>Ga0160428_1001195_pt1 | contig 21082 bp, 17 predicted proteins | sample SolpanmetagenomM_FD_108198 | JGI IMG/M metagenome (GOLD analysis project Ga0160428, IMG submission 108198) | Solar panel surface microbial communities from Lawrence Berkeley National Laboratory, California, USA - M | ecosystem: Engineered > Built environment > Solar panel > Unclassified ... | reverse complement strand
GTTCATCATCATCAGCAGACTTTTATCTCAGCTTCAACCAGACTCATTTTACTCTTATCACATTCTCGTCTCTTGCTTTTCTCGCTTTGTACCATCAATCATATCATCATCATGCGTTTCGCACTTCCCATCCTCGCTGCCGTCATGGCCGTCGACGCTCAAGGTGTCACTAGCAAGATCAGCCCTCCTGGACCTATGATCTCTGGATGCTTGGCCAATTCCGATGGTGCATTTGCTCTTGCCGTCATGCCTATCGATGTCAAGAATGTCAAGCGTGCACCAAAATCCACTTCGATAGTCACCTTGACAACCTTCACGACAACCACCATCCATCCTGGTTCTACCAAGACCGTCACAGAGGAAGAGCTCAGCACCATGACCCCCAAGACCACTGTCACACCTGTCAAGAGCAGCACAAACTATGTGGTCCCAGTCAGGTTGGTCGAGACCCTAGCAACTCTGTCATGTTGCTCATTCTGACAACATCACAGCCAAATCTCCGATGGTCAACCTCAAGGTTAGTCGACCTCTTCATGCCATTGCACTATCTATGCTGACACTTTGTTTCACAGATCCAATCAAGACAACGATGACCGGTGTCAACACTTCCCTATCCACCATGACCTACGCTGTGCCGGTTAGCACAATTCAGGATGGACAAGTCCAAGCACCGTCTTCCGTCAGCTACTCTACTACTGTCAGCACCTCATTGTCGACTTGGACCTCAGTTATGCCAGTATACACCGTGGCAGCACAAGTGCATCAGCGTCAGGCTAACGAAAGTGACGGTGATTCTGATGATGATGAATATGACGAGAATGCTCGCTTCTGGGTGCCAGTAAGTGCATGCACTCCAGAGCCTCAATTCGAATCTGCTAACGTTATCGTCTCAAGGTGTATTACGCCAACGCCACTGGTGCTGTGGTTGGGCAGCCAAAGGAACTTGTTGACGGCGAGGACAACGTGGAGCACAAGATTTCGAAGAGGACAACTGCTCATGGCACCGAGCTCTACACTTGTGCTTCACACAAGCCTCTCATGGCTCTGGTCAAGGACAATCAACTCTTCGATGGCAAGAACTGGATCGGTTACATCGCCGCCAATCATCAGCTTCAATTCGATGCCGGTGTTGCACAGAACGGTGCTCTGTACACTTCCGGCTTCTCCGTTTGCGACAACAACAAGCTCGCTCTTGGTAAGAGCACTGTCTTCTACAGATGTCTCTCCGGAAACTTCTACAACCTCTATGACAGGTCAGTTTCTCCATGTCTCGTCATTGCTGATTCAGCTGCTAACGATTCTGCTAGCAACTCGGCTCCTCAATGTTCTCAAGTCCAGCTTGAGCTCGTCAAAGTGGATGAGAACTGCTAGATGGAATGTTGCTGCGATTCAGTGTTTGAACAAAAGTGGTGGTTTGGTGCGTTGAGGCTTGTTGAATTGCTTGTCTCGACTTGATTCTTTGTTTTGCTTTGTTCTCTTTCTCCTTTGGTAGTTGGTAGCAATGTTCTTCTTTCAACCTTTCTGATCATGACTTGTTCTGAGACCTTCAAATGAAAGCATGTCACACGCTATCCATCTCCCTGTGCAATGGTAATTGTCTCTCTTGCTTACTACCCTTACTTAGCACTTGAACATTGGAAAGGCTCAATCATGTTAGACTGGACGTGATGTTTAGCTCTTCTTGTCAATGAAGGCTTCGCTGGACCAAGGCCGAGAAATGGTATTGATGGCATTGATCAGTCTTTGGAACAAGAGGTAAAATACGAGTTCATTAATCGTCCCTTCATTGCCTTAAGATTGAACATCCTTCTTAGACATTATAAGATGTCTTCTACTATTGTCACGAAGGCTATCGCACCTACAAAATGCCTCTAATACCTAAGAGCCCACCCACACCCCTTCCCGTACTCTTGTCCCTCTTGTCCTTCTTCTTGACCACTTCAGGCTCTGCCTCTTGCTGTTTAGATGGTCCACTTTGCAAACCGCTACGCCCAAATTTCATCCCTGTAACCTTACTCTTGCCATTGCTGGTGATACCCACATTGGACTTTCCTCCTCGACCATTCGCAGTCCTTGAAGCAGAACCAGTGGCGTCAGAAAGACTATCCTCTGAGAATGCACTCGTTGGGTGTTTGTAAAACCCTGATGCCGGTCCTCCTGTCTTGGATGGCGAGGTCGAGGGAATACCCCCACTTTTGTCCTTTTCGCGCTTTGCACCGCCAGGAGAAGCAACCATTGCTCTATACATCCCGCCCCGACTACTACTCGGTGATGACGCGATGGTAGCAGCATTAGTCTCACCTTTGCGTGACGTCGACGACGAAATAGTACGAGAGAGGGCGAGCTGCCTGTTACTGAAACTGGAAGGCGAGCCAGGGAAGAACGGACTCGTGCCACTTTCGCCATGCTCCTGTCGCACATTGCGGCGCCCGCCAAAGCTACTACTTATGTTGCTACTTGGTGGGATCGGGATGCTGCGATTGCCCGCTGAAAAAGATTGCGATTGGCCGTACAATGCACCAATGTCTGTGTCTCGTCTACTGGGTCGTATAGGCACAGCCGTGGCAGTTGTGCTGAAAGAGCCGGGGCTGAAAGGGCTTGCCGGGCCGCCGAAAGGACTTGTCGGGGATGAAGCGGCTGCGGTTGCGATTTCGGCTTCGAGGGCTTTGTTCTTGGCGTCGAGCTCGCGGAAGTGGTGGCGGAGCTGTTTGTATTCGACTTTTAGGTTGGAGTATTTTTCGTTGATGCTGGCAACTGCGACGTCGATCATGTGTTGAGCTGCTGGTGCTAGTTGGCCTGGTATGATGGGATTGGTTGCCGTGGCGTCGGACGTTGGGTTTCGTGCTGCGAATAGCTGGGCTTCGAGTTCGGCTATTCGGTTTGTGGAGGTTTCGATAGTGTTTTCGTAGTCACCGCTTCGTGCTGTAAGACGCATACGCGCTATTTCGAGTTCCACCTCCATTGCGGCTCGCTCGTCTTGAGTTTTCTTGAATTGTAGTTCGCGACTTTCATAGTCGTGCAATTTCTGCTCCAGAGTAGTGATCTTTTGCTGAAGTGTGTTTACTTGCCCAAGCTTGTCTGTAGAGAGCTGCGTCTCTTGTTTTGAACGCAAGGCCTCACTTTCAGCTGTCACAATCAGTTTGCGAGATTCGTCAAGATCATGCTGAGCTTGCTGCAGTGAAACACTCAGCTCCTGCTCCGTCGCTCGCCAAGTACGCTCTTCCTCCTTCAGTGCTTTCAACTTGTTTGTTAGATCCACCTCGAATTTTTTAGATTGATCACGGCTCGTTCTCATTTCTTTCTTGTGACTGTTCATGGCTTTCTGTGACCGCAACAGTTTGTCCTTTAGCATACGATTCGTGTTTATCAAGTTTTGTGTTTCGGCTTCGACAGCTGCTTCACGGATATTGCTGCGTTGCAATTGGCCAATATGGGCTAGATGCTGCTGTTTCAGGTAACGCTCGAAATTGAGGTCGTTCTTGAGTAGCATGACCTCACGTTGCAGGAAAGCCATATTGGCTGCTGGTTCTGGTGCTGGACGAAGAGCAGGAGAACGTGACATCTCTGCTCGAGTTGAAGCTTGCAGTGCGTCCAGATGCGGTGAGGGCGCTGTGGCGCTTCGGAGCGTGGACGCGACACTACTGGCTCTTTTCCCAGGTGCTGGTGTTCTTGACATACGACGTAATTCTTGAGCGGCATACGAGGGTGGCAGTGTAGGGCTGTCCTCATTTAGGTTGACAGGCTTTGCCACGGGAGAAGGTACAGCGGGTGCGGATGTCATTGCTGAGGTCGGTTTGTCTTGCTGCACAGAGCCTTTTCGCAGGAGGCTCAATGGCTCAATATTGCTAACACTCGAGACTCCAGAGACACCAGAACTATATTGAGGACTTCGCCATTTGCTGATTGGTAATGCAAAAGGGTCGATATCGGAGTCTGCTGTCAGATCACTTGACATATCTCGCTGGAGAGGAGGTAAAACTTGTAATGTATCGTCGCCCTCTTCAGGAACGACAAGATACAAGCTAAGGCACTCTGCGACGACATCGGCTGGGTCGGACTTCAGCCATCTGTTCTCCTCGAGCTCGTCTTCGACTGTGGTAGTAAAGAACGCAGGATTGACAATGTGAAGCTTGCTGTATTGTTCTGTCCTCGTTCTGATCACGGACTTATCCAGATCAAATTCTTCGGCATTAGGGAAGCCAATTCTTCTCAAATATTTCTTTGGGTTTCGGCAATAACTCATAAAATTCAACGGATACAGTCCGTAGAGGAAAGTGAAGTAGTGTGTCAATTCCGGTGTCGTAGACTCCGCTGTATCAAAAGAAGACTCCAGCTTTTCCCATTCTTCTGCCTCAGTTTCGTTGTGGTTTGCATCGGTATCGTTGTCAGAGTCGTCATCATCTTCATCTGACTTCTCTTGCACTGCCGCCATTTTGTCGTCACTAGACAGCTCGGTCTTCGCAGGACTGAATCGCTCCCAGACTAAGATCCTACTGTAAATGAGAAAAAGACGTGGTAGGTGTTCTCGGACAGAGCTGGGAATATGAGGTAGGAACATGATTAGGGCGTTCAGGGCCAGAGACAAGACAACTGTAGATGTGTCGATTAGCAAACATCGAAGCAGGTGAGCTATGATGCTTGTTTTTGTCACTTGGTACAAGTGTGGTGGCTGAAGTCGTACGAAAGCGTTCAATAGGCCTAGTGCCTGCATACGTGTGTCCTTGTTGACTATCAGTCTGTCCAATGCGTGCATCAATTCCTGTGAAAGTTAGTAAATTACACCTTGGTGCGACGTTGTTACCAGCTCACCTTTGGCTTCTTCTCTCCATATGTGACCAGGACATCCTCAAGCTGTTGCGCAACAACATCATCTTCACCATCAAGCTCCTCGTCATCTGCATCAGGTATTCTCGTCCTCCTCATATAGGCCTCAATCAATCTGTTCGTGAAATGTACTGCAGTCTTAGCTCTTTCACTCTCATCATCTCCTGCTCCACCCTCATGATCCAGTATATCAAGTAAAAGCTCTTTCGCTGCTTTAGCTTCTGCTCTCGTGCTACCAACGCCGTCGAGAATGGGCTGTATAACAAGCTTGTACCAGTCTTGCAGTTTGGCCTGTCCTCTCAGTTTTGGTCGCAGAACCTGTATGACCTTGATAAAAGCAGATAAATTCTCGTCGTCCACTACAAAATCTTGCGCGCTTGGTCGCCTGACCTTGCCAAAGTACTTCTTATGAACTTCTATCAACTCTTTCTGTAGTTGTGCCCCATCGTCTTCGTCTGCGTCGTCATGTTTTCTGAAAGCTTCAAGCTTATCTTGGAGGTCTTTGGAGAGTTCTGGGTTTTGGATGGGGGATGCCAAGGTTGTACTGAGGACCTTGACAAGGTCTTTCAGTGACCTGGAATATATCAGCATGTTGTGGTGTACTCAATACACTATGAAGTCCTGACTTACATGGTGCTAGTCATGCTGAATAACCTTGCTGCTTGCGCTCAGATATGGCCGCAACCGAGCGGGCTGCATACTATATCTGCGTCTGATCAGTAGTCGGTCACCAATAGAACAGATCACGCAGCATAAAGGTAGTGGGTGAGCAAAGCAAGCAGTATAGACGGCGCATTCCTGTCGGTGATTGTAAGAGAGGGATAAACAATGACGACTGCGGACGGATCTCACTCCGTAGAGCGTTTTCGGCGATTACAAGGTGTAATCAAAAACGGTATATAATGCTCTCGCTTGTCCACCAACGCTGTACTTTCTGTATACAAGCAGTTTGTATAGGTATGAAACTACCTGGTAGAACACGAAGATAATATTGGGTGTCTTCACAGAATAAAACAGACCAAGACAGACCAGCTGCTCAGCTGTGGGTCAGAAGCATACACCGAGATGTAGCATCCATATCTAGCTTCGACATCCTACAGAGGCAACAGCTTGACTGCTCTGCGGATTGCTGTGGTTTTTTCAGATCTAGATCGCACCCACATATGGTCAGCCAGAACCACTTCCAACCACATCCAAAGACATCAACTTCAATCTCCGCTCCAAATCTTTCTCCGCGCTGCCACTTACTGCGACTTCTTGTTCCTTCTGCCTGTCCACATCTTTGACGTCTTCGGGGACACTTGGAGCACTCTCCAACAGCTTCGCAGTCTTCTCTGCTTCCTGGTTTCTCAGTAGTTCTGTGTTCTCTTCTTCTGCTTGTCTTTTCAAGGCATCTTCCTTCTCTTTTCCCTCTCGTAACATCGCTTCGATCTCCTCGTCCAACTCTTCTTCGTCCACCATGCCACCCGCACCCTCCCTTCCAACCGTCCCAATGACTTTCGATACATCCTCCACGCCCACCATTTGTTCTCGTAATCCTTCCATGATACTGTCCACTCTCCCAACCCCGCCAACCTGTTTGTTAAGATCCTCCAGTAGGCCTGTACTTGCCTCCATAGCCTTGACCATTTCCACCTGCGTTGCGGCATCGTCAATACTGAATATAACGCCAGACACCTGTTCAAGTGATGCTTGTCGTCGTTCGAGCGTGGTGTTGGCAAGCTTCTTGGTACGAAGAGCAGCCATCGCCCGCGTTTTCTGTGGCGGTGAGGATGATATTGCTTCCCGGGCTGTAGACTCAAGTGCGGCGATTGATTCGTGGAGAGTATCGATCTGCTGGTCCAAGCGGAGTGACAACGTACGAAGATTTGCAATGGTTTCGTCGTGGGCAGTCACTGGTGCCGGTCTGACCTTGGAGGATGGATCACCGAGCTTGATAGTAGTCATGCCAGTTTCTGGAGAGGTAAGCATGCTTGCATCATGCTTGTCACGAGTAAGGTATGTAAGGAGGATGTTCAAGTCTGCAGACGTGAGAGGTTTGTTTTGGGAAAGGACTGAAGCAAACTCGTGGGTGAATGTCTCCAAGGAGTAGATAGAAGACGTAGAAGTGCCTGCTGAAGTGCTTAGTCGTATCGAAATGGCTTGTGCAGCAGCCTGACGAAAACATTTAGTAGAGCCAGGACGGAGGTTCATAGATAACATACCTCAACATTCGCCAGTATCACGAATTCTCCCTGTGACAATGTTGAACCTCCTATACCAACCTGCCGTAGTCCCCATTTCGCTACTTGCCATGGCGAAGGTACATGAAAGTTGACCCATTTCTTTTCATAGATGCTGTTTGTAGCTTCCAGATAATCTTTTAAAGGCATAATCGTGTTCGAAGCGACAGCGTCTTCCTATGTAAAGACATCTTAGCCATATATCTTCTCAGCCAAAGGAGTCTAACAGCAAGCATACTAGCACAGTATTCAGGGCTACCGGCCTTCCAACGTTGCGGAGTTCGAGCTCTTTCAACAAGCCATTGTCAATCTTTAAGCATAGTCTTCCTTGACCAGGTATAACCCCGGCTCGAGATGCGTTGGTGAGCGCTGTAGTCCATGCCGAGACATTTGCGCGATAACCATCAGGGTTCGTAGTCTTCAAGTTGGAGAAATCTGAATAAAGTGAGGATAGCCGGTTCTTGCTAGGAGAAGTGGTGAGTTGAGTGGTGTCCATAGCTATGTGTTTAAGTCACCTCTTGAAAGAATCCTCATGATCGAGGATGAAGTTGACAAGTTCATTCATACTGCACGGACTGCTAGTTGAGTCACAAATTTGGTGTACTGTTACGAAGCTTGTTTGTCAACAACCTGAAACGTGAATAGTCTTGGCACTGACGTTGTGAAACACACGAGGTTCGTGCTCGCCGATCATCTTACCTGGTAGTAAGGCAAGCTGTACAAGCAAGTGCTTGAGTCTAATGGAACAGGCAGATACTTATGACAGTAGTACGAGTCTCGAGCACATTCATCAACAGAGAATGAGTCTATATTACAATTCATAAATCGTTCTGTACACTACGTTGCAAGTTCTCGCTTAAGGATTCGACGTGGACTTTAGTGATCCAAATTCCAAATGCTGTACACTCAGGAAAGCTTCTCCTCTTGAGCAGCATCATCTTCCACTCGCCCAGCTCGCTCTATTGGCATAGGTCCGACACCAAGCGGATCCGTCATAGTGGAGCCTCCCGCAACCAAGTTGCTGCTCCTTCGGTGTGATCGAGCATCGAGCTTTTCCATTACCGGTTCTTCTCCAGCCACTTCCAAATGGCCAAGCTTACGTGCTAGTACAGCGTCCAGACTCGGGAATGGCTCTGAATCTCCTTTCTTCATGTCCACAGTATCGGCGAGGTCGGCAAGCATGATTCGCATGCGTTGAAAACCAAATGCTTCAGTCTCTTTTGCGTTCAGGTCGTACTCTTTGAATACCTCTTGGAGATTCTTTTCTGCTTGTCGCGGTCTGTCCAAGTTTAGCCATGCTTCTGTAGCGAAAACACTCCATAACGCCGACTTCCGTTTACGAGCTCCCCATTGTTTGCTACCTGTCCCTTGTCGTGAGGCGTATGCAGCTGCGACACGTTCTGCGAAAAGAGCATGCCCCAGAGGGCCTGTAAGGTCAAGTTCAGTAATACGGCAGGCCCAACGTGCTGCATCGTCTGCACCTGAGCCTCCTTGCAACATGAGTAGCTCAACGGCGACCGCCAGAGTCCTCAGACAATAGTACGGCGACAGCGATCGTGCCAGATATGAGTAGCTTGCCGCCTCAAGTAGCTGATCTACTGTCTCAGCACGTATCTTGGCTGGCAGACCAGATGGATTAAGTAGCATAGTCATGGCAGCCATCTCGTTAGCACCAGCATAGTACTTCCAAGCTTTATCGTTACTGTAATCAGTGCGTAGTAACTCATATGTGCTCTGTGCAAGCCGGAAGTCTCGAAGCATAAAGGCATAATCTGCCAGTTTGCGCATAATGGCTTCTGGTGCATCAGGTCGATAAAATCCCTGCAAAGAATCGTAGTTGCTATTAGGATTGTTCGGATTACCTAATGGCGAAGACGCATTTCGTGAGGAGCCAAAAGGAGACCACTTCTTTGCTATCGAATTGAAGCGTCCAGTCAGTCCACGTCTTCTTGACGCAATCTGATCATTCCACTGATCTCGTAATCGTTCCATCACAGGGACTATAGATTGAGTGACCATCTCACGAACGAAGTTACGAATCGATGCAGTGTCTGAGTCGAACAGCCATGGTCCTGGATCTTCGGCTGTTTCGTGTGATTCTACAGTCGTTAGTGATGCATCATTCAAACTACAATCTCTGCATGATATACCTTGTTTTTGAATTTCGGTAAGCTCTTCCGCCGCTGACAGCCACTCACAAATGGGAGCTCTAACACAATCATCATCAGATGGTACACATTGTTCGCTCCGTATTCTTAGTAGGTGGCAATGCAACCCAAAGTGCCTTTTCATTTGGTCGAACAACGTGGTTGACCTTTGTGCGTCATCATGATCTTCATCATGGACAAGCACATAGTACCGCAGATACTCAGGATTCACCCATTGCGGTAACCTTTGATCACCAGCAGTAGTGTTGGCATACATCTGCCTAAGCTCTTCGATGGGATCAGGATGCCGTGAGCTTATCGCAATTACACAAGCCACTGGATGTGACAGGGTCTCATGCGGTGTGACTGGTATACCAGACAACAATCGACGAAGATAAAGAAGGTGAAAAGGAGAGGCATGAGGCGAGGCTGATTCGGCAGTCATGCCATGCGTCAAGTAGTCCTCGACAGCCGGCGGCGCCTGAGACTCAGCGTATGATATGTGTTTTCCTATCGTGTCTTCAATGTATGGTATATCTCCTCCAGTCCGTAGTCTAGCTGAAGATGCAGGAAAATAGCGATCAACAACATCTACACTTGACGGCCGTATGTCAGTGCTCTTACGATCTGCCATCCGAGGACCGTCGAGACCATCTTTGAGTTTCGTGAAGCGTATTCCATAGTCCTCCCAGCTCTTACTCGATCCAGTGTTGTCTCTAATTGTCACCTTGCCCTGTACAGTCTCCCCATACGGTCTAATGAGCTGTAGCAAGCCTCCAGAGTACCCTTTCTGTGCTAACAGATCCTCGACATCTTGTGATGGATATACCGCTACATGTGGTACGAAAGATCTAAGTATTACATCTCTGTTATTCGTGCTTTGAGGCAATATTACGCGTTCTTGAGGGCCGGGTGAAAAGATTGACTGGCCAATTTGCGGTATAGGAGGCGTCCCAGTATTTATGAAAGAGCTGGATCGTGAAGGTGGCGCTGAACCTGAAGTGGTCGCAAAGATGGCCGACAACGAAGGATTGGATCGGCGGAAAGGTAGACTGAGATCAGAGACTAGCCGTGTGCTCCTATCTGCCGCTTTTTCAGGACTGCGAATGCGCGGTAACGAAATTGTACTTTCCGAGAGCTCTAGTTGAGGAGACTGTGCCGCAGGAGGAGTACCCTCGTCATCGTAAGAGGTCATTTGGTAGGGCGCGGACGTAGAAGTGGAAATATGGTCTTATCCGCATGGTCAAGGCATTGGTAGGGAGCGTATAAGCTGGCAGATGTCCTTAAAATGTGGGATTATAGGTAAGATTACAGCCCAGGTTCTGCGTTCTATGTCGTATGCTCTTCGTAAACAATGGAAACTGAAAACGGTCGAAGGCAAGTCGGCTTATCCTGTTCTGCCCTGCCAAACGGAGTTTGATCCGCTAATTTTTGTTTGAGATTGGTTTCACATTTGTTTTCATCTTCTGGCCATAGAATTACTGCGTCAGTGAATGTTCAGGTGTTTAACACGAAGAGTGCGAGCAGGGAGCTATTTGAGAGAGCCTCATATTGGCTCGAAAATAATCGTGAGTGAGAAAGGACGGTCCAATGCTTCCTCCGTGACCAAGACTGTTTTCCGATCGAAGAACTCTACAAATCGAGTGACACCACCTTCACGTCATACGCCTCGTTCCGCCATGGTATCTGCAGCAGCATCGAATGGTGATCACCACCTAGAGCTGACCGGCATTGAAAGTACATTGAGAAGGCTCCTCCTTGATGTCGCATCTTATATCAAGCCTGACTCGCCAAGTGAGCTTCGCTTTACAGGAGGCTGGGTCAGAGACAAACTGCTCGGTGTGGGAAGTCATGATATTGATGTGGCCATTAACGACATGACCGGGTTCCAATTTGGCCTGAAGATGAAGGAGTATCTCGAGCAGCCCGGTAATTCCGAGAAATATGGCCTTGATGGAGTAGCAACGACGGACGAAAGCTCAAAAGCAAAAAACAAAACTGTAGTTGTTGCAGGACTTCACAAGATCGAAGCGAATCCAGAGAAGTCGAAACATCTGGAAACTGTTACGACCAAAATATTCGGGCTTGACATTGACCTAGTTAACCTACGAAAGGAAACTTATACAGAAGATAGTCGCAATCCGCAGATGGAATTTGGAACTCCAGAGGAAGATGCATTGAGGCGTGATGCGACAATCAATGCAATGTTCTACAACTTGCGGACTGAAACTGTCGAGGACTTTACTGGTCATGGCCATAACGATATGCGAGACAAGGTCATTCGGACTCCTCTTGAACCATACCAAACATTCAAGGATGATCCGCTGCGGGTGCTACGTCTGATAAGGTTTGCTAGCCGGCTCAACTATACCATTGACGATAGTGCAAAGAAGGCAATGTCCGAAGAGAGCATCAAAGAAGCGTTGAAAGCAAAAATCAGCAGAGAGCGTGTTGGCGTCGAATTTGAGAAGATGCTGAGGGGTACGTGAGCTGAGTCCTGTCTGAGTAACCTTAACTTACATTGCCTAGGACCTGATCCACGCGGCGCATTGAGCTTGATAGACGAGCTCGGCTTATATGACACCATCTTCACAGATCCATCAACAATCATCGATTTCAAACCTGAGCAGGCTCTATGGCGTCCGTCCTATCACAGTCTGTACGATATCATGTCAACCGAGTCCGACTTGTTGGTCAAGGAGATTCTCCTCGGAGATGAGGAGCAGGAATATATTGCTTGGAATCTGGCCAATTTCACCCCATGGATCGATGCACCTACACCACAAGCATCAAACCCGAAAGGCAAGACCCCACTCCATGTCGCTGTTCTTGCCGCAAGAGAGGGATATAAGGCACCGAACAAGCTCTGCGATATCATTGGCGCTTCAGTTCGCAATGCAGACGAAATATTAAGGCTGAAGGACGCTTTCATTGCCAAACAGAAGTCGAAACAGCAAGTTCAACAACATGATTTGACTACTCGGGACGTAATTGGGATGGCAATAAGAAGATGGGGCACAACATGGAGAAACCAAGCTGTCTTTGCATTGCTAGTAGAAATATCGAGATCTACGAAGGATCAGCAAGGTCGGCGTTCAATCTTTTCTTTGAATCACACAAGCTAATCCCGCGAAACAGCCATCCTAGATGAGTGGAACGCATTTCTGTACCACATCAAGGATCTTGGTCTTCTAGACGCCTACGACTTGCGGCCTGTGATCGATGGCAAAGCCCTTTCCAATGCGCTTGGTCTCCGTCCAGGCCCATGGATGAAAGAAGCTCTCGATGTCGTCATGGCCTGGCAGCTACGCGACCCGTCTGCGGCAACAGTGGAAGGTGCCATCGAACAAGTCAAGAACAATCAGGCACAACAACCAAAGGGTGAGCTCACAGCCCTTCTGATCCGCCATTTTCTCTCACTTACCATCCGTCCTCTTTTTGCTAAGGCCACGAAACAGACTCGTCACAACGTAACGGCTCAGGGAAGAATGGCGAATCCACCCGTCCTCCCAGAAAGGTTCGTAGGGGCTGATGTGGACGAAGAAGCTGCACGACCGTGGAAGAACGACCCGTTCGCTCTTGATATCCTGGCTTGGATCGTGCGTAGCCTGGATCCTCAGTTGACTGAGGTAAATTGGCCGTCGCTTGTGCCTCCTATACTCACATTGCTCGATGATGTGGATGTCAAGTACAAGGCTCGCGGTTGCAATCTGATATCTGATCTATTACGCCACACGCCATCCACTTTACTTGCTCGAACAGGACTTGGTTCGGTCTTCGACGATGCGATAACACCTTGCCTCTCATATCTGCCCAATCTTACACCTGAGGAACAGTCCCAGCTTCTACTAAATGCAGCATACCCAGCACTGTTCACGTTGACTACTAAACGCTTCCCCACATCAAAGACCACTTCCACATCTGCACAAGCACTCTCACATATGCCGACACCATACGCCAAACATCTGAGCCTCATATTACATACGCACATCATCCCCAGCATCCACCAGATCTCCGACACGCACCCAAGCCTCACCGTCACTCTCTTCACACATCTCCGCACCCTGGCGAACTCACTTGGCTTAGACACAATTGCTCATCTTGTACATCTCATTCCACTTTTGTCAGAGACACTGTCTCAGCCTTTCGCAGCATCACATCCGCCTCTCCTCAGCGCTGGTGCACAAACATTGCAGGTGATTATTGCGAATAGCTGGCCGCGCGTCTGGCGATGGCGCGGAGATGTTCTCGGTTCTGTTTGCATCGCATGGGAGAATGTGCACGAGGAAGGGGGAAGATGGAAGGAAGGGGAACAGATGACAGAGCAGTTGAAGAAGGTCAAAAGCGAGCTGATGGTCGTGGTTGATATGATGGTTAGTGCGTGTACTGCGGTCAATGACGAGAAGCAGGTGGCCATTAAAGAAGACATCAAAGCTCTGGTCACAGCGCATGGAACTGAAACTATTAGGAAGCTGTTCGCGAAATATTTGCGATCATAGCAGGAAGTCGTTGGCCATGCCATAGCCTGTTGCTTTGCCCTCGATTCCAATCAAAAAGTGTCCACCATTGCATTGAGAACATCAGTAAAATCATTCAGTGCTCTAGCAGAGGGAGCCTTGTGGACGACGAAGGATTGATGATCTACTTCGCTACTGAAATATGTTTCGATACTCTAGGACTTCAGGATGTGATCCGCCACAACATCATGTATCTCATGCTATACCATATTCTCACAAGACCCCCTTACCACCAAGCATCTTCGGCTTCCCTCCTAACCATATATAACCACCCAGTGCCGTCACACCCGAAACAGCAGCCAGCACCGCATTCGAATTGCCATAACCAATCTTATCCTTCAGCCCACCCGCCACTATTGGTCCCAGAGCCAACCCGGCACTAAACACCATCGAGTTAAAGCCATACAATTGCGCATAAGGTGAATTGGGGAAGTTCTCCGGATTCGCTTGATAGAACTTATCCACGACTGCACCAGCTTCCACCAAACTCGGTGCTCCAATCGTTGCTAGTCCTGCGCCGTTCAGCGCAAGGATGACGCAGTAGATTGCCAGATTCTTGCCTAAAGGCGCGGCTTGTGGTACGCGAAGCAAGACGAGCGCGGGCACGAGCCATAAGTATCCTACCACGGCAAGGGCTTTGGTGCCGTACTTGTCAGTTGCCCAGCCGGCTATAGGTCCCATGACTAAGTCGAGCGCTCCGAGTGGAAGGAACAGGAGACCTGATTTTAGAGAATCAAGGCCGTAGTATCCCTGAGCGTGGGTGGGGAGGGTGCTGTCGAAGGAGGAGAGGAGAAAAGCCTGTATCATGCCTACAACGAAGGCCAGGAGGAGGGAGGAAGAGCGGAAGGTGAGTAGAATGGGTAGGTGGCGGAAGATGGCACGCTGCTCTTCTGATGGAGCAAGTTTGTACATTGCGTTTTCCTTTTCATCCTTCTTTGATAGTAGCGGTGAGGATTCGTCGTGCTCAGGGCTGTCTTGGTCATTACTTGACTCGCCATCATGTTCGCTGGCTTGGTCGGCGTTGTTGGATGCTGTCGAGGTCGGATCAGCATCATCATAGCGCTTAGCCACCTTCTTCTCAATCACCAACAACCGCATTAGCAGATCCACCCCAATGACACCCACAGACACACCTAATGCTCCAGCCTGTCCAGACTTCTTCCAGACTGTACCACCCACAACAGGCGCCGCAAATGCACCTACGCTGATGAAACTGAATATCGAGCCAATGGTCTTTCCCAAGTTGTCAGGTCCGACTGTATCGATGCAAAGTGCCAGGCCTACAGTCCATACGACTGCTGAACTAGCGCCTTGTGCCACTCTCGCAATAATTAGTACAGTCATACTCCTTCCTGTAAAGAGCATGATTGTAGCGACGATCAGTGCTGTGAGTCCAGCTAGAAAAGGTGCTTGGCGAGATGCAGTCCTATCAGCGATGTAGCCCGCGACAGGCGCGAATAGGAAGGATGCACCTGCATATGCAGCGAGCAGAGCTGATGTGGCGGATTGAATCCCAGATTGAGGTATGCCGATGCGATCTTCTAAAATGTAGGGGACAATAGGCACTACCATACCATAAAGAAAGAGATCTTGTACACATTAGATGAATAATGAGAAGAAAGTCTTGATCGAGGGCACGTACCAGTGAATAGACCTATTCCTACAGTGCTCACGATAAACAAAGTATGCGACCTGAACCAGAAGCCAAAAGGTTTGACGCCATAGTCTGATCGGAAACCAATGTAGCTTTTCAGCTTCCGTGTTGTGCTTTGATCACTCATGCTTGTTATCACTAGGTCACGGAATCAATGACAATGGAATTCGCACCGGGATGCAAGGGACATGCATACAATATGGATCACTTGTACAATGTAGAACAATCTGAAACAACCTGGAGACTCTGAAAGCGTTGATGATGACTCATCAATGCCAATCACTTCCTCAAGTGGCAAAAATGCTTCGACGACGTCCGACTACCACTAACTCTGATCTCTCATGAATCCTAGTCTTCCCTCACCATGAGCTTCGACTACCAAGTGACCCAATAGATATGCTTTACTCATGCTCCCAAACAGAGCCTGCTGCGAGCAATATTATGTATTGTTTTCCGGTGTAGCTGCAGTCGTCTCGGAAGGTGATAATGGCGCATCAGATGGCGGTTGATCGACCCGGTGGTGGTGTACAAGGCTGACGAACATATGCGCGCGTCCATCATAGAGGCGCTCCTCAGGCGCTCCTTGAAATCCATTTTGTCACCGAGCAACGGCACCATGAATAGACAGGCTGCAACGAGATGGAAAGGGTGACTTCATGGTGATTGGAGTGAGGAGCTGAACTCATTCTTTCAAGTCCGTGCGAGATACTTATTGTCAAAGTATCCTCAAATGGCGTCCTCTGTTTGAGCTTGTTCACAGTACATGGCGTGAATAGCTCTTAATGGAAGGTTGATATCCGCATTGTGGAGGTCGATTTCGAACCTCCGTTCGAGCTGATCTAAACATAGACGATTGGTATAAGTAGTATAATATCGAGCTAGCGACAAGCTCTGAGTCCCCTGAAGTTGGCACGTCGCAATCCAAACGTGGATGGAGGTTCCGTGCTACCATGTTACCTATACAATAGCAGTCTTTCATTGCGTGAAAGACTGTTTCGTCGAGCATTTCATGCAGAGTGTGCTGCCATTGTCCAGCTCCTATCGTCTTGACGCAGTCGCGTTTAGGGCAAAGGGCACAGAATGCTGCTTCTCTGGTTGTTGCGATCAAATTGACCAGCCTGCAGTCTTCTTGGTCTTCTTGAGTTGCTGGCCACCGCTGCCAGATAGCTCTAATGCTGCCAATTTGGGGGCAAGGCTTTCCTGAACAGCTGGTGTTGGGGCGTCATCGTAACCTTGAGCATCGCGAATGCTCTGCATAAGGTCGAAAGGCTCGTCGTCATCGTCGTGAACTGTGCCGTTTGTGTGCTTCAAATCAGTGTGCTCTAATTGAGGATCGTCTACGAGTTCTTCTTCATTGCCATCGTCTTGAATTCCATCCGGATCATTTTCATCCAGCTCTTCATCGCCTTCTTGCGCGGATGCTTCGTAGTAACCTTGCAACTCTTTCGCCATTTTCTTGGAGAATCCAGCTGCTTCGGTTTCTATATCAAGTCTTGCAGGACCCTTGCCTTCGAGTCTTAGCTTCTGTGCCTTTTCGAGCCTCGCTTGCGCTTCTTCGAATCTTGGGCCATCTGTTTCTGCTGTGAAGTGATATTTCTTGCGGAAGAAGCGCTTGACACATTCTACATCACGATCAAAGTAGAATTGTGCTTGTGGATGTTGCATTGAGGTGATTTGTGGAAAGTCGATGAGATGAGGAATTAGTGGTAAGCTCGTATCGAACGCTTCAGGTGATAGCTCTGGCTTGTTTTCTTGCATATCCTCCTTATTCAGTCGTGACTCGTCGTCATTGTCGTCGTCCTCTTCCTCTTCCGGCTCGGGAACGTTCTCGACAAGCAAATTGAACTCATTGAAATCACCATGTATCACGCCAGCCCCCGCCAGCTTCAGTGCTAGTTCCATCAGCTTACCATATAAATCGGCCAGTCTTTCTGCGGCTTGCTCACTGCCCTCTTTGCCATAAGCACTCAATGGAACTTTCGTCAGCGGCAATCCCGGCACCAAACTCATTACCACAGTATGTCTGTTTTGTGCTATTGGCCGAGGCACAGGGAAACCAGCAGCATAAAGAGCCCGCATAGCACCAAACTCTTTTTGAGCTGACAGCTGTGAAAGGCGCTGCCATGTAGCATGCTGACGATTTCCATGGTATGCTCTATTTGTCTTCAATGTGCGGAAGGATGTTCGACCAAGTCGGTGGATCTTGAATACAGCCTGATCACGTTCTGGAGGGACATTGGGGTTGGAAGTGGTTGAAGAAGGCGTGATAGATGGTGTGGTGACAAGGTAAATGTCCGACTCTTTGCCCGTAGCCGTTCTGTTGCTTCCAAGGTGCAGTATAGCTCCTGATTTGGTATGTGCATGTAGGGCGAGGTAGTCAAGGCCGCCGTAAGTTAAGCGATATCCATCGTATTTCATATTCTTCTCTCGTCCAATTAAGTTTTCTTTGGCCAGTGCTGAGATTGATCTGTTGACGCTAGAACTACCAGCACGAAGACCAGAGAGCTGCACAATGAGTGGTGTAGGAACGACTTCATGGTTGCGAGTACCGATTTCGACCTGGAGCAAATGTTAGAGGTGAGGGTGACGAATGAAGACCGGATTGAAACGCACTCCTTGCAAAACACGCCAGTCCTCTGCAGTCAAGTAACGGAACGCTCTGGTATCGAGCTTCATGGTACGTATAGCAGAACGAGCTGGATGTTGCACAATAGACTGGACTCATAGACGTAACTTTTTTATGGGCTCGTCGGAGTTATTCCCGCCACGTCTGATGTCGACGGGTGAAGGTGTTGCAAGTCATCATTCTGTCTTAACAACAATCTATCTCCTCCCAAACATCCTATCAACTCATCCCGTTACAACAATACACCAAACCCATCTGTCACGCCTTGCTATTCTACAAGAATATCGCTCCTCGGTCCTGATTGCCACCATCCCTGAGACGTAAACATCTGGCATCGAACAAGCTCGCGTGATGGCGCAAGGAGACGACAGCAAGCCTACCGTAGAGGATAAGGGCAAGGGAAAGGCGGCCACCACGGATACAGATGGTATCGATGCCATGCAGGGCATCGAAGACCCCAAGAAGGAACTCCCTGGCAAGACATTGAAGGATGGCGAAAAAGCAGATACAGGTATGGAATGGCAGACATTGCAAAGCAGACACTTGCTGATACAGCAACCATAGCCGCAGAAGAGCTCTCCGAGGAAGACAGAAAGTTGAAGGAAGAGCTCGAGATGCTCGTAGAGCGAATCCAGGTCAGTACGACAAGATTGACCTTAATCATAGCTGCTAAGACGCGCACAGGAACCCGACGAAGGCCTGCAGAAGTCCGCTCTCGAGACGATCAAAGATTTAATCAAGACTTCCACATCATCAATGACAGCAGTACCAAAACCTCTAAAGTTTCTGAGGCCGCACTTTGAAGGCTTAGAGAAGACATACGAATCATGGCCAGCTGGAGACAACAAAGTATGTGCCATCCTTGGATTACTAGCACTCGATGCTGTACTGACAAGAGACTTAGAAAGCGCTTGCGGAAGTGCTTTCGGTACTGGGCATGACGCACTCTGACGAGAGCAAAATGCTTTCCCTACATTACAGAACATTGGCAGTCGTGGACTCGACGGAACTCGGATCGTGGGGTCACGAATATATCAGACATCTTGCTTTGGAGCTTGGACAGGAATACCAAAATCGCATCAACGATGATGGATGGGTTGAAGACCTGGTTCATCTTGCTGACCAAATTGTTCCTTTCTTCACCAAGCACAACTCAGAGGCTGATGCGGTTGACCTGTTGAGCGAAATTGAAGGGATTGAGGACATGCCAAAATACGTAGAGGAAGATACCTTTGAAAGAGTATGCTTATACATGGTCAGGTGAGTACTGCTTTGTTGAGTAAGTATCGCGCCAGACTAATATTCTTCTAGCATGGTACCTCTATTGACCTTTCCCGACAACGTCCAGTTCCTTCGGACCGCTCACGACATCTACAAAAAGTACAACAGACACACCCAAGCTATGACACTCGCTATCAGACTCCACGACATTGACCTCATCAAATCCGATCTATTCGCGACAGAAGACAAGTTGATAAGGAAGCAGATGGCGTTTCAGGTGGCAAGGCAAAGAATTTGGCTTGACGTAGAGGACCAAGATGATGATCTCGAACTGGCAGACTGCTTGAACAACACGAAGCTTCCAGACCATTTCAAGGCGCTTGGCAAAGAGTTGAACATTCTAGACCCAAGATCAATCCAGGACATTTACAAGACACATCTCGAAAGTAGCAGAACGGCGACGATGACGAACATGGACTCTGCAAAACATAACTTAGCGGGCGCATTTGTCAACGGATTTGTGAATGCTGGTTTCGGCAACGACAAGTTGATGCTTGTGGAAGAAGGCAGTAGCTGGGTATGGAAAACCAAGGACGATGGCATGATCTCCACAGCGGCATCTGTTGGTCTTTTGCAGCAATGGGACACCGACAATGGTCTGACCGTCATCGACCGATATATCAACACAGATGACGATTGGGTCAAGGCTGGTGCATATCTTGCTGTTGGCGTGGTCAATGCTGGTGTCCGTGAGCCTTCCGAACCTGCTATGGCATTGCTCGGTGATGAAGACGTTCTTAACCACAAGAAGAAAGAGGTTCGAATTTCCGCAATCATGGGTCTTGGCCTAGCGTACGCCGGAACTGCAAAAGAAGAGCTATTGGCTATGCTACTACCATACGTGGCAGACACATCACTGGATATGCAGATATCTGCCATGGCAGCCTTATCTCTTGGTATGATTTTTATCGGATCATCCAATGCTGATATCAGTGAAGCCATTGTCCAGACGTTCTTCGATGAGGACAGGACACAGCAGCTCAAGGATAAGTGGACACGATTTATGGCCCTCGGTCTTGCGCTGCTATACTTTGGTCGTCAAGAAGAAGTCGATGTCATTGTTGAGACACTAAACGCGATTGATCACCCGATGTCGAAGCCTTCTACGGTCTTGTGCGAAGTCTGTGCTTGGGCTGGCACAGGTTCTGTACTCAAGATCCAAGAACTCCTCCATATCTGTAACGAGCACATTGAGGAAGATAGTGACGAGAAGGAAAATGACAAGGACGACAAGGATGACAAAGACGACACACAAAAGAGCGTTGACGGCTTGCTTCAAGCGTATGCTGTCATTGGTCTTTCACTTGTAGCCATGGGCGAGGATGTCGGTCAGGAGATGATCCTTCGTCAGTTTGGCCACCTGATGCATTACGGCGAAGCCAATATTCGCCGTGCTGTACCTCTCGCCATGGGCCTTATCTCACCTTCAAATCCGCAAATGAAGATCTACGACACTCTATCACGATACAGTCACGACAATGATAACGACGTGGCAGTCAATGCCATCTTCGCCATGGGTCTTGTCGGTGCAGGCACGAACAATGCTCGATTAGCACAACTTCTTCGTCAACTGGCCAGCTACTATTCACGCGATCCAAACTCATTGTTCATGGTTCGGATCGCCCAAGGTCTGCTCCACATGGGCAAAGGTACTATGACACTCAGTCCATTCCACACTGAACGACAAGTCATGTCACGTGTTGGTGCTGCTGGTCTTCTTACCGTCTTAGTATCCCTCATTGATGCTAAGCAGTTTATCCTCGCTGACAGTCATTACCTTCTCTACTACCTCGTCACATCCATGTTCCCTC
>Ga0160428_1001194_pt1 | contig 21086 bp, 19 predicted proteins | sample SolpanmetagenomM_FD_108198 | JGI IMG/M metagenome (GOLD analysis project Ga0160428, IMG submission 108198) | Solar panel surface microbial communities from Lawrence Berkeley National Laboratory, California, USA - M | ecosystem: Engineered > Built environment > Solar panel > Unclassified ... | reverse complement strand
TACTCTCCCTTCAACTTATCCTGCTTCACGTTGAAAGCCATCTCCAACAGATCATTCTCCTCCTTCGTATGACTCGACTTCAGACCCGTCGCCACACTAGCACTTGGTGCTCTACCAGCATACAATACGTGCTTCCTGTTGTGGTTCTCCGTTGCGTTTAGCATCGTCTCGATTCTTGGCTGTGCAAAGCTCCAAGGTCCAGCGTTCAGCGGCTCTTCCTGTGCCCACACAATTGACTTGGCGTTGGGGTACATGTCGAGGTTATCCTTGAGCTCTTTCCATGGGAAGGGATTCAGCTGTTCTATACGAGTGATGGCAGTATTTGTGATTTTGTTGGCGGCACGGTATTTGTGGAGTGCAGCGTAGACTTGACCTGTGCACATGACGACACGTTCAATCTTGTCTGGGGATTCAATGGTGTTGTCTTGGTGGGCAGGGTCTTGGATGATCCATTGGAAGTGAGAGTCGCCAGTGAAATCTTCGATATTTGAGCGAGCTAGAGGGTGACGTAAGAGCGACTTGGAGAAGAAGAGAATGAGAGCTAAGGAGAGTGTTAGTGTTGGTGGTGCGAAGGAGGTCTTAAAACTTACGCTTGCGAAATTGACGGTGCATTTGTCGTCGAAGGATGTGGAAGACATTGGCTGGGGTTGTGCAGTAAGCGATTTGCATGTTACAGTCCTGGTGCTGGCGGTGAAGCTTGTCTTCTGATGGGAAGATACGAGGATCCTCGTTGCAAAGCTGTAGGAAACGCTCCATACGACCAGATGAATGCTCGGGACCTTGACCATCATAACCGTGAGGCATGCTCATTACAAGGCCAGAACGTTGCATCCATTTGACTTCGGCCGAGGCAATGAACTGATCGATGATGACCTGAGCTGTGTTTGCAAAATCACCGAATTGAGCCTCCCACATAACCAAAGCATTAGGAGAGTACAAGGAGTAACCGTACTCGAACCCGAGCACACCGTATTCAGAAAGAGAAGAGTTCGAGATGACAAAAGTTGCTTGATCGTCCTTGAGATGTTGCAAGGGAGTGTGTGTCTTCTCGTTGACTTGATCGTGGAGAACAGCATGTCGCTGGGAGAATGTACCACGCTCAACATCCTGACCAGACACCCGGACGTGATGGTTCTCCATGAGAAGAGATCCAAATGCTAGAGCTTCAGCTGTAGACATGTCAATGTTCTTGCCTTCGTTGACAGTCTTGGTCCTGTTTGATAGAATACGCTTGAGGTTCTTGTGAGTGCTGAAACCTTCTGGAGGGTTGCCGATCTTCTCTCCGATGACCTTCAAGGTATCGTGCTCGACAGCGGTAGGAAGATGATCTAGGATCTCAGTAGCGAGCTCCTTCGGCGACTTGAAGCCGTTCCATGCAGATGTGAGCCACTCCTTGGAAGTAGATTCGTAGTCCTGGCTCTTGTCGAAACTCTTCTCAAGCATACCCCATACCCATTTCCTGTGCTCTTCGATATCCTCTTTGCTGAAGCTACCCTCCTCAAGAAGAGATTTGATATATAGGTCTAGGGTGGGCGTTTGCTTGCCAATACGCTCGTACATGAGTGGCTGAGTGAAGGCAGGTTGATCAGTCTCGTTGTGACCAGATTTACGGTAACAGACAAGATCAATAACCACATCCTTGTGGAACGTAGCACGCCAGTCAGCAGCAAGCTGAGACATGAAGCTGACAGCTTCGACATCATCACCATTGACGTGGAAGACAGGAGCATCGATAGCCTTGGCAATATCGGAACAGTAAGGAGTTGAACGAGAGAATCTAGGATCGGTAGTGAAACCAATCTGGTTGTTGACAACAATGTGGATGGTACCGCCAGTTTGATAAGCTGGAAGATGATAGAGGCCCATGGTCTCGTATACAACACCTTGACCGGCAAAGGCTGCATCACCGTGTAGCAAGACACCCATAGCAGAGACAGCCTCCTTCTCGTCGTTGTTATAGTGCAGAATAGCTCTAGTCTTTCCTACTACAATTGGGTCTTCGGCTTCCAAGTGAGATGGGTTGGCGACGAGAGACAGCTGCACAAGCTTGCCAGATGGCGTAGGACGTTCGAAGTTCATACCCAAGTGGTACTTGACATCGCCTGATCCTTCGTCGGAAGCCTCTGCGGTACCTGCGAACTCGCTGAAAATGGATTCGTTGGCCTTGCGGACAACGTTGCTGAGCACGTTCAGGCGACCACGATGAGGCATTCCAATGACAATATCCTTGACACCATGGTCGACACTGCGATCAATGAGAGCCTTCATACCGGGAATCAAACTCTCTCCACCCTCCAGACCAAAACGCTTGTCGTTGGGATACTTTGCTGCGAGAAAGGCCTCGAAGCTGTGAGCCCAAATCATGCGATCTAGGAGTCTTCGCTTCTCATCGTAGTTGTACTTGAAGGGTGTAGGAATCTCCAGACGCTCACGAAGCCAGTCGCATTGTTCCCTGTCAGGGATGTGAATGTATTCGACACCATACGATCCAGCGTAGAGTCTTTCGCAGTTTGCAATGATATCCTTAAGCTTCATCTTGTCACCGTATTGTGCCTTGAAGCGAGGTAGAATACCAGGACCAAGATTAAATTCTTCCTCCAAGTCTTTCTCCGTGAAGCCATAGTGTGACAGCTCGAGCTCTTTTGGTCTGCTGTATCCGAATTGTTCTGCTTCCAGGCGAATGTTCAAAGGATCAAGCTTGGCTTTGTGGTGTCCACGAGCTTGATACGCGCGGCATAGGAGTTGGACTTTGAGATGTTTCGTTGTGTGATCGTCTGAGGAGGCTTCAGTTCCAGCCTGGAAAGTAGGTGCAACGCCCTCTGGAGCTGGCATGATGGTTGGTGGTGGCTGGAAGGCTTTAGACATAGGCATGTCACCACTCTCCATGTTGTTGAAGTATACACGCCATGATACATGGACGCTTGATGGGTCTTCTTTCCACTGCATGTACATAGCATCAACATAGTTGGCTGTGTTTCCTGACAAGAAGTTATCGCTGGGATCCTGCGGTGCATTAGCAGGGGTCTCTCGAAGTTTCGTAGAGAGATGTCTCAGCAAGCACTAACCACTCCTTGTGAAGTCTGCTCGGCGGCAATAGCATAGCTGCGCTGTTGCTGGCATTTTGCGGCCAAAGTCAAAGGTGTGCGGGTGATTGGTAGGGGCTGTTTCTTAGTGAAGGACGAAAAGTTGAGTCTTGTCTGATATCGGCCAGCAGTCAGACGACCGCTAGCTTGTTTGAGGGATGTGCGCAGCATGTTGTAAGGGAGTCCTTCGTATAGCTTGGTGTTGAGTGAGGACGGCTACGAAAGGCGCATAGCACAACCCAGCAAAGGGTGCACAGGTAGGCGGAGAGGGGAGTGGAGGTGAAAGATCGAGATGGCGAGAACAGAATCTCGTTGATGCAGAGATGGATGAAACAAAACAGACGAAATGGCAAAGAGAAAGAGCGATGTGGGGAAAGCAGGAAGGCTCGGGAAGCATCCGGAGCTACTGTACGTGCACAAGAACAAGGACAACGCATAACGTGCAGCTGATCTCTTCGTTCTTAGGACATTAGCTATATTAGTTATATTTCCTATGCTACGTATACATTGAGCAGGCCTGCTGCGACAATTATTCTCTTCTCAGGTTAACGTGGAGGTCGTCTCTTCGTCCAAACTGATCATCACAACCCCTGAACGTGCCTTCTATCACATCGGCTCAGCATGACGAACAACCAAAGCATCATCAGGACGTACACTCTCCCTCCAGTCCTTGCCACCACTCAACAAATACACAATATGCTTCGCGTGAATGCACAGCACGCCACGGTCTTCGATGAGCTTCTGATGACTGAAATAAGCAACAGCTTCCTTAATAACTCTGCTGCTACTGGTAATCTGATGAGGATTCCACATCATTGACTGCCGGAAGTTTCGACGATTCCTCTTAGGCTTGAACTTGCAGTAGGCCCACAAGACGAAGTCGCGTAAATCCATTGAAGCATGCTTCTTGTCAAGGTAGGCAAAGTCTTTCTCCAAGTCTTGACGGAGGTGACAGAGTGTGGTGTGAACAGCGTGGAGTATAGCCTGACTTGTACCGCTTTCGTTTGTGATATTCACAGGATCGTATTGTGCCTGCATGGCCAACAAGTCGTGATAGTGATCTTTCGGGAGGTATGCAAAGAAAGGTGAACGTCTTTTGAAATGCGTTGTGAGTGCGGGAATGTTGAATCTGGTTTGGATCCAGCTCAAGAAGTCACGCAGAGGCATAGTCATGCTAGCCTCGTGCAGATGGCAGAATTCAGCAAAGTACCCACTTGATGCAGTCGTTATGCCAATTGAGCGACCTTGATATTGGTCAGGTGTTGGGAGGAAGAGCTCGTCCACAGCAAAGTTGAGGATAGTGCACGGAGGTGTTGGAGGAAGAGGCTTGTCTTTGGTGACAATTATAGACTCACAGTTGTCTTGGTTGACGAAGTTGAACTCACAGTCCCAGGTGGCTGGACGTTGGAGTGTATGACCTTGGTGTTTCTGCTGCTTTAAGACCAAGGTATCCCAACTTGCAGCTCTTTGTAGTGAAAGAGGTACCCAGGACATTCGATTCTTCTGCACACTGCAAGAAGCGGAGGGAGTTGATGAACGATAAGTTGGCATCGTGGCTGTGACTTGTGGAGCTGTATTGTTCGAGATTGTGAATGATGGGGTAGACAAAGCACAGAAGTTGAGGTTGTTGGTTGAGGAGTAGATAGAACGAGACAAATGAACATTTAAATAAGAAAGCGTAAAGCAAGACGACACTCTTCACAATACAGGCGGCTTGACCATTGTGTAAGTGCCAAGGCTGCGAGGGTTGCCAGCTTCTTTCTTTGTTTGAAATGACCCTATGCATCTGAAACAACTTCTCTTTGACAACGCTAATGGACGAAGACTGGCAGCACTGCAGCAGTACCTATTCCTAACATGTGATTTGAGAATGAAGAAATGCTGAGCCGGCTCTGTCAGAGCATCCGCAAGGCAGTTCTATCGGTATTTTGTAAAAGCTTCCTTCACTAACCCACCATTTCTGACATCCTCAATCACCTTCTCATCCGCGCTCGTAAGTTTCGGTAGTAGATCAAGTACTTCATCCAATAGGTACCACGGAATAACAACGACACCTTCGAGTGGGTCTGCAAAAACAATGTCACCCTTAGAGTGTTAGCTGTACTTTCGATTTCATTATGGTACAGCTTGAGCTTACAGGATGGATAGTTACCTGTCCAACATTAACAGCAGTATTAATTTCCCAAGGCTTGACTTGCGCGCCTGTCCCAACCGTAGAAGTTCCTTTTGCATATATCTAAGCGCACGTCAGTACTGCCTGCTCTTTCCAGTCTCAGCAATAGACGCACCGGAAAGTCTAAGCCACGCAACTCTCTCAGATCTCGTATCCTACCATTAGCGACCACTCCTTTTACTCCTCTGACTTGCATTCTCGTCGCCATTATGCCTCCTAATACAGCACATGTTGCGTTTGTGTTTTCCAACTGCGTAAGTACTACGATAGTATCCTCTCGTGTCAGGTCGACGTAGTGTACACCTTTCGGGATGTTGTTCATCTTGTCATCGCCGGGCCAATCGAGAGGGACGAAGAGGACTGTGCTTGCGGGAGCAATTGTCTTGGATGCGGAGGCGAGGGCAGGAGAATGTGGTGGATTCGGGGAGTATGGTGCTGCCGATAAGTGACAACAGGTCAGTCAGAGATCTAGGAGGCATGCTGTGCAGGTAGCCAACTACGACATACCTATATCAGGCAGAAAGCCAGCTCCAGGAACCTTTAGTGTAAGGAGCGCATCTGAGATCTTTGTGTCGTCTTCCTTAGCCGCGGATCATGGGCATGAAGCTGCGAAGAACATACATCGCAGGCACTGTAGTCGTGTAGACGTTGTAACTTCTCTCTGTCGGCCATACTGGCGGGAGGTCTGAGGAAGATTGCTGTTGAAATGAGGTCAATGGCAAAGCCGAGCTCCGGAACTGGCTCCGTCGTGTCGATCATCCAATGGCAGCAAGCCTTCAGATGCAAGGCTTTTCCCAAGCATCGCGAGTGATTTTCAGTAGGTTTGCCTGCTTGTGAGGGAAAGCAATCTCTTTAGCTTTGTAAAATCCAGCCTCCTGGCAGTAATTGAGAAGTCTGTGGACCTGGTTAGTAGTGGTCTGTGTAGACTTTCTAGAACGACTTACTTTGCATTGTCCACCCTTGGCTCCATCATCACACAGTTCGTCCTCATATCACTAGTCCAGAGATAGTGCAGTAACGCACTAAGCCAGACCTTCACTCTATGACTACCCCTAAACTCTTGCTCACCTACAAGACAATGGATACCACGATCCCACTCTCCACAATCACCACCAATGTACTTCCCAAGTCTGTCTTCTTTAACGTAGTAAAGCTCAAAGTAGGCAAATGGTTTGCCGTCGAAGCAGCCAATTACAGGGAAGCTGTGGCGGCTGATGAGACCATTCTTGAGGAATGTCTCTTGATGTTCTCGTGGTCCTGTCTCGCCCCAAGAATATGCTACCCGCGGCTCATTCATCCACTTGTGCAGAAGGTCAACGTCGTTCAGTTGGCCATGATGATCTTCAAGGCCGAGATGAGACAGCGTGGGCACTGCAGTGTCCGAAGCATAGAGACGAGGGCTTTCGCGGTGGTTACCCAGGCTGTGCAGGGCGTTCTGCATACTCCATGGACCATTTTGAGTTACTGGAATAGGCGATAGAGAAGCCACGCGAAAAGACAGGTATTGCTGAAGTGACGGGATGTAGCGGGTGTAGAAAGTTTCTCCTTGACGATAAGGCTTTGGTCGAAGAGGATGACGAATACCGTTGGTGAAGGTGTATTGAGCTGGATGTGGTGGGTAATATGTAGGCAGATGGCTTGTCGATAGAAAAGGTCCGACCAGTGGTGTCATATTGCCAGGCCTGGGTGTTGCGGTATCGTGTCTGTGCTCCCTTCCTGGCGATTCTCGGCCACGACCATCACGCATTGGCGAGCTAGGTCTGGAGGATATGGGTGACGTTGAAGGAAATGGTGACATGTGGGCGACAGGTGAGAGAGTAAACAGGTAGATACGAGCATCCATCTGCCAGAATGCTCTTCTTGTCACAAACATCTTGCTATACCCTCTATCGCCAAATCTCTCGTCTACAACACACCCTACACTTGAGTCTTCCGTAGTGATCAATCCCATACGTTCAAGCTTGGCCAGCAAGTTCTTTCCTTTGAAGATTCCTTCCCGATTAATGTATATCTTCCATTCTCCTCGGGGTCGCCCATCTTCTGCTGTATGTTCTGAAGCTGTGTTCGTTACTCTCATGTCAGGCTCTTGCTGATGAAAGTACCAGTATAGTGTCGCCCACAACATCATTGCAATCTGTCTTGTAGGCGAACTTGCTGGCCTGAACTCTGAGCTGCTTGGGCTCGATATCGAGGATAGAAAGAGGTGATCAGAATGCAATGATGGTTTCTTCCAACGATGAATCGCATGTTTCTTCAGAGATGGCGACAGCCTATCTGCTCCATCGGTCTCCCCATGTAAGGTATCGGCTGTATCATCATCTTCTGCTCCATCTTCTTCGTTGAGCACGATAGTCCAGCCAGGAGGAAATGCGGAGCGGTGATTGCTAAGTTCGTTGGATTTGAAGCTCAGGCCTCCAAAGACGGGTGTTACTGTGAGGTTCTGCCCATTGGGCAAATGGCATACCGAAGCTGGCATGGAGTTTCAGGTGAGTTGTAGATGTAGCAGGTAGGTAGTTGGCTTATGAGTAGCAAAGCCCAATCAGAATTTTCGAAGCGATGACAGACGAGTATGTAACGGGATGGCCAAGACTTTGGGATTGAATGTCAACAACACTTCAGAAGCAGAAGGTTGATCGAAGAAGGTAGTGAATTGACTATTCGTTGTTACAACATGGCTTCACTATAATACCTAGGATCGACGTAACACAGTCGGAGACAGAGCCGCAAAGATAAACAAAAACACGAAACTCAACAGTGTGATAGTGTGATGAAGTGAACAGCGCAACTACATTATGGACTACTTTTACGAAATTACCCTAATGAGTCCTGAAAAGAGTGACAAGAAGCTTTCACCGAATCTAAACTCCTCCATTTGATGCTTTCATTACACGTCATAGACATCCATGCCTGCAGATGTGAAATAACCGAAACCAGTTGTGCTATGCATCTTCTTAGCCCTGCCCATTAAACCCATGTCATACACGAAACGCGCCAGTCGTTTGTAAAACCCATGTTGACGAACAGTTCATGCTTGAGTAGCAAAGCCGATCTGAGGAACTGATCTGTCAAAGACAGCGAAGATTCCAGCCTTCAAAAACACATCTCCAAGGATGGAGAAACCAATGGAAGAACCGTCCTGAATACCACCAAAGCAGTAACCGCCAGTAGTCGGAGCGTAGTTCATGAACTTACCAGCCATGGTGAAAGGCTTTCCTCCAATGTAGATAGTGAGGTCAGGAAGTGAAGAAGAACAATCGAAGACCATGCCACCCCAGGTACTGTCGAATTGAGCGCCGGGGATCTGGTTGTAGTACATCGTGACGAGAGTTGTGGGTAGCCAGTTGATTGATGTTCCCGAGTCTGCGATGACAGTTGACTGACGTTGAGAGATGGTGGTAGGCGTGGCTGCGTCTCCAATAGCGTAAGAGTCCATAGCGAATGACCAGTAACCTCTAGTGCTGTTGACGGGGACGTACGTAATATCTCCAGTGTATGCAGTTGAGTCGATGAAGCCAAAATCATACTCGCCGGGAGCGTTGTCCTTGAGTGCGATAGTGAAGACATCTGAAGGAAGGGTTGGCGCAAGGTTATCCATGAAGGTTGGAACTTGAGTAGGTCTGACCTGATTGATGTTGCTGAAGCCAAGACCAAGGAGACCATCAGAGACACCAGTGGCGAAAGTGGAAGAAACAGAAGTGGCAGCTTCAACAGCTTGAGCAGTTGCAGTGACACCTCCCACAACGACGCGATCAGAGTAAACAACGCCACTAGCCTTGCTGCCATCGCCATAGGAAATGGTCCAGTTGAGACCTGGCATAAGAGTGCCATAGAGATGCATGTACAAAGCATGGTTTGATCCAGCGACCTGTGGCACGTCCGTGGTGAGTACCCAAAGGTCAGAAGAGCCTGAAATACTGTTAGCATAAATGAATTACAAAAAGACATCTCCCTTCACTTACCTGTATCGAAGTCGAGGTTCATGTTCATACGGCCGACGGTCACTGGGGACAAGTAGGCAATTTCATTGGCTTCAGGGTTGGCGGCAACACTTCCAGACTGAACAGGTGTGGCAGCAGAGATGGTGGTGTTGGGCTTGATGGCAATGTTCTGAGAGATGGTGATAGCTGGAAGAGGTGCAGCAGCGGCAGAGAGGATCGCAGGTGGAACAGCAATGGCGTAACGACCAAAAGCCTTCTGAAGAGCGCGATACTTGTTCTTGCGACGACCACTGGAGACTTGGGTGATGCGGTTGCCGTGGCGAAGCTCGGTCTGACGAGATAGAGAGTGCTCAACAGGCGAGGCAAAGGCAGTCAAAGGCGCGATGGCTGCCAGAGCGTAAAGAGAGAAGCGCATAATGTGATTATTGTAGAAAGAAAACGATGAAATGAAGTGAATGAACGTGACTGATGCGTCAAATAAGTGGCAGCGATAGCCTTGAAAAAAAGAAAGACTAATGGTTAGTAGTCGATGATATGTTATTGCTGTCGATGTAAAAGAGTGTTGGTTGTGATGAGGTGAAGACGAGACGACGAGACGAAAGAAAGGGCGAAAGTAAAATATGAGTGGGGAGGATAGCCTTTTTGTGTAAGTGAAGATCAGACGGCCAAGTGAGTGGGGTTAGAAATTGAAGGACATGAAACACGACGCCAAGCAGTACTGATCAAACGTTCCAAGTTGCTACGGGATTCTTTGTCCATTTTTTCCATATTCCACAAAGAGTGGCCAGCTCAGAGACTTGCGGCTTCGTCATTCGCGCGCGGCCAGAAGCAGAGCCACAACGCACCATCTCACGACATTGTACAACATTATTTCGCTGGAATTTGGGCGACCGGGATGTTGGACATGGTTTGTGTGTTTGTTGTTTGAGGTTGCGTCGTGCGTCAGAGCGAAATTCGTGCATTAGCGCTGTAGCAAAGTGTGTTTCAGACTCTAAACCGCGCCGACAATTACCGAACCGTGTTTTGTTGACCAATTAGCTTAATCTTGGCAGTTGTCTCAAAGACCTCGCCTCAATCCCTCTCTCAATCGTATAATACCCTACCTATACCTATACTTCTACGGGTTGAAATATCTTGCTGCCTCTGTGACTTTACGATTGCCACCTTCAAGATGAAGCTGGCCATGACGAAGGCGGGTGACCCAATCAAGGCGGGGGACTTGCTTCCCGTCTCAGATGTCTCACGTCTCCATAAATGACCTTCTCCAATGCATCCAATGATATTGCGCATCTACCTCTTCCGATTTGTGGCTTTGTCTTAGCCCAAGTAGATGACCTGCAGCATCTTGCTCTACTCGAGCTATGGTTGGCTGCTCTAGATGCAAGTCATTATCGAGTTGTCTTGATCTAGGATTGTTCCTGCAGAAAGATGGCAAAAGTGAGTCACACAAGCGGCGTACGCGGCATTGCTGCCTCACATGACTGATGCTTGATATCTTGCCACTCAAACATCGACTACAAACATGATCTCTAATATACCTGAAATATAACACTCCTGTGCTACATCAATCATCTCCATTCCACCTCAATCTCCGTCCATGCCATTGCTACTGCCCTCACACAACAGCCATGGGTCTTCACGACTCGTGCCTTCGTTTCAAACGACGTGCATCTGCCACCGCTGAACACTTCTGGCTTCCTGCTGCTGACCTTCCCGACGCCGACGACGCGTCCTCAGCATCTTCCTCACTACGTCCTCGTTCATTACAACCAAACTGTCCAGATGTCCATCGTGGTTCAAGGCATCCTATACTGCAAATGCTATACAAGATGTTCAGACGCCCGCCAGCCTGTATATGGGTTAGAAACAGTGCTGATGAAGATATCATCGTGGTTGTGTCGAAGTTTGGTCCTTTCCGCACGCTCACTGGTGCTGAAGTTAGTGGCTCTCCAGCTGGTGGTGGTCTGAAGTTTGACATTGACAGTTTCGCTGTTGGTGCTACTAAGAAGACATTACGACCTGAAGATCCTGCTGGCCAAGTTGCTGCAACAGCTCGTTTTCCTCTTTGGTCTCATTTCGCCAAGGCTGCTGTTGTTAGTATCTACAGAGCAAGTGATGGCACAGTGTGTATCGAGAATGATCAAGTTCCTGCTGGAGGTTTGGCAATATATTCGGGCGAGCCCAATTTAAAGCTCTACAACTTCTATGGTGAGCATGTTGATTCTGGACCACCAGATATCAATATCTCGCCTGTCATGAGTCGTGTTGTGCAGCCAAGTCAAAAGCAGACACAGCATTCTCGGGATTCGAGTGCAGACGTGGAGAAAATATTGCAGAGTGAAGACATGGTCATGGTGACGCCCGTGAAAGGAAATACTGGTATCCCAGCGTTGTCAACGGAGCAGGATGTACATGGAAAAGTAAGAAGAAGTGATACAATTTGACAGAAAGAGCTTGACGTTGCTTGTGGTACTCATGAAGGCGGGACTATCTTAGCTGTCTAAACGATATTGCAGGGGGTTTGGGTTGAGAAGATTGGTGGTGATCTGAGTTCTCGCTGCACCATACTCCACTCTTCGTTGCTTGTCGGGATTATGAGGCAATACTGGAAACGGTGGAAGAGGATTGTGTTTGACTCGCACCCGCAACACATTTATTGCTTTACCAAGAACAATTAAGCAATTACCAACTAAACCTTCCTCCGAGCCATTTCACATGATGTTTCATCTTTGCCATGTTCACACCACGTTGTCTTGGCAGACGTAACCGCCAAGTGAACCTTGGAAGCTGAAGCTTACTTTCTTGTCAGATTCTTATCTTCTTATTCTTATTTCCCTTGGTCTGTAGTCCTCATCAATTCCAACGCAAATCAATCCAACACACACTCACACACCGTCAAAATGAGCAACATCGAAAAGTCCCTCAATGTAATCCGCGCCGAGTTGGGCAACCTCATGCAGATCGGAATCCTGAACCCAGCCCAATACGCTTCTATCATGGCGCAACTTCCTGTACGTGACTTAAGTTCACTCCCCTTATCCTTCCTCTCAAATTACTCTTCGACTCTGCGCATGATACTAACAATCCACAAGCAAACACCTGGCCAGCCCTCTCCCTACGTCGATCCCCACTACGGCGGTGCGCAAGCCCAAGGCTTCAACCAACAACTCCAGGCTGCCCAACAAGACCCGAATCACCCCGCCAACCCACAGAACAAGCACCATGGCGAGTGGGCGAAGAAGTTTGCGACCAAATTGGGCAATGCTGCTACTTTTGTAAGTACCTATGTTCTCTTATGTCTGTGATTGCGAAGAGTTGGATGAGACGGGAAGAGCAGGATGAGCTGGTAGGAAAGAGAGGTGTTGTTGTGTTGGAGTGGGTAAATGAGGAAGATGGTGGTAAAGCGACACATTGAAGGAGAGCATACCGTTTGGCGGACTGGAACATTGAAATTGAACAAGTCACTAACTACTGTCCCCTCTCTAACAGGGTGCTGGAGCCGCATTCGGAGGAGATATTGGTAATGCTGTCTTCCACGACATCTTTTGATCCGCTACAGCACTTCAGAGGAAGAGGTGTGATGGAGTACTGATTACAGACTCAGTCTCGATCTGAAAAAGAAGCGCGATGCTGAATGATGACGGGATAGAAAGAGGGCAATAACGAATCAAAACGACTAGACTTTACAATGAAGCACCTCGTCCAACGATTACCATTGTTTCCATGCTCTACTCCCTTCCTCTCGTCTCGCACAAAACATGCGGTAACCCCAAACGTACTGCATGTTCTCGAGAGCTGAAATACTGCAATATTTGACTCCCTCCATTATCTGTGCATGGATACTTTCGCCTACAATCAATCTCGTGATCAGCGGGAAGAGCAAGAAAGGAAAGTGAGTCGGCAGGTGTGAAAGGCGTTGTTCATTGCTGCAGCTCAATTGTTGTCGCCGCTCTTCCTGTATAGTAGAGGCACACGATACAAGCCCGGTTGCAGACAAGTCAAACGATTAAGTGTACAAACCGACAAGAACAACTTGTACAAAATCAAAAAGAAAGCGCTTGACATTAACAAAATTATACACATCCATATACACACATCATCCACCATCGCCCTCATCCCCGTCATATCTATCCGTGCCTTCATCGTCTCCCTCATCCTCCTCCTCCGCCCAAGCCCACTTATCTCTCAATTTCCGCTTCAAGATCCTCTCGATTCCATCTCCACTCTCACTACTCTCTTCCTCATCATCCGCCACCACCGTCGCCGAACTTGCCGCTGAGCTACCTGCCGGACTCACATCTCTAATCTGCACCTTCAGCGTCTTTTCGCATCCAGCGCCGACCAATGTTGTGGCAGAACCAGAGCCGCTCAGATCACTACTTAAAGATCTCTTGCCCTGTTTGTGTTTGTGTACAGTGAGGAAGCGATCGCGGTCCATATTTGTGGCGTCGACGCTGCGGCGGAGCAGGCCACCTACGGCGTCGCTATTTTTGCGTTGGGAGATGCGCGCGCCATGGCCATTCCAGGCTTCTTCTTCGTCGTCGTGGTTGCGATCACAGTCGCTCTTCTTGAAGCGGCCTCCAAGTTGCGCTTCTTCGTCATTATCGTCAGATGATACGACTGCGCTTGCATGGTGGTGATATGATCTTGAATTCTCCTTCCTCAGCACCAATCGACCATCGCGCCATGCTAGTGGAAAGTCGCGGCGTCGACCTGGCCAGTATACCGTATCACCACGCCGGGGACTCCAATAGCTGATCCAGCACCACGCGACCACAGAACACAGACTGAGCATGCCGGCGCCAGAGGAGAAGTTGAGCATTTTCTGGCCTACTATTGCTGTGACGCCCAGACGGCCCAGTTTGGCATTGACAGTGTTCTGGAGGGAGAAGTAGACCAGGGCGGTGGTGGCAGCTGTGATGCAGGTTGCGCATACTTGTAGTGCTAGTGCGGTTTTAGCTAGTAATGCGATTGGTTTTGAGATTCTGACTTCGTAGGGACGCCAGTCTACTGGGAGGAGGAGGTGGATGATGTAGAGGAAGGCGGAGACGCTTGTTGTGGAGAGAGAGATGATGTAGAGGATGAACAATGCTAGAGCGCCCTTCTTGTATCGCGCTAACGCAGAGGTATATTCTGCGTCGCCGCACAATGAACTCGTGTCCAGACCTGCTATTGTAGCGGGGTTGAAATGGTATGCTGCTTTTGGAGGCGAGCAGTAGCTGGGACTGCGTTCGTCATATGCGCCTGCTTCGTTTTGTACGGCGGATTCCCAGTTTCCGCCTTGGCAGGAGGTGTACAGGGAGATTGTATACCATGTTGGGATGTGCAATGGTAGTTCTTGGAGGATACTGCCAGCGGCGGAGGTTAAGCTTGTTGTGGGATGGAGGGTTGCGGCGGAGGCTGATAGGGTGAATTTAAGGAAGTGAAGGTCGTGTCGAGAATGCGATTGGCGATTTGCGGTGAATATTGGTATGTATAGTGGGAGGATGAGGAGGGTGAGTGTGAGAGGTAGGAGTCGAGCGAGACGGCGCAGGAGGAGGTGTTTGCGGCGGAGGGAGCGCGGACGGCGGAGGGAGGTATTGGGTAGGGTGACCATCCGAAGAGTTGGTGGATGGTGACGAGGGAGCTTGTGCTGATGCGCCGTGAGGCTGCAAGAGCGCCGTGAGAAGCGCCGAAGTGTTTAGAGGGAATTATTGTCGCATGCGCAGTAATGATGTTGTGTTTGTAAACGGGCGAAACTCTATCGTGAGCATAGTAGTAAAGCTGTCTTTTGAATACACGAAGTGTTGATGGTGGTGGTGGTTTACGAAGCGAACAACGAGAAAGGCGAAGCTCGTAGAGGCCAGTCCGGCAGATATGACGTTCAATTGGACTTTTTCCGGGATGCTACAGCTGTTGCCGTGATGGGGCGAAGATAGTCGCAGTTGTCGCCAGTTCAGTTAGCCGCGAATCTGGGGGTCCATCACGCTGAACCAGTAGTTGCAAGGTTTCGACTCAGCCCCAGCCCCCTTCCACTTACGTATTTGGAAGCTCTCAAGGTGTATCCTTGTACAGCGAAAAGTTTGTCATATAGCCTCTCCATCTCCAGTCGAGGTGTAGTATACCCTGCGCCATCATAGACCAGTGTCTTCGGCCACCAAAATGGAAGACAAGACACCAGACCATTCCGCTGTGGGGTGTCGCCAAGTGCGGCTTTCTTGGCTTGTGGAATCCAGAAAGTCTGCGGCTAAGCTTAAAATGGTGCTTGTACTGTTGTAGTTCGTGGTCTGGACGCGTGTGTAGAGGTACGTGGTTATAGTTTTCTCAAACGTATCTGAAACATGGTCTTGTAAAGAACGATAGCTCAGCCTCAGGAGAGGTCAGTTTCACAATGACAGTAAAGTGAGAAGCTAACGTGACGACAGAACACACGTGCCCCTCTAAAAACGTGATCGGACCTTCAAGGAGCGAGAGGAGCGAGACAAGAGATTACCGTTGCGGCCCATATGGGATGGTGATGTCCTCAAAACAAGTTCAAGACGAAAGTATAGGAACCACTATTTTCTTCAAAATACAAATATGATGGTCATCACTCTGCCATACACTCAAGCGCCTATCAGACCCGGCAGTTCAATGGTCAGGCATCATCAGCTACATACCATATATGTCTGTAAGTGGTTGGGTATGGATCAAGAGATGACCGACGCTAGGAGTCTTCTAGTGCAGTCAAACGAAGAGGAAGACGGAAATGCTCTGGATTGTATTTATTCTGCAACAGAAGTGTTTCTTCTCCTCAAGACTCTTCTACAGTGCTGGTCGCAGATTCTCGTACCAGCCTCTGTAATGCCTAATCGAGTTCTTCACGAAGCCTTTGTTCTCTTTTCAACGTTCAGAGTCACCATTCACACTCAATACACCAGATACCTCCTGTGCGCCTCCTTGGGCGGTATGATCACCATTGGGAGCATTGGTCCCTTCTTCCTCTTTCGCAATGCCATTCGTCGTGTTCTCGTTCGCCTGCAGTCGATATCAGCTCCACGTCATTCTGCGACCATATCATGGACCGACCTCTTTAGCTATGCTTCCCTCTACAATGCTGCTTGCTGGGGCTTGCTTCTTCTCACTATCCCTTCCCTCCATACCGCCCAATTTCCTCTTCGCAGCGTCGGATACACCACCTCCCTTCGACCTCATCGAGCCCATTCTACCAAGTCCAGCACCACTCTTCGCTGATGGCGGACTCTTCACGGCATCAGCTTTGTGTCCAGCAGACGCAGCGGTTGGTCTCGTCATCCGCTCAAGGAAACTACCTGAAGCCGGTTTCCCACCAGAAGAGTTGCCAGATGGTACTCGTGAGCCTGGATGTGCTCGTGCGGTGCTTGTGGATGTCTTGCGTGCCGTGGGTTGGGTAGGGTTGTTTGTTAGGCTGGTTCGTTTACTCATCGTCCTTTGAATGGTGGAAGAATTTTGGTGTGGTAGATCCTTCTTCTGAGACGATGCAGTTGGTGCTAGAAAGTGCGATCCTTCCACAAGTTTCTTCGAACGTACTGAAGTGGCACGGCCGAGAGGCTTTGATGGTACTGCCGCTGGAGGTGGGACGTCTTTCTTAGCAGAAGATGCTGCAGTGGGTGCGGTGAGGTGGGAGAGCCGTGCACCACGAACAGGTGATTTGACCTTGGCTTCTACAGCTTGTGGTGTGTCCTTTGCAGAAGCGGCATCAGCACCAGCTGGCTTCTTGGCAGACGCCTTGCGCAGATTGGTGTTGAGTTTGGAGATGCTCTGCGGCGTCTTTGCAGAAGAAATCCGCCCCGGTGAAGCTTTAGGAGAGGCTTTTGAAGACGCTGATGCGGTCGGCCTGAGATATGTCGGAACGTGAGGTGACTTTCCTGGAGTTGTACTATTCGGCTTCGCCGGACTCGCGTTTTCTGGGGCTTGTGTCGTGGATGGAGTTGGTGCGCTCTCTGTAAATTCCAGTTCTTGTGCCTTTCCAACTGCCGACATTGACATTCCAGGCTCCTCCCGTTCTATTATAGCTTGGTCCTTCTCAACCACGCCATTTGGCTCCAGACTGGCTGGATCCTCCTCAACCGCAGAGACGACCTTCTCGGTATGCTCGCTCTCTTTATTCCTGATCGGTAAATCATACTCTTGTCGTGCATGTCCATTGGTCTGCGCCTGATGTTCCGCAGAGTCGTTGTTGGATGCATCGACGCCGTTGGACTCTGCAACATTAGCGGGCGGCTCTTGCTCAACCTCGCCTCGCTGCTCTGCCGTCAGCGATGTCGACTGCATGTCATCTACGATGTCCTTTCCACCTTGAGGCACTTCTTGTTCGTTGCTATCTGACATTGTTCTTGATAGCTCGAAGCGAAGCAAAAACGTTGAGATCGACTTTGGTTATCCTTTTGAGTAGAGCTGCACTTTGTAGAATGATCAAGCTCTTTCTGATATTGAGATCTTTGGCTCTTCTGGAGTGTCCGTTGTATAAAGGAGTGTGTTGTGTACGAATGCCTTGAGCTATTCCTGCAATTTGGCCGTGCAAGCGAGTTCGAGCTGTACTTGGGCTCGTGAGCGACAGCAGCTATTTTCGCCAATGTAAAGCCAGGTGGTCGAGAATGAGGTCAGGTGGAGCTTAAAAATTGCCGATACTTTAAGAAGGCGCGTAAGCTTCGAGATCGTGCTACACAAGAGCTTGTGCTGCTTGTATTGTTTTATCACAATACGGCGTGTTTCTGATCTGGAGCAAAGGACGTACGAGTTGGGCGAAGGAGCAGAGGAGAGGAGTGAGCGAGCGAATAGCTACATATCAGATGATGTTTCAAACGCGGTACTTGGTACCTGCATACGCGAAGGAGTGGTCCGTGCTTCGAATTTCCTTGCGAGCCTCCTTTTAATGTATTGTAGCATATCTTGAACACAAGGATATAATTATGAACTATATATACGTGGTAGCGAATGGTCGTAAAGAGCGTCAAATCATATGTCGTAAAAACACGCTCCATTTATTCACCATGTTCAATCCCCCAATACCTCGCTGAACCCCAAAATCAATGGCTTCTTCAATCACGACCTGTCATGAGTTGGCATATCAAACGTCGTAATCTCAATGGATGGCAGAGGACCAAGAGTAGGTAGCCAGGGGTAGGAAGGCGGTGTTTCCCCAGGTGTACCTCTTGTCGCGACCCTTTCAGGCGTTCTGATATCCGGGCTCGTCATTTCAATATTGGTATACTGAGGCGGATCCACAACCCGTCCTGAGAGAGTCCTTGGAATCATTGAATCGGTCATGTCCTGCTCGTTCATGCGTGACGGCGCTCTCGAAGGTTGCGGTGTAAGTTCATCAATGCTACCTTCGTCATCAGACATGTCGTTCGAGGTGATTCGTAATGATGACTGAGAGATATTTCGAATGTGCCCAAAGAAACGTCTGCCAGGAGTTCGTGATCGACTTCGGCTGCTATCGCCAGTACCAGCCCTTGGTCTACCACCACTTCCCATACCCGCAGCTGCATCGAGAAGAGGAGCATTGTCAGAAGCTGCTGAATCAGCACGAACTCGACTTCCATCAAGTCGAGCAACTCCGACCTCAGCATACTGTACCGCTGCTGTCCTTGGAGCTCGGTTTCTTGCTTTGTGCTCACGAATCAGTGCGTCAACACTTCTCTGTCCCGTAGGATCATCGGCACTTCTCGGTGCTGCTGCTAGATCTCGAAGTGCTCGTAACGTTTCTTGATCTCCTGCTTCTTGTGCTTCTCTTCTAAGTCGAGCTCGCTCCTCTCGTGCAAGCCGTTCATCCCGGCGAGCCTGTCTTATCTGGAACAGGGACTCCATTTCTTCATCACGACGCTGTTCTATCTCTTCTTCGTCCTCAGGATACTCAACAATAGTATCTCCTGCTCTTTCTCCTGCTCGGCCCATAACAGATTCATTCGCTCGCGCTGTTGCTGTGTAAGATGGTAGAGTGATGGTGCTTCTCACACTAGCGTGTCTGTCCGGGGCTGCACCAGACGCCGGCTGTGAGGTGGAGAGATTGAGCTGCGAGGATGACATTTGCCCCGGTGTGATGGATCTTCTCTGCAAGGATGAGGAGTATCTCTTCTTCTTCTCCGATTTGGGCAACCAATTACGCCATTTGTCTTTCAAGTATGTTCCCGGTATGTATATGGGTTCGTCGTAGCGGACTCGAAGATACCGTAGCAGCAGAACGCCGAGTAGTCCAAGGCATAGGACAACTCCCAGCACGACAGCGACCTGTAAGTTGTCAGTAAATACTGTAGTACTGTTGAATAAGCTGTACATACAACAATCACTGCCTCTGTCTTGCCAGACATTCCTGCTGAACTTTGCTGCCGTCGTAGTATAACATGTTCCCTTGTGCTGGGGTGCAAGCCATCCTGGGTATGTGGCAATCCAATGAACATGCTGACGATGTTACTATACGAAAACAGACTTTCTCGAGTCCTTCCAGACGAGAACTGACACGGCGCTTATCGGGGATCAGTTTGTATGACGTTGGCAATTTGTAGGTGGCGCTGAGCAAGACAAGCGAACAACAAAGCTGTTAGATGTCTAAGGGATGGGGCAAGAATGGTGTTAAGACGAGACGAGACGACGAGGCAGGCGCTGTCGAAGATAACAAAGAGAAACAGAAACAGCGATCAAGCGCAGCCAAAACAAGGCCCAGGTACTCGAGTGCAGATCCTGACTAAGAATAGTCGCTGGCGAGGCCTTGCTCAGCCTCTCAGCTTTTTAGTGGGGCATGCATGTTTCAAGCGAGATCAATCACCTCGAGTGTTGCTCTGAAACACAGCATAAATGAAACAAACAGTGGATGGAGTACGACGTGTTGGTAATGGCCTATTGGTTGGGCTTTTATGGGCATACGTAGCACATGTCTACGTCTTCCTATTCTATCTTCATTTCTTCATAATTCGTCTTAATGTCTTCATAGCGCATACCCTGGCCATGCCTCTTGCTCATCTATAATTTCTCTTTCTTCTTCTGCCATCCCTCAAATATTCGAAAGCTGTCTTCGCTTCCACCACCTACAAGATCGTCCCAAAACCAAATGTAGTCTTGATACTCCTAACATAATACTCTCTCCAGTTCCTCCTCGTAACCTCCTCCTGCCCAACAGGCACACCCTTCCACTCCACCCTCATCACAGTAACGCCATCAACGTCATTCTGATCAAATTCAATTCCCAGGGTGGAGAAGTGTCCCTCAGGCCACTGCTTCAACCTCCACGTTTGTTTGATCTTGCTCGGCTGTACCAGCTCCGTGTATTCGCCGCTAACATTTCCGCCGAAAAGCTCGAACTTGGAGCCGACAGTTGAGCCTTCGAAGAGTTTGGGAGGAGCACGGGTGAATGCGGCAATACGTTGAGGATCCGTGAAGGTGGTGTAGAGTTCTGCAGCGGAGGTGCGAAATTCCTCGGTATCAGTTACGGTGGTTGTGTTAACAGAAGGACCTTTGCTGTTTGAGGATGTGGTAGTTGAGGAAGGTTTCTTGTTCTCGTCGGTTTTGTTGGAGATGGATGAGTTGGAGTATACACGAGCAGGCGTGAAATTTGCAGACGGATTCTCGCCGGCGCCATGTTGGATGTCTTTGCCGTGGTTGGCCACGAGTGCAGGAGCGAGTGTAGCTAGCTTCTTCCGAAGTTGTGGTGTGATTTTGGAGCGGACGAGGTCTTTGACTGGTTGCTTGCTACTGGACTCAGAGTATATGTCGATGTCGAAAACGAATTCGTCTTCTTCGGTGTCGTGGGCGACCTCGGGGACGGTGATGGTACCACTGACATCTTCTTCATCCTTTGTCTTGCCTGGAAGGAGCGGAGACACAAATGAGTTTTGAGGGCTTTGATTGTGGACTATTTGGATGGGCTATGATGTACATACCGCTGTATTCTAATTG
>Ga0160428_1001193_pt1 | contig 21092 bp, 23 predicted proteins | sample SolpanmetagenomM_FD_108198 | JGI IMG/M metagenome (GOLD analysis project Ga0160428, IMG submission 108198) | Solar panel surface microbial communities from Lawrence Berkeley National Laboratory, California, USA - M | ecosystem: Engineered > Built environment > Solar panel > Unclassified ... | reverse complement strand
TGAAGTTTTCCAGGGCGGCCTGGTCGGCGGCCGGTAGGGCAAAAGGGATGATTGGTCTGGCCATACCAGCCTAACCTAAATGGCCTGCATTCTGTTAATCGACTTCCCTGACTCAGCACTAGCTGCCTAAAAAGAGCGTTTAGCATAACCCACGCGCTGGAGCACATCGCAGCTAGGGCAGTGCTACACAAGTACTTGCAGCAGTGGTTCCAGCACCTGCCAGACATTGGCGGCCAGGAGGCGCTGGCCAGCGGCATTGGGGTGCACCCGGTCGGCGAGGTTGAGCTCGGGCCGGCCGAGTACGCCAGCTAGTAAGGACGGGATGAAAGGCACGCCTTCAGTATCGGCTAGGGTGCGAAACAGGGCGTTGAAGTCTTGCGCGTAGCGGCTGAGGCCCGGCAAGCCGAGCGGGCCCAGGTCGAAGGGGAACTCCAGGCCGGCCAGTACTAGCTGCACCGCCGGAAACTGCCGACGCACCTCCGCCAGGATGTAGCGAAGGTTGGCCACTGTTTCGCGCACGGCAATGCCCCGTAGGCCATCATTGGCACCCAGGGCCAGTACAAACACGTCGGGTGCCTGGCGGGCTAGCACGCTGGCTAAGCGTTGGCGGCCACCTGCGCTCGTCTCGCCGCTCACGCCGTAGTTGAGGGCCCGGTAGGGAAGGCCCGCAGCCGTCAGCTTTTCCTGAATGCGGGCCGGAAAGCTATCGGCCGCCGGCAGGCCGTAGCCCGCCGTAAGGCTATCGCCGAAGAAAATGATGTTTTTCATGCAAAAAGCCGCCCCGCCACCCAGCCTGCTAGGGCCGACGGCGGGGCGAAAAGAACTGATAGCGACTAGGTAAAGAGTAGGGCAAACTTCTTTTTAGCTAGCAACCCGGCGGTATTGAAAGCCCAACCCCATGCTTTATTAACCCAGAATGGCGTCGGAAAATTTCGAATATTTCGCAACTGCTCCTCAAAAAATCTGGTGGCAAGTGCCCCGACTTATCAGCCAAAGCTGTACATAGTGGGCTAGCCTAACCCTCTGAAAACGGAGTAGTGCAGCCTCGCTAGCCCATGATAAAGCTCAGCCCGAAGAAGAACAGCAGCTGCACTAAGTACACCAGCGGCGCCAGCGCGTTGCGCTTAGGGAAAGGGCTGCGCACGAAGAGGAGTTGCAGCACCAAGGCCAGCAAAAACCAGTCGCGGAAATTGCGCAGCGGCACCAGCTCGGCAGTCCAGTGCCAGAAGTCGAAGTGGCCCGCAACCGGCTCCAGGCACAGGTCGAAGCCCACCATCAGGATGGTGCCCACCAGCACGCGAGCCACCCACGGCACCGGTAGGTAGGCAGCTAGCATACCTGCTAGGTAAGTGATTATCACCCAGTTGAGGCCGATGAGCCACGGCGCGCCCATGTACTGTGGCCCCAGGGTAGCACCGTAGGTATAGTGCCCAAACAAGATGCCCCAGTTGGTGCCTACCACCTCGGCCACCATACCAAGCAAGAAAACCTGGAACACGAAGAGCCAAAACGACAGGTTGCGGTCGGGTTGAAAAACGCCCAGCAGCGCCGCCGTGAGCAGCAGCGTGAGCGGCGTGTACTTGAGGTAAAAGGCCTTATCCTGGCTGAAAGCCAGCCCCACAAAACCAGTAAGGTGAAAAAGCAAGACTAAGCCTTGTGCTAGGCGCAGCCGTGTGCGAAAGGCGGCGGGCGGCGCGGGTACGTTTGAAAACTCCATAATTTTACTAACTATGAGTTATAAATCAGGAGTTATGGATTGGTGCGGTAAGGCCGCTGAGGCTAATTCATAACTCATAATTCACAATTCATAATTAACCAATGAGCTCGGCGACAATTTTGGCCGAAAGTAAACACAGCGGAATACCGCCGCCCGGGTGCACCGAGCCCCCGCAAAAGTACAACCCCGGCAGCCGCCCCGAAAAATTGGGATGGCGTAAAAAGGCGGCCAGCGCATTGTTGCTCGAACTACCGTAGAGCGCGCCCCCAAACGACGACGTATCGGCTGCAATGCCAGGCGGCGTCCAGGTTTTTTCAGTTCGAATAAAAGGCTCTATGTCAATACCCAGCACGCGGCTGAGCTTAGCTAGCACCACGTGCCGGGTGTGCGCCGTGAGGGCGGCCCAGTTCTGGCCTTCATCGTGGGGCACGTTTACCATCACAAACCAGTTTTCGTGGCCGGGCGGGGCGTCGGTGGGCGTTTTTTTACTCGTGATGTTGACGTACACCGTCACGTCGTCGGCCACGGTTTTCTGCTGAAAAATAGCGTCGAACTCCTTCTGGTAATCGGCCGAGAAGAAGATGTTGTGCAAGTCCAGCTCGGGGAATTCGCGGCCGATGCCCCAGTAAAAAATCAGCGCCGACGATGAGCGCGGCTGCCCGAGCGTGCGCTCGGGCGCGGGCTGGCTCGGCAACAGGCGGCGGTAAGTGGGCACTACATCCATGTTGCTCACTACCAGGCTAAAGTCGTAACTATCCTGATCGGTGCGCAGGCCGGTAACGAGGTCGCCGGCCGTCAAGATTTCGCGCACCGGCTCATTAAATCTGAATTTCACTCCGAACTCTTCGGCTAGCCGGTGCAGGCTGCTGGCAATGGCGTAGATGCCGCCCTCGGGGTAAAACGCCCCAATACCGTGCTCCAGGTGCGGAATGAGCGAGAGCGTGGCCGGCGCCTGGTAGGGGTCGGAGCCGTTGTAAGTGGCATAACGGTCGAAGAGCTGCACCAGGCGCGGGTCGCCGCCAAACGCGCTGGCGTGGCGCGCGTGCATGGTGCCCGTGAGGCCCAGCGTGGGCAGGGCCGCCACGGCCTTCAGCGTTTCGGGGCTAAAATACGTGCTGGCCTTGTGCAGCGACTTGTGCAGAAAAGTACCCGCCGTGGCGTCGTAGGCCCGGCCGCTACGCTGCAAAAAGGCCTCGACTTTGGTGGCTGGCACGCCTAGCTTACGCTCAACTTCGGCGGCAAACCGGCTGGCCTCGGCCCAGGCCGTGAGGCGGGTGCCGTCGGCAAAAAAGTAGTTCGTTATCGGGTCGAGGCGCTCGTAGCGGAAGTAGTCGGCCGGCTCGCGGTGGGCCAGCCGGAAAATATCGTCCACCAGCTGCGGCAGCGTAAACAGCGATGGCCCGGCATCGAAGCGATAGCCGCCGGGCAGCTCAAACTGGTGCATCTTGCCCCCAAACGAGGCGCTGGCCTCAAATACGGTGACGGAGTGCCCGGCTACTGCCAGCCGTACCGCCGCCGCCAGCCCGGCCACGCCGGCCCCGATAATCGCTACGGGTTGCTTTAACAGGCCTGTAGATTTCTTGTGCATTCACTAGTAAACTCCTGAAAGCCCGAATAGGTCATAGGTGGTGCCTTTATCTTTTTGCTGCTACATACCAATGCCAGCTTCGAAATACAGTCGTACAAAAGTCGTCCACTCGCAAGCAGCTCAGTGATAGGGAGTGGCAGTAAGCGAGTCATCTGGCGGAAAAGGCGGCAGGGCCTGCTCGGTTAGGTCTTCCCGATGCTCAAACAGCGAATCAGCTTTAGCAACGCGGCTTACGGAGAAGACTTCGCCGTTAATATCTCCTTGGCCGAAAGGGATATTATTAAACGCCACGACGGCAGTAGGAGCTACTTCGGTAGTAGCGGGGTTCAGGGCGTTGACGTAGGGCAAGTAGGCCGCCTTGGGCGTGGCGCTAAGGCCACGGAAGCGGGACGCATAGCAAAACTTAATCGCTGCGAAGCCGCCGTGGTCAGCCTTGAAGGCACTTTTGAGAATGCCGCTGCGTGGAATGCGGTAGACCCGGTAACCCGCCGAGTACTCGGGGCGCACACCGCCCGGCTGGTCGAAGAGCACCACGGCATTGCCCTCGAAGCCATCGGGCAGTACGTACATCGCATCTTCCGTGCGGGCGGCGCAACGGCTCAGCAGTAGCACACTCAGCAGCCCGCAGAAATGCAAAGTGCTCATTTGCAAGATTTAGTTATGCCCGGAGGCGGAAAGAGAATCTTCTGGGGGAAAAGGCGGCAGGATTTGGTCGAATAAAGCTTCTCTTTGTTCAAACAGGGAGTCTGCTTTGGCAACACGACTCACAGAAAAAATGTCGGCGCGTGCTTGCCCTTGGGTAGCACCCGTGTAGTTGAAGCAGATGATAGTAGTAGCAGCGACCCCAGGAGTTGCGGGATTTAAAGCGTTAATGTATGGTAGATAGGCGGCCGCAGGCGTCGGGCCTATCCCCCGGAATCGAGAGGCATAGCAGAACTTAAGGGCTGCGTATCCGCCGTGTTCATCGGGTTTGAACGCAGTTTTTAAGATACCACTACGCGGAATGCGGTACACTCGGTATCCGTTCGAATACTCGACAGGTACCCCGCTAGACTGATTAAATATCACCGCCGCGTTTCCTTGGAAGCCATCCGGCAGCACGTACACGGTGTTCTGCTTTTGGGAGCCGCAGTTGCTTACCAGCAGCACTCCGAAAACGTACAAAACATTTATGCGTGAGGTCATGGGTTGTGCGGGGCGGTAGTAAACGAGTCATCCAGCGGAAAAGGCGGCAGGGCTTATTCGGGAAAGAAACCACAAAGGTGAGTACTGAATATAGTAAAGTTGCAAGGGATATACTAAGGTTTGGGCTCACCTTACAAACCAACATTTGTCACCCCCTCGTCCTCATTCCGCTGAATTGCCCTCAATATCTCTCGCCTATTCACCTTCAGGTCAACCGGATTCGTGTCGAAAAACGGCTGATTATAGATGCTAACACTCACTGCCCGGCCTTGCTTCCAGGCACTCATCACTTCGCCGTACTCATTGACGATAAGCTGCGCGAACAAAGGAGTCATTGGGGCTTGCCGGTCGCCAAACAACGCGGCGAAGGGACCATTTAACTCCGGGTTGTAGCGGGCCGGCGCAACTCCCAAAAATACCCGAACTCCGCGAATATCAACGAAGGCTTCGGCGGCAGGAAATTGGTCGCCCGTCATCTGGCCCGCGATAGTAAGTAGATGTGTGCCGTTACGCAAGTCCTTCGTGGTAATAGTGAGCGAGGCGTGCACGTCGATATCCGGGCTCTGGTACCGGCCAGCGGCAGTCTCCGCCACGTAGGGAATAACAGCTCTATCGTTGCCGTAGAGATGAATATTTAAGGCCGGGCCACGACCTGAGCCGTTGCCGGTAGAGCCTCCAGAAATGTACGTCGGTGAATCTGCATAAAGAATATTACCCCCATAAAGAGCCGTAGATAGAGTGACCCGTCCTTGCGTCGAATATCGTTGTGCAGCAATAAGATAAGTCGTGATGGCAGTTAGCCGCGACGTCACGCCCGAAGACGTGCTAAAGCCCCGGTTATCCCCAACCCAATTATGAAAGGCAAAATAACGCGGAGGCGCAAAAACGCGGACGTAAATCTTAATGCTAAAATTTCCCCAGCGGGACCTGGGCGTTATTAGGCCACTTTGTATCACCGCCGCCCGGTTACTAACCGGCGTGGGAGGAGGTGGTACTCACCCCAGGTGCGCGACGGCGGCGCGGCCACTGGTGGGCTGGGGTACGGGCTGGACTTTGCGTCCCAGCTGCGCAGCCGCAGCCCGGCCGCTGAGGAATGGATTAGCCATATACAAGAAAGCAGTACTTATCTGGCAAACTTAAACTATAGCGCCTTGATTTCCATGTTTTTGCCAGCTAGTCACTTATTCCAGGCGTTGATTAATGGCCTGTTCAATCCTGGACTTCTATAACCAGCTTACTCCACGGCCAGCACCAGGCCCTTTAGATACGCGCCCTCGGGGTGAAACAAGCTCACGGGGTGGTCGGCGGGCTGGGTGAGGCGGTGCAGGATGCGCGCCGGCCGCCCAGCCTCGATGGCGGCGGCCAGCACTGCGCCTTCAAACAGCTCGGGGCTAACTACTTGCGAGCATGAAAAGGTGAATAGCAACCCGCCCGGCGCCAGGTGCGCAATGCCGGCCGCGTTGAGACGCTTGTAGCCCATGAGGGCGGCGTGGCGTGCACCCATGTGCTTGGCAAAGGCGGGTGGGTCGAGCACCAGCAGGTCGTACTCGGCCGAGTGGTTTTTGAGAAACGTGAGCACGTCTTCGGGGTAGGCAGCGTGGCGCTCGGGGTGGTGCGACAGCTCGGCGTTGCGCTCGGTGAGGGCAATGGCTTTCTTGCTGCTATCGACGGAGTGCACCAGCTCGGCCCCGGCTTCCAGGGCGTACACCGAGAAGCCGCCCGTGTAGCAAAACGTGTTGAGCACGCGGCGGCCGGGGGCGTAGCGGGCCAGCAGGGCGCGGTTGTCGCGCTGGTCGATGAAGAAACCGGTTTTCTGGCCCGTCTCCCAATCGACGGCAAACTGGTGGCCATTCTCGTGCACCAGGTGCTCGTGGCCGGTGCTCTCGCCCAAGAGGTAGCCGTTTTTACCTTCGCCCACTACCTGGCTAGGAGTGGTTTCGGCACTCTTGTCATAAATGGCCCGCAGCTTATCGCCAAACACAACTTGCAGGGCGCTAGCTATTTCGGGGCGAGCGCGGTACATGCCCACGCTGTGCGCCTGCACCACGGCCACGTCGCCGTACACGTCGATGATGAGGCCCGGCAGGCCATCGCCCTCGGCGTGCACCAGCCGGAAAACGTTGGTTTGGTGCTTGGTGCCTGGTGCTTGGTGCTTGGGCTCCACTAGGCCAAGGCGTTGGCGCAGGGCGTAGGCATTGGTTAGCCGCTTCACCCAAAAGTCGGGGGTAGGGAGCGTAGCTTCGGGCCCAAAATCGAGCATCCGCACCGCGATGGAGCCGCCGCTGGCGTAGTGCCCTACGCCCAGTAATTCGCCCGCCTGGGTTTCGACGCGCACGGCCTCGCCCTCCTGCGGCTCGCCCTGCACGCGGGCAATGGCCCCCGAAAACACCCAGGGGTGGCGGCGGCGCAGGGAGTGGTCTTTTCCGTTCTTGAGGACAATGGTAGGCATTTTGTTGGCTGTTAGCTGCTGGCTATTAGCTGTTGGCCTACCGCTGAAACTGGGGATTAGCTTGCAAAAAAGCGCTAACAGCCAACAGCTATTGGCCAACAGCTAGGCAAATTTACGCTGGTACACCGGGCCGCGCAGCCGAAACTGCGCCCACATGGCCGGGTAAAGCAGGCAGTCGAGCCAGCGGCGACCGGTGCTGAAGGTGATGTCTTCCACGATGCTGCTGCCGCCGCCCGGCGCGGGCTCGATGAGGTGGCGGTGCCGCCACTGCCGCAGCGGCGCGGGTAAGGTTTGGCCCTCATCCACAAAGTAGTGCGTGCCGTCGGGCAGCACGCCAGTAGCGGTGATGAGCGAGGTCCAGCGCCAGCGCTTGGGCCCCACTTGCAGCTCGATGATAACCGTGTCGCCGGGGTTGCTGCCGTCGTAGCGCAGCAAATTCATTTTGGGGAAAGGCGGGGCCAGCGCCACAAACAGCTCGCGGGTGAAGCCGGCCAGCACGGTGGCCGGCGGCTGGGCCACGGCAAAGCGAAGAAGCAAGTGCATACCGGGGCTGTACGTCAGCGCCCGGTAGGGCGGGCGTCGAGTGAGCCGATTTTAGGCTGAATCTGAATGATGAAGCGCTTATTTTTCTGCTCCTGGGCGTAGCCGTTGTAGCGCCCGGCGCCCCGGTAGCCGCTGCCGGCCGGTATCACCTCAATGTTTTTGGGGAAGCGCAGGCCGGCAGTTTGCCAGAGGTACACCACGGCGAGCGCCCGGTTGTAGCTCAGCTCGCGCACGGCTTGCAAGTCGGCATTTTGGGGCGCGCTGGCGGCAAAGTTGGGGTTCATCGCCGCCCGGCCCTCGATGATGACCAGGTACTGAATGCCATCGTTGCGCAGGCTCTGCATCTGGCGCAGCAAAAACTCCCCGGCGTCGATGAGCGGCTGCCGGGCCGCCGGCGGCAAGTCGTAGCGGCCGGGCTGGAAGAGCACTTCAAAATTCAGCTCGTAACGCTTATACGTTTGGTTGTAAACGAAATAACGCGAGTTGTCGAGCCGCTTCAGGGCTTCCTTTATTTCGTCAATTTTCCGCTTTTCTTGCAGCTGCACTTGCAGTCGGGCATTCGCTCTCTCCAAGTCGCCCTGCTTGTCTTGAAACAGCTTGTAGCTCAGCACAAACAGCACCAGCATTGTCAGAAACAGGGCCGTCATAAGGTCCACGTAGCTGGGCCAGAAAAAGTCTTTGCTTTGTTTCATGTAGAATGCAAATGACCGTCATGCTGAGCGTAACGAAGCATCTCTGCCACATTGCATGGGGTAGTAAGCCCGCGAAGCGACCAAAATGCTTCCCTTTGCTCAGCATGACGTTCTCACTTTAAGATTACTTCCTGGCAGTCTTATTCTCTCCATTTACCAGCCGCTGCAACCAGTTGGGCCGGGTCAGCTTTTCGAGCACCGTATTGGTGCGGTCCACCTGCGTAAGTAGTTGCTGCTGCAAGGCCGAGTCGGCGGCCAGGCGCTGCTGCATGGCTTGCAGCGCCTCCGCAGTGCGTAGGGCCTGGCGCTCCTGCATCTGGTTGAGCTGCTGCTGGGCAGCGGGCAGCTGCTGGCTAAGCGGGCGCAGGAAATCGACAAACTGCTGGTAGATGTTCTCGTCGCGCAGCTTTTGGAAGTAGGCGCGCAATTCATTGTCGGCCAGTTGCTTTTCGGCCTGCATGGCGTCGAGGCGCTGGCGCACGATGCCCTGCATCTGGTAGGCTTCTTCGCTGAGCGTTTGGTTGATCTGGTCGCCCACGTTGCGCAGCAGCTGCCCGTGCTGGCTAAAAAACTGCACCTGCTCGCGAATGCGGGCGTCGTGCTCGGCCAGGTAGCCGGGCACCTGCGTGAGGGCTTGCTCCAGGGTACTCAGGCGGTTGAGCAGCGCCGTGACGGTGCGCGCCATCTCGGCGCCCTCGCTCACGGCCACGTTCAGCGACTGCTGGTAACCCAGAAATTTCTCAAACGACGCGGCGCTCTCGTCCACGCGGTCAAACACCCGGATGGTGGCGTTGGCCAGCTCCGAATAGCCAATGGTTTGCAGCTTTTCCAGGAAGCTTTTCTGGATGCTGATATTATCGGTGATGCTGCTGATGAGCGGCGTAAACTCCGCAATTTTCGAGAAAAAATCAGCCTGAATTTTACTGAAAAAATCCCGGTTGAAGGTGTCTAGCACTGCTTTCAGGCTGCTCATGCTGGCCTGCATGTCCGAGTTGAGCTTGGGCAGCAGCGCTTTTTGCAGGAAGTTGTAGTAGCCGTTTTTGCCGCGATCGCGAGTGGCGCGGGCGCGCTTGAGGCGCTCGTTGCCAGCCAGCGTGAAGCCCAGCCCAAACAAGCTGCCGCACATGGCAATGAGCACGCCGCCCAAAAAGTGCGTCACGTCGGCATTGGCAAACGAGCCGTTGCCGCCAAACGGGTTGACCAGCGCCAGCAGCCCCAGAATAGCCCCGCCAAACGTGCCGAGCAGCCCCAGGTACAGCGGCGTAGCAATCTGGGCCTGAATCTCTTCTTCGAGCAAATTAGCTTCACGCTCCGAGATGTCGCGCAGGGTATTGAAGTCGGCCGCCGCGCCCTTGTTGGCGCGCAGGTAGTCGTTGGTATCGGTCAGGACTTGGCCAAACTGCGGGCTAGCCGCGTTGGCGGCTACCGCGTCGTAGAGCAGCGCCGTGCCGGTTTCGGTGGTGGCGCTGGCTTTTTCGATACGCAGCTGGCTAGCGCCGGGGTACATGGCCGCAATTTGACTGATAAGCTGCCAGTTGCGGCGAAATACCAGCACCTGCCAAGCTACCAGCCCGCACACCAACCCAAATTCAAAAAGCTGTAGCATACTACCAAGTTAGCAGCCAGGGCGTGCTTAGTGCACCAGTAGCCGCGCCCGGCTCACCACCTGCCAGCCGTCGCCCTGCCGGGCTAGCTGGCCCGGCGCGTCGGCGCTCACCGCCGCAATGCGCCCGGTGGGCAGGTCAAACTCAAAAAATTCGCACAAGTGGTGCAAGCCATCGCCAATCAGCTTGGCCTGGTTAACGAGCGGGTTGAGGGTAAAAGTAGCTTTTTCAGAATCTTCCTGGTTGATAGTGAGTGCGATAGGTAATTGCGGCAAGGGCTCGGTAGCGAGCTTATTATCACGCAAAAAGCCGGTTTCCTGGGCCGGAGCATAGCGGGCAGTGCTGCGTGTCGTTGGCTCTTCGGGTACTGCTTCCGCCACGCTCAATATTTCTTCCCCGGAGCCCAGTGGCGCGGTGCTGGGCTCCGCGGCCGACGCTTTGGCAGGCCCGGTAGTGGCCGGCAGGCTATCCTTGGGCGATGGCACTTGCCCAGTTGGCTGTTGCATAGCGGGTTGCGCGTTCATCTGCTGAAGCTGTTGTTTTAATTCCTCATTCTCTTTGCGGAGCTTAAACTCGTAGTCGGTCGGTGGCTGAACGGTTCTAGCCGTCTTGAGGGAAGCGGGGTGGTCAGCTTCTTCCCGAGCCTTGGTACGGGCGTGGTGAATGGCGCGGTGGTAGTGCTTGCTGGCCCAGCGCCGCACCAGCCAAGCACCGAGCGCAAAGCCGATCGTGCCCGCCAGCAGGCTGCCGAGCACAACGTGGTGCACCCACCAACCCAGCTCGGGCGCACTAGTGCCCGCAGATTCGGCCAGCGCGGGCAGGCCAGCGGTCAACAATCCTAACTTTCCTATTGATCTGGTCAAATGTCTCATAGTGAAGTGGGAAAGGGAGGCTAGACCAGCGCTTGCTCGCGCAGCTCCCGCGAAAGCACGTAGAGCGCGTGGCGCAAGGGCAGGAAAAACAGCGTTTCCGGGATGGCCTCGCCCCGCGGCAAGGTATCGGCGTAGCGCTGGCGGCTGAGGTTGAACGAGTCGCCGAGGGCAGCCCTGAGGTCGCGCAGCACCAGGCCAGGCGGATTTTTGATGCCCAGGCTGCTTTGCAAGCGCGTGAGGTCCGGGTCGCTCAGCAGCAAGTCGAGGCAGTGCTCGACGTTGGCGATGACGGCCTTTTTCACATCCTCCGTAATATCGGCGGGCTGGAGGTGGCGCAGCTCGGTAGCTGCGTCGGTGCTGCCCGTGCCGATGGGCTGCACCAGCGGCGGCTCTTCGGCGGTGCTTTGGGCGTCGAGGCCAGTGGCGAGCACGCCGCCGTTGGCGGTGGTCTGCTTGGGATCGTCGGCCAATACGATTTTGAAATTCTCGGGCACGGGCACCTGCATCACTTTGGCTAGCAAGGTGCTAGCCAGCTGCTCTAGCGGGCGCAGGCTAGCACCGGGGCACAGCAGCCGCAGGTACAAGCTGCCGCGCCCCGTGAAGCACAGGTAGCGCGGCGGGGCCAGCCCACGCAGGGCCGTCACCTGGCCCAGGTGGTACACCAGCGCCCCAAAGTGCAGGTAAAACAGCACCCGCAGATGCTGGGCGTGCAGCAGCCGCTCGCCAAATTGAAAATCCTTTTCGTAGTTGAAAAGCAGGCTAGCCACTTCTTCGGAGCCAAACTGCGGGTTGTTCAGCACCACGTCGAGGCAGCGGCGGGCGCCGGCCGCGCTGGGCGGCAGCGGCGCGGCGGCAATGCTGTCGAGGCCGAAGCGCACGAGGCCGTTGTCTTTGCTGCCGCGCACGTCGGCCGCCCCGTCGCCCCACAGGTCATTGCCCGCAAAGCGGAATGAGCTACTAAATACCGGTTTATGCTTGCGCAGGCCGGTGGCGGGGTCGGGCTGGTCGGCGTAGAAGAGCACGTCGCTGGTGCCGCCGCCGATGTCCACAAAGGCCGCGTTTTCGCCGGGGCCCGGTGTCACGAGGCCGCGCCGGGTGAGGAAAAAGTACGGCACCGACGACTCGGGCAAGTACGTGGTGCCGCGGCTGGTGTGAAACACCTCGCGGAACAGCGTGTCCCACTCGCGCTGGTAGAGCCCGCGGCTGAACTCCGAGAAGCTCAGCGGCGCGAACCAGACCACTTGGGTCGCCGCCAGGTTGCCGCCGTGCAGCGCCGCTTTGTACTTGAATAGCAGCAGCATCTCGCGGAAAAACGCCCGCACCCGGTGCCGCGCCATTTCGCTGGGGTCGCCCCACTTGAGGTTGGTGTGGTACGATTCGTTGGTTTGCTCCTCGGTATTAATGCCGAAACCCACGTTCACGTTGGCCAGCAGGCGCGGCGGCTCTACGGGGAAGCCGGCCGCCTCGCTCGTGGCCGTGCGAATGGGAAACTGGTAAGGCGAGCCCCCGGTGCCCAGCAGCGGCGGCACAAACTCGCGCTGCTGGTACAACTGCCAGCGCTTCAGCTGGATATTGCGCGCCGGGTCGTCCTCAATACCCCGAAATAGCCGGTCGTAGGGCGTGCGCTCGGGCTCGTCGGTCGCCTTTTTGAGCAGCGCCACCGCCGAGTCGTCGGGCCCGAAGGCCAGCGGCTGCGGCGGCTGGTTGGGGCCATCGTGGTAGGCCACGTGGGTATTGGTGGTGCCAAAGTCGATGGCAAACCGGAATTCCTTGGTGCCCTGCTGCACCTCGCGCCACTTGGGCACCACCAGCGCCCGCCCGGCGGCCGGCGCGGGGCTGATGATTTCGAGGTAGTCGAAGTGCGTGCCCCGCACCTCGTAGTAGGTGCTGCCCTCGTCGGTGCCGGTCTTGGCGGTGCGGCGGTAGGCGGTGGCGCTTTGCTCGGTGCCGGCCTCGCTCAGGGCGCGGCTATTCACGCCGAAGCGCAGCTCGATATTCTTCGTTAAAAGGCTCACATCAATGTTATTGGCATCGATGAGCATGACTTTGTAGAAGTCGTTGTACTGCGGCGCGTTCAGGATTTTAACGAACGGAAACACCGATATCGCCACGTTGGTCACCAGCAGGCGGCCCAGGCCGCTGGTGCGCGGATTGGGGTAGTAGGCGCGCTCGTAGTCGATGGTGCCGCCGCTGCTCACGGGCACGCGTAGCTTCACGCGCACGCATTCCGGCTCCAGGCTCAGGCTGAGCTGGGCGGCCAGGTCGGCACTGGTGAAGTAGTCAAAATACCGAGCCGTAACGGGCAGCAGCGGCCACACGCTGGGCTGGTAGCCCGGTGCCACGCTCAGCTGCCCCGTCTCGAAGCGGCTGTTATCCACCTCATACGGCACCGCCAGCAGCGTTTCTTCTAGTAAGTCGTTGAGGGTGAGGTAAGGATAAGGCAGCTCGGGGCCGGGCAGCGTGCGGTCGGCCAGCGGGCGCGGGTCGGCGGCCGGCACCGCGCTGCCCGTGTCGGCAAAGAGCGTGTTGTTGAAATACTTTTTGCCGGGGGCTTGCAGGCCCGGGCGCAGCACTAGCGGCAGCGCGCCGGCGGGCAGCGGCCGCCGGGTGGGCGCGATGGTAAAGTCGGAGCTGCGGATAACGCCCTCGTCGGGGCGCACGCGCACTACTACCCCAGCTACTTCCACCTGGTTGCCGGTGCGGTCGGTGAGGGCCGGGTAGTCGGCTAGCTGGGCGGTGCCAGCCAGGTTCCACTTGGTGAGGATGCTGGGGTCGAGGACATCGCGCACGGCCGGAGCCAGCCGGGCCAGCGTGGCGTCGGCCACAAACGACTGGTACACAAAGTCCTGAAAGGCCTGCTCGCGCTGGGCGAGCCCCACGTAGCGCCCATCGAGGTAAAAGCCGCCGCCCTGGGGCCGCTGCACCGGCAGCGCCCGCGGCACCGGCGCCGGAAAAAACAGCGTGAGCGGCGACGTGCCGCCCACCAGCTGCGGCGCCCCGCCGTTGGCATCGGGGAAATACAGCAGCTCCAGCTCGCGCAAATTGGCAAAGCGGCTGTCGTTCAGGTACAGCGTGAGCACGTCGGCGAGCGAGCGGGTGGCGGGGTTTTCGCGCAGGCGGGCCAGCTCGGTATCGCGCCGCCAGGGGCGCAGCTCGAGCCGCTGCCCGGGCCCACGTCGCTGGAAGTAGTTGAAGACCAATTCCCACACGTCCCAGAACTGCCCCACCAGCCGGTGGTGCACCGAGTCGGGCTGCGCCGCGCCGGCCGGGCTAGCCACGAAAGCCAGCGCTGTCTCGACCAAATGCAGGCGCGCAAACGGCGACGGCAACGCCACCGCCACCCGCTCGGCGCGCGCGCCTTCGGGGTCGAGAATACCGCCGGGTCCTTCGATTTCGTTTTTGCCAATTTTGCCGGTGCGCCCCCAGCCCTCGTGGGTGCTGGGGCCGGTGCGATGTAGGCGCAGAATTTTTGCCATAATGCTGGTAATGTTTGGGGGGCGGCGCGGGCGGGGCGTCTTCCGCGTGGAGCTTCAATCGCGCCGCAACAAACCCTATTGGTACTGCAACTTATTCTCCACCACGCTAGCCGTGGCTTGGTCGAAGGCCTCGACCAGCCAGCGTAGCACGCGGGGCGCGTCGGGGTTGTCGAGGGTGGTTTTGCCCACGGCTTTGTTTAATTCTTCACGAATAGTGCTGGCCGTGAGACCCTTCTGCAACGGGTTCCAGGCGCTGGCGGCAATGGTTTTGTCGGCTACCATTTTGTTGAAATCAGCTTCGTCCACGCGCAGGCCGTTGAAGCGGCGCTCATTCACGCCAAGCTCGCGCAGCCAGCTTTCGTAATCGGTAAAGAAATCGGTGAGGTCGGCGAGCGGGCCCGAGCTGGCGGGCAGGTGCTTGCCCACCTTGCCAGCGCTGTAGAAGGGCGCGTTTTTGTCGTCGCCCAAATGGTAGCGGAAATAACGGGCGAAGTAGTGCAGCTGAATGAGCGGCCGCGCCACCTCGCGCCGTAGGGCGGGCGGCAGCTGGCTAAAGTCGGTGGTGGGCTCGTCGCGCTGCAAGCCAAACTCGTGGTAGGCCGGTGCGGTGCGGTCGAGCTGGCTAGCCGGCTGCGCCAGGAAGTGCGGAATGGCCAGCGCACCCAGCATTTCGAGCAAATGGGCCTGGTTGCGCTGCTCGGCCCGGCCGGGGTGGTTGGGCAGCGGCTGGCCGGCCTGGTCGCCGAGGTAATAGAGCGCCTCCAGCCCTTGCAGGTGGTCGGCATAGTAGCTGAGCGCCGTCTTCGTCTTGGTAATGAAGGCGTTGGAATCAATAAAATCCTGGCCGGCGGCCTTCTCCTCGGCCGATGGCTGCTGAAGCTTGAAGTAGGGCAGCACCACCAGGGCGCCGGCCGGCACGCTGGCGCGCACCTGCGGCTGCGGCAGCCCCGAGTCGGGATCGCGCAGGTTCTTGACCAGCAGCGGAAAACCCGCCGCGCCCGTGCCCCCGAAGATGGAGCTGATAAAAAATACCCGGTCGTCGGGGTTCAGCGTCTGGGCCAGGAAACGCATTTCCTTGGCCTGCACCAGCGAGTTGAGCACTACGCTGCCCACGTTGGGCGAGCCCCGGAAGCCCACGTCGAGGCTCGCCCCGAGGCTGTCGGGGGTGAACAGTAAATCGAGCAGGCCCTGGGTCTCGACCGACGTTTCGTTGTACTTCACAAATTCCTTAAACGACTGGCTAATACCGCCAAAATCGTACACAAACGAATCGCGGAGCCCTTCGGCCCCGGCCGTGTTGAGCTGGGCCAGGGTAGCGAGCGGCTGGCCAAAAAAGCCCTCGCCCACCGGCCGCTGGCCATCCTGGTGCAGCGCTTGGTGCAGCCGGGCGTAGCGCTTGAGCAGCTCCACGGTGCGGGTCACGTCGCCGTTCTGGGTGTCGGGGTCGACGAGCACGGGCACTACCAAGTCGCAGTTGGGCAGCTTGACGCCGGCCGCCAGCAGCATAGTGAGCGAGCGAAGCACGCGGGCCCCGGTGCCGCCCACGGCAAAGATGAAAAGACGAGCCAAGGGTGAATTGGAAAATAGATTGTTAATAACCAAACAGATATACCATCTGTCATTGCGAACACAGCGAAGTAGTCGAACCTGCACGATACCCGAACGATTCCGTTCTGGTGCGATTGCTTCGCTGTGCTTGCAATGACAGCCGATTTAAAACGGCGTAGTGCGGGCGTGATTCGACCAGCGCTTGAAAACGAGCGAAAACAACACGAACCACAGCGGCGCCACCACGGTGTTCACAATAATGAAATACCGCAGGTACGGCCCCCGAATGGCGCCCAGCCCCATGCTTACCTGGAAGGCCAGCAGCGCTCCGAGCCCGGCCGCCAGCAAGAGCATCAGCAGCCAATGCTGTGGCCGGTACCAGGTGCCCAGGCTGATGGCGTGGTTGAATATGTAGTAAAACACCAGCATCAGGGCCGCCGCCGTTAGTAGCGTGTAGAGGCCCACAGAGTTGAAAATCTCCGTTTTATAAAGGCCAAAATCCACTGGCTTGCGGTCGTAAAGCAGGCCAATGAGCGCCGCGTACAAAGAGTTGAAGAGTTGTTGCATAGAAGTTCGGCCGTTAGCTACTGACTGGTAGCGTTTGGCAGCTGAGAAAGCTAGTAGCCAGCAGCTTAACTGCCAGGAAAGTTAGTCTTGATTGGCGAGGGTAAAAGTGGTGGCAAACACCGGTTCTGGCTCGGCCGGAAACGTAGCGCGCAGGCCGGCTAGTATCTCGTTGAGGCGATAGGTGTGGGGCACGGGGCCGGGCAGGTTATCGTTTTCGGTACTCCACTGGCTCACCCAGGCCGGCACACCCGGCGCAGGTAAGCTGAGGGTAAGCGTGCTGCGGCCGGGCGGCAGCTGATCGAGGCGCACGCGCACGCGGTGGGTATACGGAGCTAGGGCGGCCGCATTTTTTTCATCAGCAGTCAACTCCCGGGCCGAGCCGGGCACCAGGCTGGCAGTACCGCCAGGAAGCTGCACGCGCAGATTGTGACCCAAAAAAGCCGGTTGCTGCCAGGCGGCGGGCAACTGGCTGAGATTGAGAGCTACGGTAAACTCGCCACCCTGGCGGGCATCTTCCACATCGAGCATCCGGCTAGCTGTGGCCCCGGCAAAGGAAATGGACGCGTTGCCGCTCGGCGCGAGTGGGCTACCCGCGGGCAGGCCGGTGAGCACCGCGGCCGCCGGGAGGGCCGGAAAGCTCAGCCCAAAAAAAGCCTGCTGCACCGACGGCGCCGGAGCGGGCAGCACCGTGCGCACGTAGCGCGCCACCGCGGCGGGCGGCCCCACCACCCAGATGTAATAGGGCAGTTTTCCCCTTTTGAGCACCCGTTTGGTGACGGGCGTCGTGACGGCCGGGTGGAAAGTACCCTCGAAGCGCGATACCTCGCCGAGCACTGCTACGGCCAGGCGCTGCCGGCGCACGGGCACCAGGGCCACTTTTATCAGGTTTTGGAGCTGCGACGAATTAGCCTTGTTGTCCGCCCCGTACACAAAGTCGGAGATGAGCACGCTCACTTCCTGGCTAGCCCCGGGCCGGCCCAGGATGCTGGCCAGAATATCGGGCAGCTCGGTACCTAGTGCGGCGCGATTTTGCTGGCCCTTCACCACTCTCAGCAAATCCTGAAACTTGACCGGCTCGCGCACGGTGTCTTTCAGCAGTAAGTAAAACCGGGCCTTATCGACCGCCGGGCTGCTGTACGTTTCGGTCAGTAAATTCCCCACTCGCTGCTGAAATTCGGTGGGTTGGGTAGCGGCCGTGGCCGTGGGCACAAAGCCCTTCATACCTCCCGAATACTCCATAAACACACTGACTTTCAGTGGTGTATTTTGGGCGTTCGGTGTCGCTACGGGGCTTGTTGGGCTCGGCTTAGCCGCTGGGGTAGCGGAGGTTTGCTTGCCCGAGTCGTCAACTTCTCCGCAGCCGCTGAGTAGGGCACTGCCGAGTAAAAATGTCAGTAAAGCCGCCGGAAGGAGGATGCGCATACGCCAGAAGAGAAAGCCGGCAGCAAACGCCACCGTTGGTAGCGCAAGTAACGACTTTTGGTGCGATACGGATATGCGGGTAGGCTAGGTAGCTAAGTGGGCCGGCAAGTTGGCTATTACATCCGCCTGAAACAGCCGAAAACTTTCCGATATCGTAGCTCACCATGCGCTGGCTATTCCGGCGGCCAAGGTGCTTGCCAGTTCATCTTTAGGTTGCTCAGCCGGTCTGCAAGCCTTTTTGACGCTGATATGGGTAGCACAAACATCGGTCGATACGACAGCGCTCGCCATCTGCCGCTGGACAGCCTCTAAAAAAGGGAGTTCTCCTTGCGATGCGGTGGCCCTTGCCGCAGATTGAGCGGGCAACTGCAAACCTTGCGAGCTATCCCAAAGATGCGCGGCCCTGCTAGTTCACGTATGGCCGATCATACGGAATTGGGCACTCCTGAAAAGAGAAAAGGCCGTTTTCACTAGGAAAACGGCCTTTTTGGTAGCGGGGACTGGGATACTAAACAGCATTATAATACAGGAGGTTAGCGGCCTCGTGGTAAACAGATGCTAAACATTCAACCCCAAAAGCTGCTGGTAGCGGGCCTCAAGAAGATCGCGGCTGCCTGGTAGCTCGTGCACGTACACCTTACCATCGGCAGCATCGCGTAGGTGCGCCCAGCAGCGCGCATCCAGTGCCTCCTCGAAGGTGACTGGATGCGCTTTTTCATTTACCAGGTGCACGGTACCAGAAACAAACGCGGCTTGGAGCTGGTGCAGGGCAGCAGTATCAGATAGGGAGTGGGCCATATATCTCCCGATAGCGGGCAATTGTATCTAATGCGTTGATGAGACGCTCTTGCAGGCTCACGACTTTGGACTGACATTCTTGTAACTGACCAGTAGTTGGCGAGGGAGCACCGTTGTATAGCTCGACCAATCCGCCAGGCAGGTCCTTCAAATCTTTTGAAAAATCGTGGTGAAGGATGCGACCGATAGCTAGAATTCTATCAAGAGGCATTTCAGGATTCGAAAAGTCTGCATAAAGCTGTGTCCGCGAAATATTCAATTTCGACGCTAGATGCGAGATCGTAAACCCGCTGTCTGACACCACTTTCTTAACTATTTCACCGCGTGAATTCATTGCGGTGCAAAATTGTCCACCAATTTGTAAGATAAAGTTTTCGCAAACGTCAATCATTGGAGTTGTTTTTGTAAGATTTATCTTACACTTTTGTAATACTAACTCATATGAGTTAGCCGGCTACTAGACAAATAGTAGGCCAGTAACTTCAAAAACCACCCCTATGAAAATCCGAAACAGGCTAAAAAAGCTGCTCCAGGAGATGGGAATTAAGTCGATGGTTCCCACCGATGAGCTGCTACACCAGTTGGGCAGCATGACTACCCACCGCTTCAACCAGATCCTCAACAACGAAAGCAAGACGGAGTTGTCGATTTTGGAGGTGAGCTACCTCACGCGCTGGCTCGCCAGCATTACCCATCAGTCAGAAGGCGTCATCGAGTTAGTCGAGCGAGAGGAGGCGACTGCCCTATGATCATAAAGGCCGTCCTGAACCTAGTCGCCAGTGACGCCTCGCAGCCACGATTTGTGGCCCTGGTCGAGGAACTGAAAAAAGGCGGCGTGTGGGTATTCCTGCACCCTCTGACGCGGCTGAAACGCCGCAGCTAGTCCATTACCTACTACTAAACGATTCATGGACACTACCTCAAAAATGACCCTGGCGGAGCTTGCTCCTCAGAGTTTGAGATTTAACACCTCGCTTACCATTCCGGCGGCCGAATTAGTATTCGTCGAGAAAAGCTTACCCCACTGCTTCGGGATCAACCTGCTGGGCATTAATCACCTGCTCATCGCTAAGAGGCAGTACTGCGTGCTGCAGGTGGCCTATCGGGAGAGCAACGACCTCTGCCGTCTCGGTGAGCTGGTCGGTGCAGGCATGGAGAAAGGAGGCCAGCTGTCATGAGCAACTGGATCCAAACCTACACCGGCAAGGCCTTCGACCCCTTCGACGTGGACCCGGCCGCCATCTGCATTGAGGATATCGCCCATGCCCTGGCCAACGTCTGCCGCTTTACGGGGCACAGCCGGCAGTTCTACTCGGTAGCCCAGCACTCGGTAGAGGTAGCCACCCGGCTGCCGCACGAGCTACAGGCCGCGGCCCTACTGCACGATGCCAGTGAGGCCTACCTGACCGACGTGCCCCGCCCCCTCAAGCAGCGCCCCGAATTCAAGTTTTACCGGGAGGCAGAAGAGCAGCTTCAGCAGGCCATTTACCAGTGCTTCGGGCTTCAGCCCAGCTCCGAAGACCTGGCCCGCATCAAGGAGATGGATGGCCGCATGCTGATGCTCGAAAGGCAGCGCCTACTGGGCAAATGCGACAAGCCCTGGGACGATCATACAGTCATCTACCTACGGCCTGCCCCGCAATACCCCAACTTCCGAGCGTTGCTGCCCACCTACGCCGAGCGTGAATTTCTCAATGTTTTCTACCTCTCTTTTCAGGCCTGCTCTCATGAAAGTCCCCGCTAAATCGACGCCCAAAACCATCCGCGGCATGAGCGTGGCCAAGGTGCAGGAGTCGGCTGTGCACATCGTTAACAAAGAAGTAGGCCGGCAGCTGAGCGCGGTAGGGCGCCAGGCCTGCCTCGACATCGGCGTGCAGCTGCTCAAGGTGCTCGACCTCTACCGAGTGTATGCGCAGGAGGTAGGCCACATGGTCATCGACCTGCCCACGATTAAGGAGCACTTCGCCCCCGAGGCCTGGGCCAAGCTCACTAACAACCAACGCCTGGTGCTGGAGGCGGCCATCATCAACCAGGCCAAAGCCCACCAGGCTGCCATCGACCGCCACCTGAAGTACCTGCTCGATAACAAGGCCGGCATCGACAACATGGGTCCAAATGGTCAGGCGGCCGTCGAGGCCCGGCTGCTAGAGCTACAGGGCTTGCCAGTTGGAGAGGAGGAGGCAGGTGGAGAGTAACTGCGAAGGCTGGGCCAGCACGAAGCCCGGCAAGACCAAATACCATCACTATGGGCCGGATGGTAAAAGCAAGTGCAACTACGAGCGTCAACCCGGCAACCTGCACTACGCTGATGACCCCAGAAAGCTCACAGCCGCAGAGTGCTGCTCTGCCTGCGATCTGCACCTGCTGAAGGCAAAGAATCCTGGTAGGTACAACAATCATCCGTCGCTACCAATCGCCAGTCAAAGCAAGTGGCAGCGCAAGCAGTACGATTCGAAGCCGGCCACACCGGAGGTTGAGGAATTAGTGATAGTGGCCCCAACTACACAATTAGAGCGGTTCTCAAGTTAGTGTACGTGGTAGCCACAATGGTCAAACCAGTTTTGTGCGTCGGCTTGGGTGACCCATTCGGTGGCCGTTTGGATGACCTTCTCCAACGCCTCGCGGGTGCGC
>Ga0160428_1001192_pt1 | contig 21102 bp, 20 predicted proteins | sample SolpanmetagenomM_FD_108198 | JGI IMG/M metagenome (GOLD analysis project Ga0160428, IMG submission 108198) | Solar panel surface microbial communities from Lawrence Berkeley National Laboratory, California, USA - M | ecosystem: Engineered > Built environment > Solar panel > Unclassified ... | reverse complement strand
TGAGACCGCCGATGGCACGACGGTCCGGCTTCGCGGTCCTAACGATGATGCTGGCGGTCAGCCAAATCTGGTCGACTGCCGCTGGGATGGCCGCCCCGGCATCCGGGGGACCCCGGCACGTCGTCTCGATGAACCTCTGCGCCGACGAGCTCGTACTTCGGCTTGCCGACCGCGATCAGGTCGCCGCCGTGACCTACCTCGCCCATGACCCACGCGGCTCGACCGTCGCGCGAGAGGCCATGGGCATCGCGGTGACACGCGGCCTGTCGGAGGAGATCGTCGCCCTCCAGCCCGACCTCGTCGTTGCCGGTGCCTTCACGACACGGACCACGGTGGGCCTGCTCAAGCGCGTCGGCTTCCCCCTTCTCGAACTCGGCGTACCCAACGACTTCGAGGGGGTGCGGGCCCAGATCCGGACCGTCGCCGCGGCCCTCGGGCACCCGGCGCGCGGCGAGGCGATGGTCGCGGACCTCGACGCGCGGCTGGCTCGGGTGATGCCGGCGGCCAAACCCTTGCGGGCCCTCGTGATGCGTCCGAACGCCTTCACAGTGGCACCCGGCAGCCTCGGCGACGCGGTGATCCGTGCCGCCGGCCTCGCCAACGTCGCCGCCGAACTCGGTCGCGACCGGTTCGGGCAGGTTCCGCTGGAAGCGGCGGCCTTGGCCGACGCCGACCTCATCGTCCTCGACGAGGGGGAGCCCGGCGCGCCGTCGCTGGCCGATGCCCTGCTGCATCATCCCGTCCTCGACGCGCTACGCCGGCAGGGTCGCACCGTCTCGATCCCGAACCGGCTCTGGACCTGTCCAGGTCCGCAGGTCGCCGAGGTCGTGGCCTTGCTCGCTGCGGCTGCACACCAACGGGCGGCACGATGAACGCTCCCCTCCCGCCTCCCATGCGGGTCGACCGGGCGGTCGTCGGACCCCGCGCGGTCGTCTGGATACTCGGCCTGCTTGTGCTCGTCCTGACGGTCGCGTCTATCGCGGTCGGGTATGCCCCCTTCGACGTCCCGGCGGCGGCTGGCGACCTCATCGCCGGACGGACGACCCTCCCGGCGCTGGTGCTCTGGGAGCTGCGCCTACCTCGTGCCCTGCTCGGTGGCCTCGTCGGCTTCAGCCTCGGGCTGACCGGGGCGGCGATGCAGGGCTACCTGCGCAACCCGCTCGCCGATCCCGGCATCCTCGGCATCTCCTCGGCTGCGGCCCTCGGGGCTGTGGGAGTGTTCTACGGCGGGTTCGCGGCCTCCCTCAGCCTCGCCCTCCCGCTCGGCGGGATCGCCGGCGCCGCGGTAGCGGCGCTCGCCCTGAACCTCGTCGCCGCAAGGGGCGGCACCACGCTTGGGCTGATCCTCGCCGGCGTCGCCCTGTCGAGCCTCGCCGGCGCCATGACGGCGCTGGCGCTCAACCTCTCGCCCAATCCCTACGCGGCCCTGGAGATCGTGTTCTGGCTGATGGGGTCGCTCGCGGACCGCAGCATGGACCATGTCTGGCTCTGCCTGCCGTTGATGGCATTGGGCTGGGGCCTGATGCTGTCCACGGCTCGCGCGCTTGATGCTCTGACGCTGGGCGAGGACACGGCGACGAGCCTCGGCTTCCATCTGGTTTCGGTCCGCCTGCGCCTGGTGACCGGCGCGGCCCTGGCGGTGGGCAGCGGCGTCGCCGTGAGCGGCGCGATCGGCTTCGTCGGCCTCGTGGTGCCCCACCTCGTACGACCGATGGTCGGCGCGCGTCCCGGCGCCAGCCTGTGGCCGAGTGGCCTCGCCGGGGCCGCCCTGATGCTTGCAGCGGACTTGGGCGTTCGTCTCCTGGCGATGCGCCCGGAACTTAAGCTCGGCGTGGTGACTGCGCTCGTCGGGGCACCGTTCCTGATCGTGCTCCTCCTGCGTGAGCGGGGACGCGGCGCATGAGCCTCGCGATCGCAGCCCTCGATGTCCGCCTCGGCGGGCGTGCCATCCTCTCGGATATCACCCTGTCCCTCGAACGTGGGACCCTCGTCGGCCTGGTCGGTCCGAACGGCGCCGGCAAGACCACCCTCCTGCGTACCCTCGCGGGCTCGGTCGCCCCGTCTAAGGGCCGCGTGGATCTCGACGGTATGCCGCTCAAGGGCATCTCCCGCGACACGCGCGCCAAGCGCATCGCGGTCTTTTTCCAGGGCGCGGGGGCCGGTTGGCCGATGCGGGTGCGTGACCTCGTCGCCCTCGGGCGGCTGCCGCATCGACGCGCGTTCGGTGGCCTCGACGGGGCCGATCACGCCGCCATCGACCGAGCGATGGCACGGACCGACGTCACGCGCTTCGCCGAGCGGACCGAGCCAACCCTGTCCACGGGCGAGCGGATGCGCGTGATGCTGGCGCGGGCGCTCGCCGTCGAAGCCGAATGGCTTTTGGCCGATGAACCCATCACCGCCCTCGACCCGGCCCACCAGCTCGACGCCATGACGATGTTGCGGAGCGTGGCCCTGGCCGGCACCGGCGTCGTCGCCGTCCTGCACGATATCACCCTCGCCGCACGGTTCTGCGACCGGATCGTGGTCCTGGGTGCGGGACGCCTCGTCGCCGATGGACGCCCGGACGTCGCCCTGACGGACCGGCTGCTCGCCGACGCGTTCGGCGTCACGGCGTGCCGTGGGGCCGGACCGGACGGAACCGCCTATATCCTGCCCTGGAGCCGTTCGGGGCCACATCCGGAGGACATCGATGCAGCCTTCCCCCACCAGCCCTGATGCTGTCGTGGCCCTCCTGCGCGAGGCGCTGGCCGATCCGGGCACGGCCTGGAGCCTCGGCAGCTTCGGCGCCATCGCCGAGTTCATGCGCGATTCGGACGAGCCTGCCCTTGCCCTCCCTGACGACCGCCTTGGCATGGCCACGGCGCGCGGGGCCATCGCCCTGACCCCGAGCTCCGACCTGCGTCCCGTTGCCTACGAGACGGCCGTATCGTCCGGCTGGAACCACGCGGTCGCCCTCTGCCTGCCGGAGGCGACCTGCACGATGAACCGCAGGACTGTGGTGACGGAGCTCGGGCCCGACCGGGAGGCCGCCCGGATCGAGGATCGCGACGGCATCCTGTTCGACCTCGGCCTCGGCCTGCTCGCCGTCGATGCCTGCGTGCGGGTACGCGATCCGGAGGCCGTCGAACGGCTGCGGGCCGGCGACGGCATGCCCCTGTTCGACCACGCCAACCCCATCGGGCCGCATCTCGTCGCCATGAGCCCGCACCGGGTGTTCCTGGCGCGGGTCGGGCGCGTCGAGGTCTTTGCCCCGATCCCCGGCCCCGGCGGCAAAAGTCCCGAGGGGCCGCACACGCATGTGCTGCCCAAGCTCCTGCGCAGCGGTCGGACCCATGCCGCCACGACCCCGATCCCGGCGGGCTGGGTCCCCTGCGCCGGCCTGCACCCGGCCCACCCCTACAAGGACATGATGGGCGAACGCATCGCCTTCGATACCGGCCGCTACGAAGCGTTCCAGGAGATGCTCGACCAGTGGGGTGATCCGGAGCTCGTGGCGATCAAGCGCGGCCGGCCCGAGGCGCCCGGCGGCGCGGTGTCGACCCGCCACGCCCAGGGCGCACGCCGCGTCGCTGAGGCCCAGGCTCGTTACCTGCGCGGCGAGATCATCGAGGGCTCGGCGAGCGACGACGAGGATGCGGAAGCGATGGCCTGACCGTGACCCGGATGGTGCCCGGCAGGAATCGTCCGGGGGCGCCCCAGAGGGTGGTCGGCCTGATCGGCTGCCCGGGCGCGGGGAAGACGACCTATGCCCGACGCTTCGACCCCCTCGACGGCTGGGTCCACCTCACCCTCGACGACTTCCGTCAGACACTCTGGCCACCGCACCGGCAGGTCTATTGGCAACTCAGGCTGGGCTCTCATGACGATGCGGCCCGGGACGTCCTGCACCGGGTCAAGGAAGCAGCCTTGGATGCCGCCCTGACGAGCGGCTTCAGCGTGGTGATGGCGGACACCCACCTCACCAGACCCGTGTTCGAGCGCGAGCTCGGGATCGTCGCCCGACACGGGCTCACCGTGGAGTGGAAGGTGTTCGACGTGCCGTGGGAGGTCCTGAAAGCCCGCAATGCGGAGCGTGGTCGGGTGGACCCGTCGCATCGCCAGCCGGATGAGGTCCTCCGGTTCACCTACGAGGTTTTCCAATCCCAGGACGCTTGGTGGCGTAGCTTGCCGCCGCAGCAGGTCGAGGTCCTGACCTGACGGACACAGCGGGCGATCCGTCTCCCCAGGTGTTGCCGGCAGGGCATAACCCTTCGTGCATAGCACTTGGTCCGTTGACGGGGATGGGCGTCGGCATGTTAGCTCGGCCGTGACGGTTCCTCCCCGGAGGATCAAAAGGGAACGCGGTGCGGGGGCAGCCCCAACGCCGCGGCTGCCCCCGCAACTGTAAGCGGCGAGCCCTTCGCCACCAACGTCACTGAGCGGCCTCGCTCGGGAAGACGGTGAAGGGCGATGACCCGCGAGCCAGGAGACCTGCCGTCAGTCGTGGTCACACGCGAGACACGCTGGGCGGGGTGCCCCGGCGGGTGCGGAAGCATGCGCGTTGCGCGTGGTTCGGCCTCGTTCGCGGTGACGTGCCACTGCCGTCGCCCGAGGCCCATCAACGTGTCCCGTTCACCAACTATCCCGCTGATGTCCGTGCTGGCCCTGTCCTGCGCGCTCCCTACCGCCGTCGCAGCCCAGGGGGCGCTCTCGGGCGAGACCGCCGTGGTGCTCGACGCGCTCTCGGTCGAGGGGACCCTCACCGCCATGCCGACCTACCGGGTGCCTGAGCTCTACAGCGGCACCAAGACGGTGACGCCGCGCCGCGACCTGCCGCAGCAGGTCGACGTGGTGCCCCGGGAGGTCCTGGTCGACACCGCCGCGACCCGCGTCGAGCGCGCCCTCGACTACGTGCCCGGTGTCGGCAAGCAGAACGACTTCGGCGCCCAGAACCTCGCCCTGTACTCGGTGCGCGGCTTCGCCACCCAGGACATCTTCTTCAACGGGTTCAACATCGCCCGCGGCTACAACGGCGCCCCCGACACCCAGAACGTCCAGTCCATCGAGGTCCTGAAGGGCCCGGCCGGTGCCCTCTATGGCCGCAGCGATCCGGGCGGGACCGTCAACATTCTCACCAAGCAGCCCGTGGCGCGACCCTTCGTCGAGATGGGCACCCTGTTCGGCAGCTTCGGCACCGCCAGGACCACGGTCGATGCCGGCGGCGCGCTGAGCGAGGACGGCAGCGTCCTCTACCGCTTCAACGGCGCGCTCGCCCGCCAGGACAGCTTTCGCGACTTCGTCGACGGCGACCGGGTGCTCCTGGCGCCTGTGGTGAGTTGGCAGGTCACGCCCGACACCAAGATCACGTTCGAGGCGCAGTACCTGCGCAACCGTCAGACCTTCGACCGGGGCACGGTCGCGGTGAACAATCGCCTCGGTCTCGTTCCGCGCTCGCGCTTCTTCGGCGAGCCGGGCGACGACTCCGTATCGGAGGCCGGCATCCTGCAGGTCCGGTTGGAGCACGCCTTCAACGCCGACTGGCAGCTGCGGGTCGCCACCCATCTCAACACCGGCAGCCTCACCGGCCTGCAGACCGGCGCGACCGGCATCCTCGACGACGGGCGCACGCTCCTGCGGGAGTTCCGGCGGCACGACTTCACCTGGGGCGTCGCCATCGGCCAGGCCGAACTCGTCGGCCGCTTCGAGACCGGGCCTATCGCCCACACCCTGCTGCTCGGCCTGGAGCACGAGCGCTACAACAGCACCGAGAACCTCTTGCGCTCGACCCCGCGCCTCGACCCGTTCGCCCTCGACCTGTTCAACCCCGTCTACGGGCAGGCCAAGCCCCCCTTCACGCGTCGCTACAGCGCCAGCGAGAACGTCGGGAACACCGCCGTCTACCTTCAGGACCAGATCGCGCTGAGCCCGGAGTGGAAGCTGCTCATCGGCAACCGGACCGACTTTTACAACCAGACCTTCCGGGACAAGGTCGCGAACGAACGGACCGAGCAGGACCGCACCGGGTTCTCGCCCCGCGCCGGGCTTGTCTACCAGCCGCTGTCGTTCCTGGCCCTCTACGGCAACGTTGCCGCCTCGTTCCGCCCCAACACCGGCTTCGACAGCGCCTCCCGGCCCTTCGCGCCCGAGACCGGGTTCGCCTACGAGGTCGGGGCCAAGCTCGACCTGTTCGACGGCCTCAGCGTCACGGCGGCCGCCTTCCACATCGAGAAGCAGAACGTGCTGACGACCGACCCGGCGGACTTCTTCTTCCAGATCGCCGCCGGGGCCGTGCGCAGCGAGGGCTTCGACGTCAGCCTCGTCGGGCAGGTCACGCCGGAGTTCCGGGTGATCGGCGGCTACGCCTTCATCGACGCGGCGGTCACCCGCGACGAGGTCCTGCGGGTCGGCTCGCTGCTCCTCAACATCCCGCGCCACAGCGGCTCCCTCCTCGGGATCTACGAGGTCCAGGCCGGCGACTGGAAAGGTTTTGGGATCGGGGGAGGCTTCCGAGCGGTCGGATCGCGCCTCGGCGACAGCGGCAACGAGCGCTTCCGTCTGCCGGGCTACGTCCTAACGGACGCGCTCGCCTACTATCGCTACGAGAACCTGCGCTTCGGGATCAACGTCGACAACATTTTCGACGAGACTTACTACGAGCGCTCCTACAACACCTTCTGGGTCGGCGTCGGCGAGCCGCGTCGGGTCACCGTCAGCATGACGGCGCGGTTCTGATGGACGTGCATCCGGGAACGCCGGGGGCGTCGACAAAGGGATCGGCCACGACCGCGCGCATCGCCTCCATCGACGCCCTACGCGGGCTGGTGATGGTGCTGATGCTCCTCGACCACCTACGTGAGACCTGGTTCCTGCACGTGCCCGTGGCCGATCCGGTCGATGCCCGGACCACCCTGCCAACCGTAGCCCTGGCCCGGCTCGTCGTCAGCCTGTGCGCACCCATCTTCGTCGCGCTGACCGGTGTGGCGGCGTTCCTGTTCGGTACCCGGCACACGCGGGCGGAGACGCGCGCCTATCTGGTCAAGCGCGGTCTCGTGCTGATGGCCCTGGAGGTCTTCTACCTGTCGGAGCTCTACTGGGGCGTGGCATCTCCGACGCTGTGGCTGCAGGTCATCTGGTGCATCGGCGTGTGCATGATCGTCATGGCGGCCCTGATCGGCCTGCCGGGTCCGGTCCTATTCGCTGTCGGGCTGATGATCGTCTGCGGTCACAACCTCCTCGACCCGATCCACCTTCGGCCGGACGAACCGTTCTTCCAGGTCTGGGCGATGCTGCACCAGCGCGACGTCATCGCGCTCCCCTTCGGTCTGGTCGCAAAGACGACCTATCCGGTGCTTCCGTGGATCGGTGTGATCCTGCTCGGTTACGCGGCCGGCCCCTGGTTCCTGCCAACGGTCGCCACGCGCACCCGGGAGCGCCGGTACCTGGCGCTCGGCGTCGGGCTGCTCGTCGCCTTCGTGATTCTACGTTTGGCGAACGGGTACGGTGACAAGCCCTGGTCCGTCATCGAGGGCGACACGCTGCGGACTACGCTGGGCTTTCTCTCGCTGACGAAGTATCCCCCCTCGCTGCTGTTTCTGCTGCTGACGCTCGGTATCGGGGCGCTGCTCCTGGTCACTCTCGAACGGATGCGTGACGCTTCGGTCGTCGCGTCCCTGGCGGTGTTCGGGGCGGCGCCGCTGTTTTTCTACCTGCTTCACCTGACTGTGCTGCGGCTGCTGTACCATGGTGCCGCTGCCATCTGGGGTCCTACGCAGGGCACCGTGTTCGGCGTGGCGAACTACGGCTGGGTGCTGGTCTGGTACGTCGGGTTGATCGTGCCCCTTTACTGGCCGACGGCCTGGTTCTCGCGCTTGAAGGCATCGCGACGCGACATCACCTGGCTCAAGTACCTATAGCCTCAATCAAATTAACGCAGACAAATATTTAGCATGTGTATATATCAAAACAGATGCTTACGAACGACTGTGCAATGCAAATAAATATACCACCAAACCTGCGGATTAACAGGTTCTAATTTGAATCGCCCCCTTTCGGTAACACACGTCAAGTCAGCATGAGAGGCGCTAAGGCGGCCAATAGGCAAGCATGTTGTGGCCCATTAAATCAACGTCCGATGCCGGTTGGGGCCCGGAAGTTCGCTCTACGACCGACATGGGTGGGAAGCTGCCATTGGCTTGGGACCAGAAAGAGGACAGGGGAGGCCTACTAGTTGCTCCCGGTTGGGTGTATCCCGCCTCAGCGTTCATCCCCGTCGAACGCGCGTCATGCCGGTTCATGGCTGCTTGATACCGGTCTCTACCTCTCGATCCCCAGAATGACGAATATGTCCGCTGGCGTTGCCCTATCCGTTGCCTCGTCCGTCATCTTCGGGGGGTTGTACTACCTATCGACCTTGCTCCACCCCCTGAGCGGCACGGAGATTTTTGGCTGGCGTATGCCGCTGACCCTTCCGTTCGTGACCGCTTTCATGATGCTTTCGGGGGAGTGGCGGCACGTTCAGGACATCGCTCGGCGGCTGAAGCGTCACCCAGCTTTGATCTTTGGTCTCTGCCTCAGCAGCGCCTTGTTGGGCATCCAGCAGTGGCTCTTCCTCTGGGCTCCAGTCAATGGAGCCGGGTTGAGTGTTTCGGTCGGCTACTTCCTACTGCCGCTGACACTCCTCCTTGTCGGGCGCGTCATCTATCGCGAACGCCTGTCCACCCTACAAATGGTGGCGGCTGGTTCAGCGGCTATCGGGGTAGCTCACGACATTTACCGGTTCGGAGGCGTTTCGTGGGAGACCGCGTTGGTTGCCCTCGGCTTCCCCGCCTACTTCACCTTCCGTCGAGTGCTGAAGATCAACAACCTGGGCGGGCTCTGGTTTGACATGGCCCTAATGTCACCGGTCGCCGCGTGGTTCGTCCTTACCCAGAACGGGATCGCTGCTCCGTTGAACGCAGCCCCGCGCCTATACGCGCTGCTGCCGTTGCTCGCCATCCTGAGTGCCGCCGGGTTCATCGCCTACATCGTGGCTAGTCGGATGCTCCCTCTCGCGCTGTTTGGGCTGCTCGGTTACGTGGAGCCCGTTTTGCTCTTCGTCGTCGCGCTGATCATCGGGGAGGCGGTTCGGACGAGCGATCTTCTGACCTACATTCCCATCATCGTGGCGGTCGCGATCCTTGCAGTAGACGGATTGCTTCAACTCAGACGTATGGCGCGGATGCCGTCTCAATCGCGCGCACCCGCATGATGACGCGGGAGTGCCAGAAAGCAGGCGCCACCAAGGTCTGGAACGGGTCGGACGCGGAACGGCGGCTTGGGGTGGATATCCGCCTGTCAGCTATCGGTCGGCAACGCATGGAAGCGGACATCGTCGCTGAGCCCGCTCATGATCCTTAGCAGGCCCGGGGAACTTCTGCTTCCAGGCTAGTTGGGTAGATTTCTTCCGGTACGCTCTCTCGGTAGCGGACGTCCCTATCCCATTCTACTGCGTCAAGACCGTATCTGCGGAACTCGGGCCGACACCGGTCGGCACGGGCACGTCACTGGAGCCGTAACGAGCGTTCAGCATGAGGTTAGGGCCATCATACAAGTTGATCATCCGAGCGATGATCACCGTGTAGGCCGACTGATCGGCTACAGTCTTGTTACTATCGATGATGAGGCGGCCAACTGGCAAGTAGATCGTTCCAAGCAATGTTCGTGCGTCGTTGCTGATGATGCGATACTCGCGCAACGCCGTGATGCCGCCTGGAGCCGGCTTAACTTTCTTACCGCTTTCTGGGGTGAGAGACACGGGCGCAGGTGGGGCCTGTCGATCTTCAAAAAACAGCAGCCCGGACATCAGGCCATCCTTGGGTGCGGTGAGGCTGACCGAACTTTTTTCATCGAACAGCAGACCGCCGCGAGCGCCCGTGAAGTAGAAGGCGGTGTTGGTCCCCTTAAGGGTGGCGTTCTTGTCCACGACGAGAGGGCCATCCTTCATGATGTAGATGCCCGGTTGCAGGGTGACGTCAGCCTTTTTCGTCAGATGCAGGCCGCCACAATAGGTGCCCGGGCTGAGGGTCGTGGCACCGCTGACGACGTTCACGCCGTAGGCCGGATCGTCGATACCATCCACGAGCTTCTTCGGATTAGCGAGGGGAAGGTTGATACAGGCGCCTGGAGTGGGCCCCTGCCGATCAATGAGGGGGTCGCGCAGGGGCGGACAACCAGTCGCTGGCGGCGGGGTAAAGTTGGCACCCGACCCGGTGTATCCGCCGCTGGAGCAGGTCGAGAGAGCCTTGGCCACAGCCATGTTCTCGCCTTGGATGCCGGCGGGGCTCTTCGAGTTCGAGTAGAGCGAGCAGTCCGTGGCCGTAACCTGGGCAGCACTCTCCAGATGGAAGGCGCCATCGGCAGCAGGGTCGAGCGCCAGAAGGCAGAGGCGGGTCGTTCCAGCAAGTTTGGCAATCGATTGGACCGCTACCTCGACGGTCGGCATGTTGAGGATCTTACCGAAGGTGAGCGGTATGACCTCCGATGCGGTCACCCGCACGCCGGTGTGGTTGCCAATCACGGTGGCGGTCACTTGAAGCGGTCGGCCGCTGCTATTGCGGGCCTGCGCCTGCGCCATACTCTGAGCCGTGCGTACGGCGGCTGCATCGTCGGCGTTAGCGAGTTTGAACTGATTGACGCCTGCGATGCTCGCGCTGTCGACTGCGCGCTGGAGTTCGTTTCGGCGCATGACGAGGGATGCGTAGTCCATTGCCGCTGCGCTCAACCCAGTCAGGATGGGAAAGAGCAGGGCGACGAGGACGAGAACGCCACCAGTCTCGTCAGTGTGAAATCGTGAAGGGCGACGGGTGGCCAGGAGCGTTCTCATGCCCCCTTGTGGCAGGGCAAGTTACCTATTTTCTGAACTGGATTGCCCAAAACTCCCGCGATCGACCAATTGCGAGCGTAAGGTTAAGAAAGTCTTCTGCGATTGGGGGCCTAATCGAGATTAAAATCTGGTTGTAAGGCCGTGACATTGCAATTTTAGTTCCTAATACTAACGGCCGAACGTCTGTTACGGAACGAAAAGCCAGCGTCTGGTCGCCACCCCGAGCCGAAATTCCCTGACGGTAGATGAATGACCGCTTTCGGGAAACGTCCGTGGCGATTCAGGTGGCTGGGTTGGGTCGGTAGGAGGCTGTCCGCTTTTGCGGCGGCCCTGCCCCGAAGCGGTCATTCTGCTTTCGGCCAGCTTCAGCCACATCGGCGGCCGCGTCGGAATGGCTGGGTCGGGTGGTGAGCACTCTGGCTGCTTTCAGTGGCGTGCTGTCTTTAAGCAGACACAGGTCCAAGTGACGGGTGCCGGACCTCGGCCGCGAGCCGTCGTGGGGCCTGGGCTTGCTCAGCCCCCCACGACGCGCAACGCTTGCCTTTCGACCAGCCGAGCACCGGTGGAAGCCGAGCAACGGGTCTGGTTGCGACCGCCCGCCTTTGCCTCGTAGAGAGCGGCATCCGCGCGGCCGTAGAGGTCGGCAACATCGGCGATGCTCGATGCAAGGCCGATGCTGACTGTCACGGCGCCAGCACCAATTCCCACGGACCCGACCGTCACCGTCCTCACTTGGGCATGCACTTCCCCTGCGACGCGCAGGGCTCCGGCCTCGTCGGTGTCGGGGAGTAGAAGCACGAACTCCTCGCCACCAACCCGGCAGATGAGATCCGACGGGCGGTGCACGCTCGCAACGAGGCAGCGGGCGAGCCCCTTCAGCACCTCGTCGCCGACCGCATGGCCGTAGCGGTCATTGTAGCGCTTGAAGTGGTCCGCATCGACGACGAGCAGCGAGAGTGGGTTCCCCGTCCGTCCGGCATCGGCACAGGCTCGACGGTAAGCCTCCTCGAAGCGCCGTCGGTTTGCCAACCCCGTCAGAGTGTCAGTCTCCGAGAGCCGGGCGAGTTCGGCCTGCATCACGGCACGGCGCCGGAGCTCCCGCCCAAACAGCAGCGACAGGGCGGCGGTCAGCCCGCATAGGACGAGAACCACCGCCCCTATCACCAGAGCCTTCGCCCGCCAGCCGGCCTCGACCTCGTCGACGGAGAGCGCCACGTTCAGGATCAGGGGCAGGTCGCCGACGCGGGTAAAAGTGTAGAGCCGCTTCACGTCGTCACGAACCGAGGTCTCGACGAACGTACCGTGGCCCTCGCGTGCAAACCGGTCGAAGGTGCGGGAGCCGGCGATATTCACGCCGACGTCGGTCTCAAGAAAGGGATGGCGGGTGATGCGCGTGCCGTCCTTGAGGTAGAGGTTAATCGCACCGTCGTTGCCAAGCCCGATCTGGTCGAAGAGGCGACCGAAGTACGACAGTTTGAGGCTGCCGAGCACCAATCCGCCGAACGTGCCGTCCGGCTTGTCGATGCGCCGGCTGAAGTTGACCATGCGCTCGCCGGTCAGGCGCGAGACGATGGGCCGTCCCACGTAGAGGCCGAGATGACGGTTGGATTTGTGGGCCTGGAAGTAGTCGCGATCGGCGTAGTTGCCCTTGCGCGGCGGGGAGGCCCCAGCGTCCTCCACCACGTTGCCGTTCGCGTCGAGGACGAACATGACCCCGAGGTCGCGCGCGGTCGCGGCGCGGTCGAACAGCACGAGCTGGCGCATGGCAGCATCGAGTTGCCCAAGGCCCGGTGCCCGCAGGTTGTCCTGCACGGCTTGGAGCGTGAGATCGATGACCTCGACGTTCCTGGCGATGTCGCGCTCGATGACCTGCAGAAGGTTGCGTGAGGTTTGCTCGGCCTTGTCCCAGGCGTCCCGCCGCAGGTCGAGCAGCATCAGGCCCGAGACCATGAGCATGCCAAGGGGCGCGAGGACGCCGAGTGCAATCCACGTGCGCGCGGAGCGAAGCCGTTGCGCCAGGCGAGGCGGCAGGGACATCGACGGCCTTTCACAATCAAGCTTTTCGGTGCTTGGTATCTGAAATGCCTTGGCTTAACGCTGGTATCAGCGAACCAAGCAAATTTTCGTAAACTTCACCCGTGACTAACAATTTCCGTACCGGGGCACGGCCTTCCGGTCAGACCCCGAACGTGGGCTGCGAGCATCCCCATAACGAAGGGCTGGGCGAGAAAGGTCTTCACGGGCTCAACGTCAGATGAAGCCGTGCGCGCATTATCGCTTGGTCGTCGGTGTCTCACGTGGGATGACCGTGTGATGAGCATTCCCTCATCGAACAGCGCGGCGATTGTCCGCTTTCGGGCAAGGACCGACCCCCTCGCGATGACGATGTTGGGTCGAGAGCAGACGGTACCAACCGTCAGCTTTCGACCACTAGGAACCTCGGCCGAGCCTTCGGACACAGTCTCAGAGAACGGTGTCGGCATCCCTATCTCTGACGTCATTCACCACGACCTCGACGCCGCCGCGTCCGCGATAGTGCCAACTCCGCGACGGCGGCTGGTTGGTGGCGAGCGTGCCCTGCGAACTTAAGATGGGCTCGACGGTAATCTCCGGGTACCAGTCTTGGATCGCCTTCCAGATCCCGGGGAACCGCTCCCCGAGGCGGCTCGGGTTTGTCGCTGACTTCCCAGGCAGGTCGCCGACGATGCTGGGATCGACCGGGCGCGTGGTCTCTTTTTCGGCGCCTCTGTAGTGCCGCTCGCCTTCGATGACCACTTCTCGGATGTCGATTTCTATCAGCATGGCGCCTGCCTCCGCACCGGCGGCTCACCGGCTTAGTCGGACCTGGGCACGCCTCCCTGCAGCGGCAAGGTAGCTAGACGCCGGCGTGAAATAATCGCCGGATTGACGGCGCATCCCATCGTGCCTGCCCCGTGCCCACAGGAGGTGCGCACGTCGGCACGCCGTAGCCCGGTGTCATGCCGGCGGCTTGCGCCCCAGGGCGATGCCGAACGCCCCCGCGGTCTCGACGGCCTGCCGGGCGAGTCGCTCCGCTTCGGCATCAGCGAGGCGACGCGCCTCCTTGTCGACCCGCTTCTTCGCGGTCGAGAGGGGCACACCCGTCCGCACCAGGTCCTCAACCGCGGCGGTCATCCCGCGCCCCTGTTCCTGGCGGTACGCGGCCTCCCGGGCCATGCGACCAAGGTCGCTGAGGAACCCCTCCGCGTCACGCTGCAGGTCGGTCTTCTTCTCGTTCATGGCGCCTCTCCTGCGGCTGGGGCGTGGCCTGGAACTGGCCACGGGGTAGCCCCGACACTGCCCTCGCACGCCAACGAGGGGCAACGTGTCCGAACCAGCCGACTGCCTGACGCAGCTTGAGGACGCCGTGCGTGCCGCCATCGAGGCAGGCGCGCCGCTGGCCGAGCGGGTACTCGGCCCCGAAGACCTCCCGGTGAAGAATGGCTACCGCCGGACACCATCCGCATTGTGCATTTTCATCGCGAGGGGGACCATGCTTCACGACAGGAGCGCCCCATGTTCGACATCGACGCCTTCCCCACCCCGGTCGACGACTTCGCCCCAGGCCTCGCGCCGGCACCGGCCCCGGAGCCGGAAGCATCCGAGCCCATCGAGAGGCCATCCGCCCGCGCTGCCGCCATCCGGCGCGCCGAGGCCGAGCGCAAGCGCGAGGAAAGGGCGAAACGGCGGGCGGACGGCATCCCGGACCCCCGCATGGTGGACGCCGCGATCATCAAAGCCGTCGTCGCCGCCAGCGTCCGCCGCGGGCATCCCCAGACCATCGCCAAGACCAAGGCGCTCTCGGGCCTCGCCATTAGCCTGCAGGAGATCCTCGTCGGCTCTCTGAAGGAATTGGTTGAGGTGAAGGGCGTGGGCCAGAAGCAGGCCAAAGGTGCCGTGCTTGTACGCCTGAGTCTCGCCCGCTGAGGCGGATGGCGTACATCCCACAATCCGATTCATTTCACTGTAGTAACGGGGCGCTAATCACGAGATGGGTTGGTGCACCGTTCTTGTGTCCGGGCCAGGGATAAGGGTTGACGGGGGCTCGACGGCCGATTCGCCAGCTGAGATCGTGGCTTCACTCACGCAGGAGGCCACCATGACGAACGCCCACGGGATTGCCAGCGCCTTCGACCGCGGCGGCCTCATGCTGGCCGGCGCCCTGCATTCGTCGATCCAGGGTGCCCGCGGCCGGCAGATGGCTGCCGACGAGGCCCAGGCCGACCGGAACGTCAGCGCTGCCCAGCGCGCCGTCATGGCGGTCGAGCGCCAACGCCGGGACCTCATCGCCAGCCAGCAGGAGGCCGCCCGCCTCCGCGCCGAGAACGCCGGCCTCCGGACGGAGACCGCCCGGCTCCGGGACGAGCTCGCCCGGATGCGGTCGCGCGCCCTTGAGGCCGAGGGCCGCCTCGTCCGTCTCGCGAAGGCAGCCCAGGCCCGCCGCGCGGCATGACGGAATGCCGTGGCGTGCTGACGCGCGCACACGAGATGCTGACGATGTGCGCAGAGATGCGCACAAGTGTGCACAGGGAAACTTACAACTGGTTTCACGCCCTCCCAGGGCGCGGCAGGCTGTCGCAGGTGCACACAGGCAAACGAAAGGCCCGCCCCGTGAGGAGGCGGGCCTTGGTCGTTCCGGGGGGGGCTTCAGGCGGCGACGCGGTAGCCGGGGACGCTGGAGGGGTCCCGCGCGATGTCGGCGTTGACGCATTCGTAGAGCTCGTCGCCGTCGACCGACGCGAGCTCGATGGCGGGCATCCACGCCGGGCAGACGAGGCAGCGGGGCAGGACCTGGATGAGGTGCGACCCCGTCATGTGATCGCTCACGCGCCGGCACGAGAAGTCGAGGAGCCTTCCGCACTCCTGGTCGCTCAGCCCCCGGAGCCAGCCCTCGGCAGATTCGTCGAGACCCCGCATGTCGGGCTCGGGCTCGCTCGACAGGCGATGCGTCGCGTAGGCGCGGGCCGTGCGCCCCCAGGCGATGAGGGCCTCTTCGGTCTCGGACGGTGTCCGGCTGACGAACGGCGCTGCGACGTGGACGGTGTCCTCAGCCTGGACGGTGTCCGGTGCGGGGGATGGCGTCGGGGCGGCGGCCTGAGCCACATCGGCGAGGGCCTCCTCGATCTCCATGCCTTGCGGCGCCGGCGGAGCGAAGGCGGCCCTCAAGACCCAACGCGTACCGTCCCAAACTGCTTTGGGGACGGCCAGCATCGCGGCGACGGCGAGGGCGAGGTAGCGGGCGAACGAACGGCGCATGACGGGGCGGGCTCCTTTGGTGGGCGGCAAGGGTATTGTCGCCGGGGGCGAGCAAACGACCAGCGCGAGCGAATCAGGCCTCCGCCGAGCCGAAGATCGCCGCCCGGAGCTCGGGGCGGACTTGCTTCTGGTGCCGCCAGACCGCCGCCAGCACTTGGCTGGCCTCGATGACGGAAAGCTTGGTCAGCGACCCTAGGACGTGCCCGGCGTGGCTGTGCGATTTCCTCCAGCCGATGCCGTTGTCCAGCGACGCCCGGTCCTCGTCGTATGAGCAGAGGACCTTCACCGCGGTGAGGACGGCCTCGCGCACCGAGGGGGCATGGGCCCGGGCGACCCAGTCGTGCGAGGGGTCCCGGGTGAGGCGCTCCCTGACCTTGGCGATGGCCTCGTCGACCTGCCGGACGAGCTTTCTGGCGAGGTCGGCCATGCTTGGCTTCGGCACGTCGCCGACCTCGCACGGCTCGCGCAGGACCTCCTCGGCGATGGCTCTCTTCTTGGTCGGCCAGGCCCAGTGCAGCTTGTCGAGGCTCTCCCGAAGCGCGGCGATGGCGGTCCAGCTGTCGTCGGCGACCCGGCGGGTGGCGTTCTGCTGCATCTCCCGCCGCATCCGCTCGGCCTGCTTGATTCGAGCGCCGTCAGCCGCGACGGCCGCATTGATGGCGCGCTAGGCCGCGGCGGCGTCGGCCCGGACGGGCTCCCAGCAGCACGGACGGTAGAGCACCCGGCCGTCCTCGTGGCGCTCGTCGGTCGTCCACGAGAACTCGGCGTCGACGGCTTACGTCCTCGACGTCCGCCACGGACGCCGCCCGGCCGGTGACCGGGGGCCCTTCTTCATTCCATGTCCGTCACGACGGGGTTGATGGTCACGCCGCTCGGGCAGTCCCCGGGACGCGCCGGCCGGTACGGCCCCCAACTGCCGCAGCCGAGGCAGCGGTAGCTGTCGAGCGACGTCGGGGTCGGCCAGAACCGTGCGTTGTCCGGGGGCTCCAGCCTCATGGCGTTGTGGCGGGCGACGTGCATCTCGGCCTCCGCCCGGCTGACTGCGAAACCGATGCGGCCGCAGCGTATGCAGGTCACTGCCTCCGGTGCCGTGTCTGCCTTAGGCATCGTCGCCCTCGTCGTCGCGCTCCTGCGCCCGGCGGCGCTCCTCGGGCTGCTCGGGGGTCGCCTCCATCCGTGCGATGACGTCCTCGACGCGCACCGGCGCGTACCCCCAGACGTCAATGCCGGCATCGGCCGACTGCGACGTCCCGGGCAGGCTGCCGTGCGTGTGCCCGTGGACATGGAGGACGCCTCGGAAACTGCCGGGCCAGGCGCGCATCGGGTAATGGTCGCAGACGATGCGGCGCCCGGCGGCGTGGACGGTCAGCCGTTCCTGGACGCTCTCCCACGGCAGGTCGGTCACCCGGCGTCGGTCGTGGTTGCCCACCAGCATATGCTTGCGGCCCCGGAGCGCCGAGAAGATCGCCGCGGTGCGCTCGGGGGTGTGCCCCCACTCGAAGTCGCCGAGGTGGATGACCGTGTCGCCGGGGCGGACGACGGCGTTCCATGCCTCGATCAGAAAGGCGTCCATCTCCGCGACGTCGGCGAAGGGGCGCTTCGACTGCGCGATGGAGCCGGCGTGCCCGAAGTGGGTATCGCCGGTCAGCCAGACTTGGCCCTTGGCAGGCGTAAGGTTGTAGTGGTGTGTCATGAAGGCAGCCTCCTTGGCGGGGGGCTGCCGCACGCGCGGTCACGCCCCGGGGATGGGTCTCTCGGCGGGGGTGGCTATGCGCGGTTTCATGGGGGCCTCGTGGCGTCGATGGAGGGAGGATCGCAGCTGGCGATTCCGGTGGTCAACGGGGGCGGGGCGGCCATCCACGGCCACGGTGAAGGAAGGGTGAAGCGGGAAGCCTGGGCCCATGGACCGGCAGGGCAAGCCGTTTAACCTTGGACCCTGAAGCTCGGACGAAAGCCGTTGCCCGGTTCCGGTCGAGCAGCGATCATCGCTCGCATGACGACGTACCAATTCATTGTGACCGACGACCTCTTCGAGGGCCGCGTAGAGGTCGCCGAGGCAGCGCTCGACGACACGCCGCTGGACCTGGAGACGGCTATCTGGCTGCCCGAACTCCGGACCCCGGTGCGCCTGCGCGGCGTCCCCGATGTCGGCTGGTGGCCTGCATACACCGAGCGCCAGCTTCGAGAGGCCATCGACCGGGGCGACCTCCTGCCCGAGCGGCATGGGCGGAAAATCGTCGTGACGAAACGCATCATCAGGGAGTGGCGGGAAGCATGCCGCGCAGGAACAGTGGACCGCGTCTCTGGCTCAGGCCCGGCGAAGTCGGCAAAGAGGGCGGCACCGAACGCCTCGCCCAGTGGCACATCAAGGACGACGGCAACGTCCGGCGGCCCGTTGGATGCTTTGCGCGCGATGTCCGTGGCCTCAAGGGCGCCGCGAAGGCCGAAGCGCTAGCCCACAACGAGGCCGAGGAGGCGAAGGCCGCACAGGCCCTGGCCGCCTACATCACCGCCAAGCACACCCCCAGCGTCCAGAAGGGCCGCGGCGCCGGGGAGATCCTCGTCGTCGACGTGCTTCTCATGTGGGGCGAGCGCGTCGTCCAGAAGCGGGTCGAGGACCTGCGGGCCGAGGATGCGAAGGCCGGCATCGTGCATGAGAGGCCGCCGATCTACGAGGGGCGCGCCGGCCGGTGCATGGCGCGCCTCCTTCAGCTTGGCGAGTTCTGGCAGGGCAAGACGTTGGCCGATGTCGACGGGGACACGTGCGACGAGTACGTCGCCTGGCGCTGCGGGCAGGCCTGGAAGTCCGCGCGTCCCGAGGAGACCGGCAACGTCGCCCGCACTGTCTCGCCCCAGGGCGCCCGGCGCGAGCTCGAAGACATGCGCGCGGCCATCAACTGGCACAGAGGCAGAGGCTATTGCCGCGAGATCGTGGAGGTCTCCCTGCCGGCCAAGGGGAAGAAGAAGGAGCACCACCTCACCCGTCACTATGCGGCGCACCTACTGCTGGGCATGTGGCGTAAGCGCGAGGTCATGTCGGTGCGGAAGGACTCGCCCACCCGTGCCGGCGAGAAGGTGCTATCCAAGAAGCGGCCCCACCGGCACCTCACCCGCTTCACGCTGCTCGGTATCTATACCGGCACTCGTGCCGGCGCTATCGCGACCGCCGCCTTCGAGCCGATCCCGGGCCGGTCCTGGCTCGACCTCGACACCGGCATGTTCCACCGCCTAGCCGTCGGGCAGGCCGCCACGAACAAGCGCCAGCCGGCCGTCCGAATCCCCGACCGGCTCCTCGCCCATATCCGCCGGTGGAAGCGCCTCGGCGTGTCGAAGGACTTCGTCGTCGAATTCAACGGGAAGGCCGTCGAGCACGTGAACAAGGGGTTCGCGGTCGCCCTCGCAGACGCGGGCCTCAAGGGCACGCCGCACATGCTGCGGCACACGACGGCGACCTGGCTCCTCCAGCGGGGCGTGCGGTCGTGGGACGCCGCACACTACCTCGGCATGTCGGAGCGCATCCTCCTGGAGGTCTACGGGCACTACGCCGCCGACTACCAGGCCGGCATCGCCGGTGGCCGGAAGAAGCGGGACCGGCCGCCGCCCGAGCTCCACGACGTGTTCAGCGTCCACTACCAGCGGGATCAGGACCTGCGCATCGCGGCGGCGAACCGGGACGCCCGGCTCGCGCGGCTCGGGCTGGCGCATCGGTCCCTCGCGACGGTGGCGAAGGCGAAGGCCGCCTGACGGTTTCGGTACCGGAACCGTTATGGTACCGGAATGGGGGGGATTGGAGGGGAATAGCGGTTCCGGTACGGGGTTTGTTCTCACTCTCCCCTCAGCAGATTTCGGTCCCTACACGCCGCTCATAACGGTCTGGTTGCAGGTTCGAGTCCTGCCGGGCCCACCACTGCTTCTGCACTGCTTCTGCCGAAAAACCCTTCGCGTCGGGCCTGCCGCTGCTCTGGCGACACAGTTCCTGTCGAGACCGGCCCACGGTCGTTTTGCTCGAGGCTCGGATCTCGAGACTGAGCGGCGAGGCGCCCTCTGGTGCCGGCGGATCGAATGACGCCCCGGCATCGGGACTTATCAGCCTCTGAACAGCTTCAGCCCCCGGACGAGACCCGATAGCTTGGCGAAATCTTCCGAAATTCGGGGCGCTTCGTTGGGGTCGGAAAAGACGAGAGCGTCGCGCACGCCGCCGCGTGTCTCGACCCTCTCGTCCGAGTTCGTCTTCGGATCAATCTGAACCCGCAGGGGCTCGCTTACATCCGGTGGCCGCGGTGATGTCCCATCATGTGGCCGCGATGGTGACGGTGGCCCATCATATGATGACGATGGTGACGCATCATGTGGCCGCGCATGTGACGGTGACCCATCATGCGACCATGGCCGCGATGGCCGTGCATGCCGTCCATCCGAACCTCGGTGACGGCGGTCGGCGCGTCGACTGCGCCGATCATGCCGGGGGCGGCAGAGGCCGGAGCGGCCGAGATGGCGCCCAGGGTGGCCAGGATGGCGGCGGCGAACAGAGACTTCCTCATGGGCGTCCTCACAGGCGTGTTGCCGACGAGACATCGGGGCTGATGTCGGTCGGGCTCAAGGAACGGCTCAGCTTCGAATACCGTTCCGCGCGGTCCGGTATTCTCAGCATCCGGCTCGTGAGGGACTATTTTTTCTCAACGAATACCAGCGCCGTCGTTCCCGCCGCCCCGCTGAGCCGCCGCGATGATCCGCGTGCGCCGCGACTTCGATTGGGGAAGCCGCCGAAGCGAATCCGCTCGTTCGGTATCGAAACTGAGTCGGGCAGCGATGCCCTGAGGTCGATTTTTACAGCGTGGCGTCAGAGGCTCGCGAGAACCGGTGGGCGGTCGGACGGCTTTGCCGGCGAGATACCCGATACCGACCTTCGGCCGGAAGGGCCGGGTCCGGCGAGGTCATTGTTGTAACGGGATCGAGCCCCGTGCCACGGGTTCGCGGGCCGAGAG
>Ga0160428_1001191_pt1 | contig 21113 bp, 22 predicted proteins | sample SolpanmetagenomM_FD_108198 | JGI IMG/M metagenome (GOLD analysis project Ga0160428, IMG submission 108198) | Solar panel surface microbial communities from Lawrence Berkeley National Laboratory, California, USA - M | ecosystem: Engineered > Built environment > Solar panel > Unclassified ... | reverse complement strand
TGTGCGACGAAGTGCACGCCCTCGATACACTGCTGCGCTACCTGCTGCAGCGCTACGGCGCGCTTGTGCCCGTGCCCGACGACGTGCTGCACCTGTTCGAGCGCCGGCTGCAGGGCGTGCAGCCCCTGGTAGAGGAAGGCACCGCCTAGCCCACCGCCACGGCCTGCCTGGCAATTAGGTAAATGGAATAAAAAGGCGCGCTCATCTGGCCAGATGAGCGCGCCTTTTTTATGGTGCAAAATGCGTCGCAGGATAGGGGTAGGGATTACTCCACGACCAGCTTTTTAGTGAGTAGGCCCTGGTCAGCAAACAACTGTAGGGTGTAGAGGCCCGCCGCTAGCCCCGACAAGTCGAGGGCGCGGGTGGCGGGGCTGCCTACCCGGGCTGCCTCGCGGCGCACCACGCGGCCGGTGGCGTCTACCACGGCCATGGGGGCGGCCAGCAAGGTTGACGCGGCGCCGCTGAGCACGTAGCGGCCATCGGCGCTCGGGTTGGGTGCCACGCTCAGCGTGGCGCTCAGGGCAGCATCGCGCGTGGCGGTAGCCGTGCCCGTAAAGCTGACGTCATCGACCAGAAACACGGTGCCGGCCGTGGCCCCGTTTGCCGAAATGATGGCCCCCGAGCTCAGTATCAAATGCACTGAGTCGGGCATGGCCGACGAGGTATACGTGAGCGGCACCTGCGCCAGCATGTAGGTCGAGGTCACCGTCGAAAATACTTGCTTGGCCGTGGCCAGGGTTTGCACCGTGCCATTGACGGTGCGCGTGAGGGCCACCTGCGCAAAAGCGCCTTCGCTGGCCGTGGCGGGCGGTGTGCCCGATAGCTTGTAGTAAAACTGAAGCATCGTGGGCCGGCCCGTGAAGGGAATGCCGCCGGGCAGCGTTAGGTTGGGGCCCACCTTGGCGCCTACCGCCAGCGCGCCCGGTGCTACGCCCAACAGGGTGGCTTTCGATTCGAGGCGGGCGGCGTAAGTGCCGCTGTGGGCATCCGTTACCTTGGTAAAAGCGCCTGTGGCGAAGCTGATGGGGCTTATCGCGACCACCAGCTCGTCGGTAGTCAGCCAGCCCGTGGGCGAGTCTACCCCGTTGCGGGCCGCCCACGTTTCGAAGCCGCCGTTTGGGATGGTTTGCCCTTGGGCCGTGGCCAGGCTGGTGCCCAGCAGACCTAGGGCGAAGCTTATGCGGAAAAGTGTTTTCATATGAAAAAAGAAAAGAAAGGAGGAGCTGTAAAAGTAGAACGCGTATAGCGCAAATGCACCAGCCAACCAGCCCCATATTATTAAATAATACGTTCGTTACTAATACGCTAAGCTTCTGAAGCAGCGATGTATGGCTAACAGCTGTGCCGGCGCTTGGCCGGCGCGGTGGCCTTACCCCCCTTGCCTGGTTTAGCCGCCGGAGGGGGGTAGGGCCACCGCGCCGGCCGGCTGTTACCTTTGCAGCCCGTTTGGGAGGCGGATTTTGCCCCGCCCCCGCCCCGCCTCATGCTTCAAAACGACCTCCTCCTCCGCGCCGCTAAGGGCGAAACCACCGAACGCACTCCCGTCTGGCTCATGCGCCAGGCCGGCCGCATTTTGCCCGAGTACCGTGCCCTGCGCGGCCGCCTCTCCGGCTTTAAGGAGCTGGTCGAAACGCCCGCCCTGGCCTCTGAGGTCACTATTCAGCCCGTCGATGCGCTGGGTGTAGACGCGGCCATCATCTTCTCCGACATCTTGGTGGTGCCCGAGGCCATGGGCCTCACCTACGAGATGATTGAGGCCAAAGGCCCGCTCTTCCCGGAGGTAGTCAAAAACGCCGCCGACGTGGCCCGCCTGCGCGTGGCCGACCCCGAGGAGCACCTCGGCTACGTGCTCGAAGCCCTGCGCATTACCAAGCGCGAGCTGGGGGGTAGGGTGCCGCTCATCGGTTTTGCAGGTGCGCCCTGGACCATCCTGGCCTATATGGTCGAAGGCCACGGCTCCAAAACCTTCAGCAAAGCCCGCCGCATGCTGTACCAGGAGCCCGCCCTGGCGCACCAGCTGCTCGAAAAAATCACGGTCACGACCATCGCCTACCTGCAAGCGCAAGTAGCGGCCGGGGCCGACATCGTGCAGGTGTTCGACTCGTGGGCCGGCATCTTGCCGCCCGCGCACTACGCCGAGTTTTCGACCGCCTACATCAACCGCATCAGCGCGGCGCTGGCGCCGCTGGTGCCCGTCACGGTGTTTGCCAAGGGCGCCTGGTGGGCCGTGGACGACTTTGCCCACTCGCCCTGCCGCACCATCGGCCTCGACTGGAACCAGTCGCCAGCCCAAGTGCGCCAGCAGGCGCCCGGCAAAACCCTGCAGGGCAACCTCGACCCCTGCGCGCTCTACGGCACGCCTGCTCAGGTAAAAGCCGCCACCGAAGCCATGCTGGCCGAGTTTGCCGGCGGCCCCCACATCGCCAACCTCGGCCACGGCGTGTACCCCGACACCAACCCGGACAACGTGAAGGTTTTTGTAGAAACCGTGAAGGCTTGGCAGGGGTAGCCGTTAGCAAAATACTGTTTATCAAGTAACCAGAATTAATGGACGCTCCCACCAAAGACAGCAACGGCACCGTGCTCGCCGAAGGCGACGCCGTAACCCTCATCAAAGACCTCAAGGTGAAAGGCTCGTCGCTGACGCTCAAGCGCGGCACGCTGGTCAAGAATATCCGCCTCACCAACTCGCCGGCCGAAATTGAGGGCCGGGCGGGGGGTAGCACAATGGTGCTGAAAACCGAGTTTTTGAAAAAAGCCTAGCCTCGATGGAGCTCGCAAAATCGGAGTTTGGCCTCGGCTTCTACGTGGCGTCGCTGGTCGTATCCGGCCTGCTGTTTTTTGGGTGGCGGCGGCTGTTTCGGCGCGTGCTGCGCACCGAAGCCTGGGTAGTTATTGCCACCGCCATGGCCGCCATCATCACCACGCCGGTCGTGCTGCTGGTGCTGCTATGGCTGCTGCGCGCGCTCACCAAAAGCTAAGTAGCGAATCTTTTTGAAGCAGTAAAGTCCGTCTGTCATTCCGAGCCTGCCGCGGAATCTCGCGCACGCCGTTCGGGTATCGTTGCACGACGCGGGCGAGATTCTTTGGCAAGCTCGGAATGACGAGCGGCCGATTCAACTAAAGCTGCTACCCCATGCCCACCGAGGAGGAAAAAATGCTGGCCGGCGCGCTCTACGCGGCCTTCGACCCCGCGCTGCTGGCCGCCCGCACCCGCGCTAAGCGCTTGTTGCACCGCCTTAACGTGACGGAATACCTGCTTACCGACGCGGCCCGCAGCATCTTGGCCGAACTGCTGCCTCACGCGGGCGCCAACCTCTACATCGAGCCGCCCTTCCACTGCGACTACGGTAGCAACATCTACTGCGGCCACGACGTGTATTTCAACGTCAACTGCGTGGTGCTCGACGCGGCGCGCGTCACCATTGGCTCGCACGTGCTGTTTGGGCCCGGCGTGCAGCTCTACGCGGCTACCCACCCGCTCGGCGCTGAGGTGCGCCGCACGCTGGAGCTGGCCCAGCCCATCCATATCGGCGACGACTGTTGGCTGGGCGGCGGCACCATCGTGTGCCCCGGCGTGACCATTGGCGATGGCTGCGTAATCGGCGCCGGCGCCGTAGTCACGAAGGATATTCCGCCGTATTCACTAGCCGTGGGCAATCCGGCGCGGGTAGTGCGGAGCCTGCTGTAGCGCGGACTTTAGTCCGTATGTGCGCGGCGCGAACAGTTACCGCTGAGTAGATTTTGCCGCCTGAATTTGCCTGCGGCTTCTAAATGCAAACTGCTTACCGGGCACTTGCGGACTGAAAGTCCGCGCTACAACCCGGCCGCCTCGGCTTCGGCCAGCAGCAGCGGTTTTTCTATCGGCACCACGCCCACTTGCTCGCACACCAGGCCGCCGCCCAGGTTGGCGAGCGCGGCGGTGAAGGCGGCCGGCTGGCGCAAGGCCACGCAGCAGGCCGCGATGCTGATAACCGTATCGCCCGCGCCCGACACGTCGGAAATGGTGCGCAAATGAGCCGGTAGGTAGGTTTTTTCTTCGTTCTGCTGGGCAAATACGCCGTGCTCAGATAGCGTCACCAGCACGATTTCGGGCGTTAGCACCTCGCGCAGGCGCGCCACAGCTGCCTCAAAACCGGGCCGGTCAGCGTCGGGCGCGCCAAACTCTAGCTTCAGGCCTTCGCGCAGCTCCTTGAGGTTAGGCTTGAAGAGGGTGCAGTGGCGGTAGGCCAGGAAGTTCTTTTTCTTAGGGTCTACTACCGTCGGAATGCCACGCTGGCGGGCGCGCGCAATGCACTGGCTAATAATAGCTTCTGATAGCACGCCCTTGTCATAATCTTCAAAAATGACCACGTCGGCGCGGGGTAGCAGGTCGTCGTAGGCAGCCAGCAACTGCGCCGTTTCCTCCGTATTCAAGTCAGTTTCAACTTCCGAATCGATGCGCAGCAGCTGCTGGCCGTGGGCCAAAATGCGCTGCTTGAACGTAGTGGGCCGGTGCGCGCTGCGGATGAGGCCATCGGCGGGCAGGTGGTGCGTGCGTAGCAGCTGCAGCAACTGGTCGCCGCCGGCATCGTCGCCTACCACGGCGCACAGTAGCGGGGTAGCTCCCAGCGCCTGCACATTAAGGGCCACGTTGGCCGCCCCGCCTAAGCGGTTTTCGGTGCGGTCTACATTCACGACGGGCACCGGTGCCTCGGGCGAGAGGCGGCTGGCGCGGCCCCACACGTAGGCATCGACCATCACATCGCCCACGATGAGGACGGTTAGGTTGTTAAAATCGGCGAATAGCTCGGTGAGGGGGGTAGGGGCAGGCATGGGGCAAAATTAGGTCCTTGTCAAGTAGCAGGCATCAAGTAGCAGGTAGCAACCCAATGGCCAGTGGAAAAGCCTGGGTGATACTTAGTAATTGATGCCTGCTAATTGACTGACAATTACCCCTCCGCCCGTAGCACGGCCAGTGGGGGCTGATTCAGCACCGAGCGGCTATTGAGCCCACCGATGAGCGCCGTGAGGCCCGCTACCAGCACTACTAGTGCCGGCAACGGCCACAGGGCGCTGAGCGCAAACGGCGTTTCGAACACCCAGTAGGCCAACGCCCAGGCCGCGAGCGCGGCCAGCCCTACCCCCGCCAGCGCGGCCAAGAAACCGAGCAAGGCGTATTCGAGTAGCGTGATGCGCAAAATCTGGCTGCGGCTGGCGCCCAGCGTGCGCAGCAGCACGCTCTCGCGGGTGCGCTGGTAGCGGCTGATGAGCACCGAGCTGGCCAGTACCAGCAAGCCAGTGAGGATGCTGAAGCCCGCCATAAAGCGGATGACGAACGAAATCTTGCTCAGAATCTCGTCCACCGTTTGCAGAATCAAGCCCAGGTCGATGGCCGACACGTTGGGGAAATCGCGCACCAACCCACGCTGGGCAGCGGCCAGCACGGCGTTGGAGGGCGTGCGCGTGAGGATGACGTGGAACTGCGGGGCCTGCTCCAGCACGCCGCTCGGAAATACGACCAGGAAGTTGGTTTGCACGCGGCCCCAATCGACCTCGCGGGTGCCGCCAATGACCACCGTGATGGGTGCGCCCTGCACGTTAAACGTCAGCGTATCGCCCAGCTTGAGCTTGGCCCGTTCGAAGTAGCTGCCATCGACCGACACGCGAGGTAGGCCGCCTGCCACGGCCGGTCGCGGCGGCGTGCCCGCCGTGAGCTTCTCAGTTTTGCTGAGCGTGTCGCGGTACGTGACGCGGTACTCGCGGGAGAGCACCCAGGGTGGAATGCCGTTGGCGGTGTCCTTTTTAAGCTCCGTCACGGTTTGGCCGTTGATGCCGGCCAGGCGCATCGTCACGATGGGCACGCGCTGCAAAATGGGCAGGCGCTGGGCCGTCAGCAGCTGCTCGACGCCCTTTTCCTGCTCCGCTTGAATATCAAACAGTACCAGGTTGGGCTGCTGGCCCCCGCCCGCCAGCTGCACCCGGCTTAGGAGCACCGACTGCGTGAGGTAGAGCGTGGCCAGCAAAAACGTGCCCAGCCCGAGCGACAAGATGAGCGTCAGCGTCTGGTTTTGGGGCCGAAATAAATTAGCCAGTCCCTGGCGCCCTACGTAGCCCCAGCTGGTCGGGAAAAAGCGCCGCAGCAAATAACGCAGGCCCAGGCCCAGGCCCGCCAGCGCACCGAGCGCCGCCAGCAGCCCGGCCGCAAAGCCCAGCGCCAGCTTCCAGTCGCGGGTTTGAGCGTAGGAAAAGCCCAGCACAAACAAGCCGATGAGCGCCAGCACCAGCCCGCGCAGTGGGTCGGGCGTGGTGGTGTCTTCGTCGAAAGAAGCGCGCAGCACCCGCAGCGGCGACACCCGCCGGATGCTGAGCAGCGGCAGCAGCGCGAAGAGCACCGCCATCGCTACCCCCGTCAGCAGCCCCAGGCCCACGGCGGCCGGCGACACGGCCACGCTCACCTGCACCGGCAAAAAATTGCCCAGCACCCGCGGCAGCACCAGCTGCACCACCGCGCCCAGCCCCGCGCCAATGGCCGCGCCCAGCAGCCCCAGCCCCGAGGTTTGAATCAGGTAAATGAGCAGCGCCTGCCGGCCGCTCGCGCCCAGGCAGCGCAGCACAGCCACGCTGGCCAGCTTTTCCTTCACGTACAGGCTCACCGCACTCGCTACCCCTACGCTGCCCAGCAACAATGCTACAAAGGCCACCAAACTCAGAAACCGAGTGAGGTCGCGAAACGAGCGGCCAGTGGCTTGCTGGCGGCTGGCCACAGTGTCGGTGTCGATGCCAATCTGGTCGAAGCTCTTTTGCAGGGGCTTGATAACCGCGGCCACATCGGTAGTGGGCGCAAACTGGTAGTAGCTGCGGTATTGCACCCGGCTGCCGCGCTGCACCAGGCCCGTCTTATTGAGTAAGCTAATGGGGATGAATACTTTGGGGGCCACGGCGGCGCTAAAGCCGCTCTGGCCCGGCGTCTTGAGCACACGCCCTACAATAGCCACCGTGAGCGTGCCCACCTTCACCGAGTCGCCTACGCGGGCGTTGAACTGGTCGAGCAGCACATCGTCGACCAGTGCGCCGGTAGCCCTACCCCCCCGAAAGTCGGCACTAGCCGCCGAAGGTTGGGTTTCCCAATCGCCGTAGTACGGGAAGCCCGCGCCCAGCGCCCGCACCTGCGCCAGCCGCACGCCCTGCGTGCGCGGAAACGACACGAGCGAGGCAAACGACACTTCGTCGGTACGCGTGCGGCTCAGCCGCCGTAGGGTAGGGGCCAGCGTGGCCACCAGCGAGTCGGCGGGGGCGGCCACGCCGCTCGGCGCCACCGCGGGCAAAAAAGGCTGGCTAGACGAGAGCACTAAGTCGGCGCCCACCAGCTCGCGGGCCTGCCCCGCAATGCTGCGCGCCAGGTTGTCGCCAAACGAATTGATGCCCACCAGCGCCGCGATGCCCAGCACAATGCTCGACATAAACAGCGCCAGCCGCGAGCGGCTGCGGCGCGAGTCGCGCCACGCCATTGTCATTAACCAACTGAAATTCATAGAGAAGTAGCGCAGGCTTTGCAGCCCGCGCCTGAACGGATATACTAAACGATGCGCGCAGACTACAGCGTCCGCACTACGGTTTCTTCGACCACCTTACCGCCGCGCATGCGCAGGATGCGCTGGGTTTTGGCGGCTAGCTCCAGGTCGTGGGTCACCAGCACGAGGGTGGTGCCAGCCTCCTTGTTGAGGTCGAAAAGCAGCTCGACCACCGTGTCGCTGGTGTCGGGGTCGAGGTTGCCGGTAGGCTCATCGGCAAACAAAATCTGGGGTCGGTTGGCAAAGGCGCGGGCCAGGCCCACGCGCTGCTGCTCGCCGCCCGAAAGCTGAGCCGGGTAGTGGTGGCCGCGCGCGCCCAGGCCCACCCGCTCCAGCAGCGTTTGGGCCTGCTTCACCACGTTGCGCTCGCCGCGCAGCTCCAGGGGCACCTGCACATTTTCGAGGGCCGTGAGGGTGGGTAAGAGCTGAAAGTTTTGGAAGATGAAGCCCACGTGCTGGTTGCGCACGGCCGCCCGCTGGTCCTCGCTCAGCTTATCGAGCTGAATGCCTTGCAGCCACACACTACCGCTAGTGGCCCGGTCGAGGCCCGCGCAGAGGCCCAGCAGCGTCGTTTTGCCGCTGCCCGATGGCCCCACGATGGCAAACGTATCGGCCGGCTGCAGGCTAAAGCTGACCTCGTGTAGCACCGTGAGCTGGCGCCCGGCGCTGGCATACGTCTTGGTGAGGTTTTCGACTTGAAGGCTGGTCATTAAGCGAATTATAAATTAGGAGTTATTTAGAAGCGCGTGGCTAGGCGTTCGTTTAAGGCAGATACCTACCTAGGAAAGTCTTTCGGGAAGAAAAACGTCCCCTGGCGGGTTATGGCTACGTAGGACGCGGGCGGGCGGCTTATACTTTTACTTGCTTTTTGGTTTTGCTACGTTTATGAAACACTTTCCCCGCCTACTTTGCTTGCTGGCCCTGGCTGCCCCGGGCTGCCAGTCCGACACCACCGCCACCCAAACGGCGGCCCCTGCCCCCCCCGCCACGGCCGAAGCCCCCGCGCCCAAAACCCAACCGGCCCTGCTGTTTTTTGGCGACAGCATTACGGCGGGGCTGGGCGTCGAGCCCGAGCAGGCCTACCCCGCCCTCATTGGGCAGCGCCTCGATTCGCTGCACCTCCCCTACACCGTCGTCAATGCTGGCCTCAGCGGCGAAACCAGCGCTGGCGGCCGCTCGCGCATCAATTGGGTGCTGAGCCGCCAGCCGGTGAGCGTGTTTGTGCTGGAACTGGGCGGCAACGATGGCCTGCGGGGCCTACCCCTCGCCGACACCCGCAAAACCCTGCAAGCCATTATCGACACCGTGCGCCACAAAGCGCCGCAGGCCAAAATTGTGCTCGCTGGCATGCAGATTCCGCCCAACATGGGCCCCGCCTACGCCGCCGATTTTAAAAAGCTGTACGGCGAAATCGCAACCAAGAATAAGCTGACCCTCATCCCGTTTTTGCTCGAAAATGTGGGCGGCATCGCCAAGCTCAACCAGCGCGATGGCATTCACCCTACGCCTGAAGGCCACCGGCTGGTAGCCCGCACCGTGTGGCGCACTGTGCAGCCTTTACTATAATGGATATTCCAGTTATCGAAACAGCGAGGCTCCGGTTGCGCGGCCATTACCCTACCGATTTGAAGGCCTCGTTGGCAATGTGGCAGGAGCCCGCGTTTTACCAGTACTTGGGTGGCCAGCCCTTGCCCGAAGAAGAAGTGTGGACGAAGATGCTGCGCCACCTAGGTATATGGGCGCTATGCGGCTACGTCTTTTGGGCAGTGGAGGAAAAGGCGACGGGTCACTATATTGGGGTTGTCGGTTTTGGCGACTGGCAGCGCGCTATCGAACCTTCGCTGAAAGGGTGGCCCGAAGTAGGTTGGGTATTCGCCCCGCATACCCACGGCCGGGGCTACGCCACAGAGGCCACGCAGGCGGCCCTGGCTTGGGCCGATAGCTACCTCAACCAGCCCCGCACGGTCTGCCTTATTCATCCCGATAACCTGCCTTCGCTGCGCCTGGCGGCGAAAATGGGCTACCGCGAGTTCAGCCGCACGCTTTACAAGGGTCAGCCCGGCGTGTTGCTAGAGCGGCTAGCAGCGGGCTAAGCATTGCGCCTTAAATAATCCGCAGCGCATCTACCAGCACCTCGTCGCGCAGCAACTCCAGGTTGCGGTAGGTGAGGGGCCGGCCGGCGGCGGTGGTTAGGGTAGACGGCGCGCCCAGCAGAACCACGTCCAGCGTGAGCTGCGTGAATTTGCGCTCGCCCAGGTACACGGCCACCGGGCGCGCCCGGTGCCGGGCTTCGTAGCTGGCCAGCGCCTGATCTATTTCAAGCAAAACAGAGCTCATAACCTATTGCATACAAGGGCTGGAGAGAAGCGAAAAGTAGAAAACACCGCACACTTGTGCAAATCTGCTCTCCGCCGCTAGTCCGCCCGAAGCGCGGCCGCCCCCGACCTTTGCCGTTACCTATGACGATTCCTTCTGACCCGGCCGCGCGGCCCATTGGCATTTTCGATTCTGGCATTGGCGGCCTCACGGTGGCCCGCGCCGTGGCCCAGCACCTACCCCACGAGCGGCTCGTGTATTTTGGCGATACTGCCCACCTGCCCTACGGCGAGAAAAGCACGGCCGCCATCCAGGCCTATTCCATTAAAATCTGCGACGTGCTGCTGCGCCAGCACTGCAAGCTCATCCTCATCGCCTGCAACTCGGCCTCGGCTGCGGCTTACGAGCTGGTGCGCGAATACGTGGGTTCCAAAGCCCTGGTAGTGGGCATGATAGACCCCGTGGTGGCGCACGTGGGCCGGCACTACGCCGGCCGGCCGGTGGGCCTCATTGGTACCAAGCAAACGGTGGGCTCTAATATCTACCGCAAAAAAATCGACCAACTCGACCTCGGCGTGGACCTACACGCCCTCGCTACCCCCTTGCTCGTGCCCATGATTGAGGAAGGTTTTTTCGCCGGCCGCGTGTCGGAGGAAATCATCCGGGCCTACCTCGACCACGACGCCTTGCAGGGCATCGATGCCCTGCTGCTGGCCTGCACGCACTTCCCGCTTATCAAGCCCCAAATTGACGGCTACTACCAGGGCCGCGTGGCCGTGCTCGACCCCTCCGACGTGGTGGCTACTACCGTGGCCGAGGCCCTGGCCGCCCGGCAACTTTTGGCTCCGGCCGGGGGGGTAGGGCCGGCGCACCACTTCTACGTGAGCGATTTCACGCGCTCCTTTGAGGAAAGCACACGCATCTTTTTTGGCCAAGAAGTACAGCTCGAGCACTACCCGCTGTGGGAGTAAATAACTGATAACATGAAGATTGGAGAAGCCCCTTCCGGTGAGGAAGGGGCTTTTTTATTTAGTTGAAGAAAAAAATGTTATATTGATTAAAATGCTTATGCACAAGATTTTAGATATAATGCGGCTTTGCTTTTGAAACATTAAAAATAAGAATATTTTAACTTCTACTTAGGCAAGAAAAGGAATGATGCTATGTAATGTAAAACAGCTGGGTATATTTGGTTGCGCACCTGTGTGCTCGTGCCTATCTCTTTTATGCTCATCCTTTCAAGGCTTATGTGTAAAGTGTTTACTCTTCGTTTGGCCAGCAAAAATCTTTGTCTCAGCTTATTACTGTTGCTACCCTTGTTAGGAAGGGCACAAACGACTATCGTTAACTACGACTTTAATACTGCGGCAAACAACGGCGCCACCTACAACACACTTACGCCCACCACAGCCAGCGGAGTTAGCTCAACGCTCACTTCATCTGAGGCCTTCGGTAGTGCTACTGGCACAGCCACGGGCAGCGGTGCCTTTGCTTCTAATGCCACTGGCCCGGCCTTGGGTATGGCCAGCAACAGTACGGCCACTGGCCGCTACTTTCAGGTTGCGCTGGCGGGAGGCGCTTTATCTAAGTATTCGGCCTATAAGATTTATTTTCAAGGCTATCGCTCGTCGGCGGGAGCTATCACTCTCACGCTGCAGTACAGCCTCGACGGCACCAGCTACACCAGCTTCGGTCCGGTATTCACGCCCGGCGCCGGCACTTTTAGTGAGGCCAGCTACGACCTATCGGGCGTGCCGGCGCTGAGTGCGCTCAGCAGCCTGAATTTTCGGCTACTCACCAGCGCTAACACCAGCGGTACGCTGCGCGTGGATAATTTTCAGGTGCAGGCCGTCAATACGGTGGACCCTAGCGTCACCACGGTTACGCCCGGCACGGTGGCGGCTGGTGGCCCCAACCAGGTGCTGAGCTTGGCGGGTAGCAACTTCGCGAGTGGGTCGGTGGTGAGCTTCAATGGGCAAAACCTGCCGACTACCTACAATTCGGCTACTTCACTCACGGCTACGGTACCGGCGGCCCTGCTCGCCACACCCGGCAGCTTTCCGGTGGTGGTGACCAACCCCGGGGCGGGTGGCAGCACGAGCTCGGCCGCCGTAAATTTTGTGGTAACGGCCGCCGTGCCGCGCTGGGTGGGCGGATCCACTGGGAGCTGGTTTGAGCCGACTAACTGGAGCACCGGGGCAGTGCCCGCCACCACCGACGATGTGCTGCTCGACCACAGCTTCGTGGCTGCGAGCTATACCGTTAGCTTAGACCAAAATACGGCCGTTAGCGTGCAGTCTTTGACCGTGAACCCGGGGGTAGGGGACTCCATTTTTGTCATGGTTCCCGCTACCAATACCTTGTCTAATGCTTTGACGCTGAGTAATACAGCGGCTGGTTCGGTGGCGCTGGCCATCTATAATAAAGGTGTGGTAACTAATGCCAGCGGCGCCTCTTCCGGCGCGAGCGTCGATGTGGCGGGCACGGGCCCCACTGCCTTTATCTACAACGGTGGCAGCTACCGCCAAGCTAGTGGCACCACGCACCGACTAGTGGTTGAAAACTTGAGCACCGTAGCCGGCACAGAGCAGGGAATCTTTGACTTTCGATTGCCTGCCACTGGTACTAGGTCCTACACACCGTCGGTAGCAAACCGAACATACGGCACGCTCATTATGCGCAGCCCCAGCCAAACGGCTACTAGCTACGCTGCGGGCGCCGCCAATTCCTTGGTGATTCGAGGCAACTTGCTAGTTGGGCCAGGGGCTACCTTCACCCCAACGGTGGGCGGCGACCTACAAGTGGCGGGCGACATTCGGGTGCAGGGTAGCATGCCTATAAGTGGCAGCACTTCTACCACTACTCCCAGTAACCAGCTGGTACTGAACGGAACCAAGCGCCAAACCATCAGCGGCAATATCTCCTTTGTGACGGGTGGCCCGGCAGTTGGGTTAACCGTAAGTAACCCGGCCGGCGTGTCGTTAGCTACTTCCATTGCCCCAACCGGGTCGCTCACGCTCACCAGCGGCATCCTGAGCATTGTGGGCAATAACTTGCTGACCCTAGGCCCAACGGTTTCGGTGGTAGTAGGTAGCACTAGTTTTATAAACGGCCCGCTGGCTCGCCAAACGGCCGCTGGCTCGCTCACCAACCTGCTGTTTCCGCTGGGCATCAGCACGGGCTATCACCCAGTCACGCTCAACGCCACGGCCCAAGACGCCACCACGTACCTGGTAACCGAAACCGAAGGCCCAGCGCCGGACTATGCCAACCTGCCCGCCAGCACGTCGGCGCTACCCCAACTCAGGCGCGTGTCGCGGGCGCGGTTTTACACCATCACGCCCACGCCAGCGGCTAATAACTTCTCGGGCAACGTTACGTTAGGTTTTGACCCCACCGACCTGGTGAATGCTCCCAACGATGCCAGCTTGGTCATCGGTAAAAACAGCGGTAGTGGCTGGCAAAACATCGGCAATTCGGCCGTAGCCGTGACTACACCGGCGCCCACGGATGGCTACGCCAGCGGCACCATCTCGTCGGGCACGTTTACGTCGTTCAGCAGCTTCGCCTTGGCTAGCACCAGCGCCGACCCTACTATTAACCCGCTGCCCGTTACGCTCACCAGCTTCGGCGCCCAACGCCAGGCTACTGCTGTACGCCTGAGCTGGACTACCGCCATAGAGCAAAATAACGCGCGTTTTGACGTGCAGCGCAGCCTTGATGGACAGCTATTCGCCACGGTGGCCACCGTGGCTGGCCGGGGCACCGCTACTCAGCCGCACCAGTACGTGGCCCTCGACCCGACCGCGCCAGTCGGCGCACTCTACTACCGCCTCGCGCAGGTCGATACAGATGGGCGCACCACGTTTAGCCCAGTAGTGGCGCTGACTGCTACTAGCGTAGTGGCGCTCTACCCCAACCCGACCCGCGACTGGCTGAGCGTGCCCGCCGCGCCCGGCACGATCGTCCGCATCCTCGACCTCACGGGGCACGTGCTACACACGCTGGCCCTACCCCCCTCGGGCGAGTTGAATGTGGCTAGCCTGCCATCAGGCACCTACCTGCTGCGCCTCGAAGAAGGTGCCTCAACCCTACGCTTTACCAAAGAATAGGGGGTAAGCGCATACAAAAAAGGCCCGGCGCATGTTGCGCCGGGCCTTTTTTGTAGATAATTCTTGACGCTCTATACCGAGAAGCTCTCGCCACAGCCGCATGAGCGCGACGCATTTGGGTTATGAAATTGAAAGCCCTTGCCATTCAAACCATCCGAAAAATCTAGTTCGGTGCCGGCCAGGTATAAGAAGCTTTTCATATCGACTACCACGCGCACGCCCTTATCTTCAAACTCCTGGTCCATAGGCCGGGTTTCATTATCAAAGTCCAGCTTGTAGCTCAGGCCCGAGCAACCACCGCCGGCCACTGAGGCCCGCAGGCGATACGTGGCATCGAGCTGCGAATCGCGCATCAGATGCTCTACTTTTTCCTTGGCTTTATCCGAAACAGTTATCATAAATAGTAGTAGCTAAGGTGCTAGGAAAGGATGGTGACCAGCAGTGCCCAAGTCGCTGGCCGCAGTAGTATAACAAAGGTACCGCTAAGAAGGATTCTAAATAACAAAAAAAGACGGCTCTTTTTGAGAGCCGTCTTTTCTAAAAGGGAGGGCCGCTTAGTGGTGCGACTTCTCTAACTCTAATGCAGGCATGCCATTTTTTACGCGGTAGTCGTTGATAGCCATCTTGATAGCATCTTCGGCCAGTACCGAGCAGTGGATTTTTACGGGCGGCAAGGCCAGCTCTTCTACTATTTCCATGTTATCGATGGCCAAGGCCTCATCCACGGTTTTGCCCTTCAACCACTCTGTCGCCAGCGACGAGGAGGCAATAGCCGAACCACAGCCGAAAGTCTTAAACTTGGCATCGGTGATGGTATTGGTGGCTTCGTCAACCTCAATCTGCAAGCGCATTACGTCGCCGCACTCAGGGGCGCCAACTAGGCCGGTACCCACCGTTTTTTTGTTCTTATCCAGCGTGCCCACGTTGCGGGGGTTACTGTAGTGGTCGATTACCTTATCGGAGTAAGCCATGACTTTTTTGAATTATGAATTAGAAATTGTGAATCATGGACTAGAAACCGGAATCATGAGGAGTGCTATAAGCAATTTATAACTCATGATTTCTAATCCATAATTAAACCCTAGTGCTCTGCCCACTCGATAGTGCTCAGGTCAACACCTTCTTTGTGCATTTCCCAAGCGGCGACATTTCGCGGAGCTTGGTAACGGCCTCTTTTACGTGGCCGATGGCGTACTCGATTTGCTCGTCGGTAGTGAAGCGGCTGAGGCCGAAACGCAATGAAGAGTGTGCCAGGTCGTCACTCAGACCCAAGGCCTTGAGCACATAGCTAGGTTCTAGCGAAGCGCTGGTGCAAGCCGAGCCCGACGATACGGCCAGGTCTTTCACGCCCATCATCAGGCCTTCGCCTTCTACATACTTGAAGCTGATGTTGGTAACGTGGGGTAGGCGGTGCTCACGGCTGCCATTCACGTAGCTTTCTTCAAGGGGTAGAAGCGAGTTTTCGAGGTGGTCGCGCAGTTTGCTTAGGCGCTCGGTGTCAGCAGCCATTTCGAGGCGAGCCAACTCGCACGCCTTGCCAAAGCCCACGATACCCGGCACATTGAGCGTACCCGAACGCATACCACGCTCGTGGCCGCCACCGTCCATCTGGGCAGTTACTTTCACGCGTGGGTTTTTGCGCCGTACATAGAGAGCGCCTACCCCCTTGGGGCCGTACATTTTATGAGCCGTAAAAGCCATCAGGTCAATGCCATCGGCTAATACATCTACCGGAATCTTACCTACAGCCTGGGTGCCGTCGGTCATAAACAGCGCGCCGTGCTTGTGAGCAATAGCAGCAATTTCACGGATGGGCTGGATGGTGCCCGTCTCGTTGTTGCCGTACATGATGGTAACCAGAATGGTCTGGGGCGTCATGGCAGCTTCCAACTCGTCTAGGCTAATCAGGCCCAGCTCGTTTACGGGCAGGTACGTAACCTTACCACCGAGCTTTTCGATGTGTTTGCAGGTATCGAGCACTGCTTTGTGCTCGGTCGTAGTCGTGATGATGTGGTTGCCGCGCTGGCTGTACATCTCAAATATCCCCTTGATACCCAGGTTATCACCTTCTGTAGCACCGCTGGTGAAGATAATTTCCTTGGGGTCGCAATTAATAAGCTGGGAGATTTGCTCGCGGGCGTAGTCCACGCCTTCTTCGGCCGCCCACCCAAATGGGTGGTTGCGCGAAGCTGCGTTGCCGAACACGTCGGTCAGGTAGGGCATCATGGCCTCCAGCACGCGCGGGTCGAGCGGCGTGGTGGCGTTGTTGTCCAAGTAGATAGGTAGCTTAAGCATGGCGCTGGGCTGGATTTTCTAGTAAAAGCTAACGAATAGGTCGGTGACTGTTTATGAAACAGAATTTTGGCCTAAACAGTTTTTTGGAATCCACAAAAATAGCTGGAATCTGTCTAAAAAACGTAACGCCCAGTTGATGCTAGTTGGTAGCTGGTAGCTTTACGCCACTAGTAGGGCCTGCGTCCAGCTCGTTATCCTTGATTTATAGTATGCTTACTAACCTCGAGCACTTGGGCTTGGCTGTGCGCGACCTAGCCGCTGCCACCGACCTCTACACGCGCCTGCTGGGCCAGGCACCCTACAAAACCGAGCACGTAGCCAGCGAGGCTGTTGATACGGTATTCTTTCAAATTGGAGGTTCTAAGATTGAGTTGCTGGCCGGTACCAGCCCCGACAGCGCTATCACCCGCTTTCTGGAAAAAAAGCCCGAAGGCATTCACCACGTGGCTTTTGAGGTTGACGACATTGTGGCCGAAATGGCCCGGCTGCGCGCCGAAGGCTTCATTCTGCTAAACGACATACCCAAGCGCGGAGCCGATAATAAACTAGTCTGCTTCGTGCACCCCAAAAGTGCGGGCGGCGTGTTGGTAGAACTGTGCCAAACCGCAGATTTAGCTGATTCGGCGGATACAGGCCCGCAACCTTGACTAGGCCAGCGGCGGGATATTTGCTTTGCTGCTACTTAAGCCCACGCTGCTGCGTATGCTCCCATCTAGAGAGCCTGCCCGCGCAGCAGACATAGCCGCGCAATTCGTTAAATCCGTTAGATCTGCGATGAATTTTTTTCGCCAAGAAGTTGATGCTGCCGTTGATATTTTGCTCACGCAGCAAATTATTCTCTACCCCACCGACACGGTGTGGGGCCTGGGCTGCGATGCCGAAGTGCCCCGCGCCGTCGAAAAGCTTTACCAGCTAAAAGGCCGGCCTGAGGGCAAGCCCAGCATCGTGCTAGTAGCCGACCTAGCTATGCTGCGCCGCTACGTCACCGAGGTGCCCGACGAGCTAGAAGCTGCCCTGGCAGCTCAAACGCGCCCCACTACCTACCTGCTGCCGGCCAGCCGCGCCGTGGCGCCCGGCCTGGTAGCGCCCGATGGCACGGTGGGCCTGCGTGTGGTGCAAGACGAGTTTTGCCACAAGGTGGTGCGCCGCTTGGGTCACGGCCTCGTGAGCACTTCAGCCAACAAAACTGGGGCGCCTACCCCCGCTGTGTACGCCGAAGTTGACCCCGCTATTGTGCGTGCGGTGGACCACGTGGTGAGCTGGCGGCAAGACGATGCGACCCGCGTAGCACCTTCGCGGGTAGTGCGCCTAGGGGCTGGTGGCGCGCTCGAAGTGGTACGCGATTAAGTAGGAATGTAGGGTACGGGGCCGGCCTCGCACCCTACAAGATTTACCTTTGCGCCCATGACCACGCCTACGCTGCCCGACCTTCCCATCTTTCACACTATTGCCGAGGCCGCCCAGGAGCTTGGCCAGCCGGCCTACGTTATTGGCGGCTACGTGCGTGACCTGGCACTGCGGCGCGGTAGCAAGGACATCGACGTGGTGACAGTGGGCGATGGCATCAAGCTGGCGCAGGCGGTGGGCCGGCGGCTACCGGGGCGGGGCCGCGTCACGGTGTTTAAAAATTTTGGTACGGCCATGCTGCCTACCGAGGAGGCCGGCGAAATTGAGTTTGTGGGCGCCCGCAAGGAAAGCTACCGGGCCGATAGCCGCAAGCCCGAGGTAGAAGCCGGCACGCTGGAAGACGACCTGGCGCGCCGCGATTTTACCATCAATGCCTTGGGCCTAAGCTTGAACGCGGAAGACTTTGGTGCGCTCGTAGACCGCTACGAAGGCATGAAGGACCTGGCGGCCAAGACTATTCGCACGCCGCTGGGCCCCGATATCACCTTCAGCGACGACCCGCTACGCATGCTGCGCGCCATTCGGTTTGCCGCGCAGCTCAATTTTGATATTGAGCCCGATACCTACGACGCCATTGCTCGCAACAAGGACCGGATTAAAATTGTGTCGCAAGAGCGCATCACGATTGAGCTGAATAAAATTATCGAGTCGCCGGTGCCGAGCTACGGCTTCAAGCTGCTGTTTCAGACGGGCTTGCTGCAGCTCATTTTTCCGAAAATGGCAGAGCTGCACGGGGTAGAGAAAGTGGGCCAGCACGCCCACAAAGACAATTTTTACCACACCCTGCAGGTGCTCGACAATGTGGCGGCTGCCGGTGGCGACCTGTGGCTGCGCTGGGCCGCTGTGCTACACGACATTGCCAAGCCCGCCACCAAGCGCCTTGACCCCAAAACCGGCTGGACGTTTCACGGCCACGAGGATAAAGGGGCGCGCTGGGTACCGGGCATTTTTACGGCCCTCAAGCTGCCGCTGGGCGAAGAAATGCGCCAGGTGCAGAAGCTGGTGCGCCTGCACCTGCGCCCCATCGCGCTGAGCAAGGAAATCGTGACCGACTCGGCGGTGCGCCGCCTGCTATTCGAGGCCGGCGACGATATTGACCGCCTGATGGTGCTGTGCCGGGCCGATATCACCAGCAAAGACCACCAACGCAAGGCCCGCTACCTCCAAAACTTCGATGTGGTGGAAGAGAAGTTGCGCGAAATCGAAGCCAAAGACCACCTGCGCAATTTCAAGCCCGTTATCACTGGCGAGGTCATCATGGAAACCTTCGGCCTACGGCCCTCGCGCCAAGTCGGCGAGTTGAAAGAAGCCGTGCTCGAAGCTATTCTGGAAGGCGAGGTGCCCAACGAGTGGGCGCCGGCTTATGCCCTGCTGCTGGCGCGCGGCGCGGCGCTGGGTTTGGCGCCTGCCGGGGGGTAGGGCCCATCCCGGCGGCAGTTTAGCCGTAGGAGGCAAGTACTTTTCTTTTTATCGCTGTGCCACCCGCTACTACCCCGCCTACCCCTGCTTCGCCGCTCAGCCGCCCGCGCCTGGGCTGGCGGCGCGAAGTACTGCTGGCCCTGCTGCCCACCCTCACGGTGCTCGGGCTGCTGTGGCTGCTGCAGCTGCTGAGCAACCAGCAGTTGCTGTTTGCCTCGCTAGCCAGTAGCTGTTTTCTGATTTATCTCGACCCCAGCCACCCGGCCAACAGCGCCCGCACCTTGGTAGTGAGCCAATTGGGCGCTGCGGTGCTGGGCTACGCGCTGCACACTTGGCTGGGCCCCGGCTACCCGAGCGCCGCGCTGGCCTTGGTTGGTGTCATTGGGCTCATGATTTTGACCAATACCATGCACCCGCCGGCCGTGGCTACGGCGCTCAATTTTGCGTTTCGGGCTGGGAGCGGCGAAGGTAGCCTCGTGCTGTTTGGGCTGGCCGTGGGGCTAGTGCTGGTGCTGCTGGCCGTGCAGCGCGGCTCGGCATATTTGGTGCGCCGTTTTACAACCGTTCTTTAAGTTATGCTACCCTTACCCGAATTCCCCGCCACTGTTTTTTCGCGCACCGAAGAGGGGGTAGTGGCCGGGGTGCAGTGGCTCAAGCTGGGCGTGGAAGTAGTGGGCGCGCTCATTATTTCGCTGGGCATCTTGGTGGCGGGTGGGCTGCTGGTGCGGGCGTTGCTGGCCCGGCGCACGGCCGACTTCACGGCCATTCGCCTCACGCTGGCCCGCTACTTGGCCCTGGCGCTGGAGTTTCAGCTCGGCGCCGACATCCTGAGCACGGCCATTGCCCCGAGTTGGGAGCAGATTGGCAAGCTCGGGGCCATCGCCGTGATTCGGACGGCCCTCAATTTTTTCTTATCCAAAGAGATGGAGGAAGAGCGCCAGCAAAGCGGCCACGAAGAAAACGTGGTATCACGCTCAAACAACGCGGCCGGCCCGGCCGACGAGCCCACCCGCTAGCTCACGCCCAGCCGCTGCCGTGCCCGCACCACATCCTCGGGCGTGTCGATGCCAAAGGCATCGAGCTCGGTAAGAGCCGTTTGAATCGGGAAACCGGCTTCGAGCCAGCGTAGCTGTTCCAGGCTTTCGGCTATTTCGAGGGGCGAGGGGGGTAGGCATGTGAGCTGGTGCAGCACCGCGGGCTGGTAAGCGTATAAGCCCAGGTGGCGGTAGTAGTGGTGGTGCTGCAGCCACGCAGCGGGCGCGTGCTGGCGCTGGTAGGGCAGGGGGTGGCGGCTGAAATAAAGCGCGTGGCCACGGTGGTCGGTCACCACTTTGGGCAGGTGTGGGCTGAATAATTCTTCTTCCGTGAGCACGGGCTTGATGAGCGTGGCAATGGCCGGCGGCGGGTTTTGGGCAAACAACCCGACCAGCGCCTCAATCTGAGCCGGGTGAATAAAGGGCTCGTCGCCCTGAATATTAACCAGGCAATCGACCTCCGCGGGGCTGCCGAGCAGCTCGTAGGCCTCCCACACGCGGTCGGTGCCGCTGGGGTGGTCGGCACGCGTGAGCACGGCCTCGCCCCCAAACCCCAGCACGTGGTCGAGGATGCGCGTATCGTCGGTGGCCACCACCACACGGGCTAGGCCCGCGCGCCGGGCCTGCGCCACCACGCGCTGAATCATGGTTTGGCCGCCCAGGTCCACGAGGGGCTTGCCGGGCAGGCGAGTAGAGGCGTAGCGCGCCGGAATAATACCAATAGCAACGGGCATGGCAAGAAACAAGAAAGGGGGGTAGGGATACGTTGAAGTCCCGCGCAGCGGCGGGCCACCCGGCCGCCGGGCGCTGGCAGCCAGGCCCCGCAGGGCGGCTTTGGGCCCCGAAACTAGGGACGCCCGGCCGCTACGTAGTTACTTTGCCTACCGCTGGCCTGGCGCCGGGGCCCGCCGGGGGCGGGTTTTGGTACACCTTTAGCTTCGCTTTTACGCATGAGTCTGCTTGTTTCGTTACTGATT
>Ga0160428_1001189_pt1 | contig 21148 bp, 15 predicted proteins | sample SolpanmetagenomM_FD_108198 | JGI IMG/M metagenome (GOLD analysis project Ga0160428, IMG submission 108198) | Solar panel surface microbial communities from Lawrence Berkeley National Laboratory, California, USA - M | ecosystem: Engineered > Built environment > Solar panel > Unclassified ... | reverse complement strand
TTCGAGGGCACCACCACTTTCAAGCCAGGGCAGTTGGCGTACCAGTTCTCGAAGTTCTGCGAGTGTTGCGACGAAAGCATACCGGCGTTGCCGGTGGGCCCCCGAAACACGATGGGGCACGAGTACTGCCCACCCGACATTGAGTAAATCTTGGCCGCCGAGTTAATCACTTGGTCGATAGCGACCAGCGAAAAGTTGAAGGTCATGAACTCGATAATGGGCTTCAGGCCGTTGGCGGCCGCGCCCACGCCGATACCAGCAAAGCCCAGCTCTGCAATCGGCGTGTCAATCACGCGTTCCGGCCCAAACTCGTCGAGCATGCCTTGGCTTACCTTATAGGCGCCGTTGTACTCGGCCACTTCCTCGCCCATCAGGAATACTGATGGGTCGCGGCGCATTTCTTCGCTCATGGCCTCACGCAGGGCCTCGCGGAATTGAATAGTACGCATGTGCTTAAATAATTTACGGGGTAAAGTTAAGGCTTCTTTCTAGCTGTTCGGGTATGATGGGTCGCTATTCCGCTCCTTTCAAGCTTTGTTAATAGCTATATTTTTAAGCAGGAAGAACAACACTTCAAACCTTTTTATTGAATTATTTCGCTGAAAAGCTTAAGAATCTGTGCTAGCTGTTAAATAAAATCGCCTAAAATTTATAAAAAAATAGATAATACTGGAATTCTTGAATAAGTTTGCATCGGTTACATCACTTTTACCAGTTAGAGGACCAATGAAACACACTTCCCCCACTCTCTCCTTTTTTGTTGAAAACAACTTAGTCTCATCTGCCATCTCTAAAATAACTGAATCCTTATTTGTTCGAAAAGAAGCTCTCTTAAAAATTCAGTTAACTGAGCTGCCACAGCTAGCACAGAAGCCAAAACTTGCGGAGCTGCCACAGCCGGTGCAGCTAGTAAAACGGCCCAAACCGGAACCACTTCCCACTCTTCCTGAGCCACCCAAGCCAGCACGTATCGCCGTTGTCGATGCCTTACGCGGGACCGCGCTGCTAGGCATTGTGGCGGTGCACTTACGCCAACTCTTTGTATCTGGTGGATTACCAGCTTCAGTATCAAGTAATTGGGCATCGGGACCAATTAATGATTTTATAATCAAAATGGTCGATACCTTTTTGGTTAATAAGTTCTATAGCTTGTTCTCCTTCTTGTTCGGCTTAGGGTTTACTTTGATGCTCAGCCGTCAGCGCGACAAAGCATCTGTATTCTACTTGCGCTTCACGCGTCGGCAGTTAGTACTAGGAGCAATTGGTATCTTGCATTACTTGAATTGGCAGGGGGATATTCTATTCGTGTATGCCATGTTGGGGCTTTCGCTTATCCTGTTTTATCAAGTGCCTAATAGAATTATTCTGGTACTAGCAATTGCGCTAACTCTAAACTTACCGGGTAACCTATTTTGGACTTTAACCTACTGGGACACCCCTATGCCGGCGACTCATACGGCGAGCGATTACTACCTGCTACTACACGGTAGCTACTTCGAAAACATTTTAGACAACCTAAAAAGCTTTGGACACTACGGCGGTGTCTATTCTATTGGGCGAATTATCAAGACATTAGGCTTCTTCCTGTTTGGGCTGTATGCTGGCCGCCGCCACATATTTCAAAACATCGAAACGAAAGGCAAGCTGCTTCGTTGGGGTATTGTTTGGGCAGTAGGTATGCTGTTAGTTACGAAAGTGATAAGTGTGGCCCTAACGTGCGGCAGTACCGAATCTCAGCGGGCTACGGAGCTGCTAATATCCTTGTTCAGAGTTATTTATAACTCGCGCGACGTGTTGGTTACCCTGCTCTATGTTGCGGGACTAACACTATTTTTTCAATCTCGCTTTGGCCAACGGGCGGCCAAACTGATGGCTGCCGCTGGCCAAATGGCGCTCACCATCTACCTCTTCCAGACTTTCGCCTGCACGCTGCTGCTGTGCGGCTACGGCGTAGGCCTGCTAGGGCACATTCAGGTATGGGTCGCGATACTGCTGAGTATTCCCCTGTTTGCGTTGCAAATATGGCTCAGTGTGAAATGGTTAGCGCATTTCAAATACGGCCCGGTAGAGTGGCTGTGGCGCTCCTGCACCTATGGCAAACTACAGCCTCTGCGGCGGTAACCACTAGGCCCTACCCCCCGTTCAGGCATAAGAAAGCCGGCCGCTGCATACGTAGCGGCCGGCTTTCTTATGCCTGAACGGGGGGTAAGGCTTGCTTACTTCAGTGCCTCACGAAACGCGGGCCGCTGCACATAGTCCTGAAACTCGAGGTCTTCGGTGGCTTGGGTAGCCAGGTTGTGGTCGAGGTGCACGGCTTGGCGCAGTTCGTCAGCTGCAATAGCTTCGTCGTGGCGGCGGGCGGCGGCCACGGCCAAGCCATAGTGTGGGGCGGCGGCCTGCGGGCGCAGATCTAGGGCCAGCTTGTACTGCGCAGCGGCCGCATCGTAGCCACCCTGCTGCACCAGCAGCAAGCCCTGGTTCAGGTAGTTCTGGTAGCTGGGGCCAGCCAGGCGCAGGCTGGTTAGGGCCTGCTCAGGTTGGCCAATCTGAATTTCGAGCGCTGCCTTGTCTGAAAAAATCTTGCGCAGCATGGCCCGCTCCCCGCCCAGCTTGATGGCGTAGTCGTAGTCCTGCAGGGCTTCGAGACGCTCTTGGGCATGATGGTGGGCCGAGGCCGCGCGGTAAAAAAGCTCGGCCGTAGGATGGCGGTGGGCCGCCAGCGTAAAGTTGACGGCCGCTCGGTGGTAGTAGTTCTGCTGCACACGCAGGCTCGACTCTTTCTCGGCGCGCAGGGCCAGCACCGTACCTAGGTTATAGAAAGCCTCCCAGCGGGCGGTACTAGCCGCCGCCAGCTCATAAATGCGTTGCTTCTCGGCCAGCAGGGGGGTAAGGGTGGCCGAGTAGCGCAACTCCTCGGGAGTGAGGGCGTCGATGTCTGCTTCCTTAGCCAAGATTTTCTTGCTCAGGATATAGACCTCCGAGTTATACCGCTGAGGCGCGGTGTAGGTGACGGCCACCGTGCCCCAGCGCAGCACCGGGTAGATGTAGTCTTCCAGGTAGTCAAAGTAGCTGAGCTTATGCAGCGCCTTTTCCTTTTGGGCAAACGTGCCGCGCGTGTCGTTGATAATGCTCACCACTGAATCCTGCTGCGCGGCCTTCAGCACCGAGTGCTGCACCTGGTTGAGCAGCAGCTCCCAGCTGCGGCGGTACGCCAGCGTGTCGAACTTGATATCTTCCAGCTTATTAAGATACGAAAAACCTTTCACCCGCTGCTTGTAGTAGTAAAGCAGCATTTTGACACGCTTACTGGCCAGGGCTGGGTGGTGGGCATCGAGCGAATCGGGCGAGTGGCCGGCCGCAATGAGCACACGCTGGGTGTGCTGGTTTTCATCAATCAGGTCTTCAAGCGCCGCAATGTTGGTGCCCAGGTGCGAGCGAATAAACCACTGACCCTGGTCGAAGTACAGGGGTAGGATGCGGGTGCCGCTCATGGTGTTATTGGCGTGCTCGGGTAGCAGGGCCAGTAGCGTATCCTCCAGCACCACGCGGCGGGCTGGGTCGGCAATGCCACGGGCCACCAGTGTTTCGGTAGCGGCCGTCAGCACTTTGCCGTGCGGTTTCAGTTCGCGTACCTGGCCGCGCGCCAGCAGCTGGCCCGGCGAGCGCTGCGGCGTGTTAGGGATGGTGAAGCGGCGACGGCTCACTAGGCGGCCCTTCACCGAGTCGTCGTAGGTGTATTCGCCGCTGGCGAACGAGAGCCGGCCCACGGTGTCGAGGCGTAGGTCGTGGTCGTAGCGATAGGTGAGCAGCACCTCGTACACGGCGTTTTTTTGCAAATGCTTGGTAGCCGTTTTGGCCGTGGCTTCGAACGGAACCGACTCGCCCACGGCGGTGAGCGGGGTGGGCTGCACTACCACCCGGCGGCCGGCTTCGGCAGCCTTCAGCATCCGGGGTAGGGGTGAGCAGCCCGTGAACAACCCCAGCAGCAGGCACGGCACGCCTACCCACCAATGGAGGTTATGAGTTGAAAATAAACGCAATGGCAAAATAATTGGCAACAAAAAAACGGGTAAACAACAAACCTAGCTCACGCCTAAACGTAGTAGCAAGCGTAACGTTGGCTAATGATTAAGTTGTATCTTAGCCAAGCAAAGTTGCACCGCGCTACCTAAACCTCCCGCTATGAATCGCCTTACTGATTTTATCGAAGCGCAGTCTTTCGGGCTGTGCTCGGCGCTGGGGCGCAGTTGGGGCTTCAGCACGCGCAGCATCCGGCTCTCCTTTGTATACGCGTCATTCTTCACGTTTGGCTCACCCATCGTACTCTATTTCGCGGGCGTTTTCTGGATGAACATCCACCGAGCCTGGCGCCAGCAGCGCAGCACGGTTTGGGATTTGTAGCAGTCGACTAGCAGTGCAAGCCAGCCACTGGCCAACTTTTATTACCAGGTTATTGGGTTAGATTATCGGGAATACTCATCTCGTCTATCAACCACTCAGCGGAAGGAGTTTGTGATAACTTGAACTCCATTCCTTCGCGCCAGCCATCATGTTGAGGGCCCAATACAGTCACCGTAGCTTGACGAGCGGCAAGGATTTGGGTTGTGAAGGTGCCGGACTTTAGCTCAGCTACCTTCTCTTGGGGTTCTTGCGACAGCATTAAAAAGTCGTAATCAAAGCCCGCCGGTGGGCCATCGTGCTGCTTATGCAAGCGTAGGGTGTCGGCATACTGGTGGAAGTACGCGCGCCAGTGTCGTAAGTAAGCGGCTGAGACAACGCCACTACGCTGCACTTCCGCTACCCACGCTTCCGTGCTTTCCACATTGACAGAGTAGTTTTTCGTAGTGTCTTGGCCATCGGCGTGGTCAACGAAGCCAGCCGGTAAAGTTGCTTGATGGCTTGTGTACCAAGCTAAAAATGCGCGGACTGTTTTTTCGGGGCTGGCAGTAGCTAACCGGCTGGAGGCTGGTCCTACCATTAGCCGGCCTTCAAGTCGCTTTGTGCTGTCATTTGAACAACTCAGCAAGCTTAGCGAAAAAGCAGTGAACACTAGAACTTTCAGCACTGCAATGAAAGGAAAGTGAAATAGAAATTTGGTCGTGACAAAGAAATAGCCAGTAACTATTGCCTGGGTGCCTCCAATTGCTCGAAATAGCGTTTGCCCCGGGCAAAATACGCCCACACCAAGCTGCCCGAGTAAGTGCCCGCCCGTTGGCACACGTGTAAATGTGGCTGGGCCAAGCGGCGGCGCTGCCGCCAGTAGCCCAATTTCCGGAAAAAGTGCCAGTGGGCCCGGCCCACGGCCTGCGCCTCGGGCCACTGGCGGGCCAGCAAAAAACGCAGCCCCGCCACCCAGTCGAGCACCAGGCGCAACGCAAAGGCGCCGGCCAGCTCGCTCGGCGCCGCATTTTTGTAGAGCAGCGCCAGCCCGTTGCGAAAGTTGAGGTAGGTTTTACGCGGGCTCGACTTGGGCAGGGTGCCGCCACCCACGTGCCACACGCTGGCCCCGCCGTGGTACCACACTTCGTAGCCCGCGTTCTGGGCGCGCCAGCAAAAGTCGATTTCCTCCATGTGAGCAAAAAACGCGGGCTCTAGGCCGCCTAGCTCGCGCCAGGCGCTTGCGCGCACCAAGCAGCAGGCGCCACTGGCCCAGGCCACGGGCCGCACATCGTCGTACTGGCCCCGGTCGGTTTCGAGCGTATCGAAAAGTCGGCCCCGGCAGAAGGGGTAGGCCAGCCGGTCGAGGTAGCCACCGCCGCCACCCGCGTGCTCAAAAAGAGTAGGGTCGCTGTAAGCCAATACTTTGGGTTGCACTGCCACAATGCGTTCATTGCTAGCTAGCAGCGCCCGCAGCGGCGGTAGCCAGCCGGGCTGCACGGCCACGTCGGAGTTTAGCAGCACAAAAAACGGGCTGTCGAGTTCGGCTAAGGCGCGGTTATAACCCTCGCAGAAACCCAGGTTTTCCTCAAAAAGCAGCAGCTCGACCTGCGGAAAACCGTGGCGCAATAGCGGCACCGAGTCGTCGGTCGAGGCATTGTCGGCCACTACCACGCGTGCACTGGCCGCGTGCGCCAGCACCGCCGGCAAAAACTGCCGCAGAAAATGCTCGCCATTGTAATTAAGAATCACAATGGCGACATCGGCGCAGGGGGTAGGCAAGGCGGTTGTCATGGCGCACACGGTGCGGCCACGACAACCGCCACCTGGCTTACGTTTCAAGCAAAAGACTACCCTCCGAAGTTGCTCAAGTCCAGGCCGGGCAGGTTGGGCAGCAGGCCGCTGGTTTGGCGCTGCAGCTCCTGGCGGGCCTGCTCGGCTACGGTTTCCAGGGCCTTGTTGACGGCCGCTACCACGAGGTCGGGCAGCATTTCACGGTCCTCGGGCGTCAGCAGCGACGGGTCAATTTCGAGCTTAGTTAGCATGCGGTGGCCGTTGGCCGTGGCTTTTACCAAGCCGCCGCCTGCCTCGCCAGTTGCGGTCAGGTGCTGTAGTTGTCCCTGGGCCTGCTGCATCTTGTCTTGCAGCTCCTTTACCTTGCCCATCATGCCCATCATGTCGAATGCCATAATCGTATCAGTTTAATTTCCAGCGCGCTGGAAAGAGAATTAATGAAAATAAGCCGCCCGCTACCTCCACTCTTACGCGCCCTATCGGGTGCGAAAAGCCAGATTAGCCAGCCAGCACACACCTAACCAGGCAAGCAGGTAAAAAGTGACGTGCCGCTGGCAAAACTACCGCCGCCAGCGCGCCGCCGCTCAGCGGCCGGTGGGCCCAAAGCGCTCCGTTAAAATATCGGAGGGGGGTAGGCCCCTGGCTTGCAATGCATTGGCTACCGTTTCGACCAGGCCAGTGGGACCACACACAAAGCACTGCGGGGTGGGGGGTAGGCGAGCCAGTACTTCGGCTACTAGCGCTGCATCAGGACGGCGTTGGTAGCCGGCCCAGCCCGGCGGGGCTTGGCGGGTATAGCTCAAGATTAGTTGGAAGGTGGGGTCGGACAGTGCCAGTGCAGTCAGTTCGGCCTGGTAAATAACATCTTCGGGCGTGCGCACTACAAGTAGCAGCAGCGTCGGCTCGCGCCAGCCCACCCGCTGGCGGTGCCGCAGCATGGCCATGAGCGGCACCACACCCGAGCCCCCGCCCACTAGCAGCAGTGGCGGCGCGCCGGGCGCCCCGCGCCACACAAAGTAGCCCCCGATGGGCCCGCGCACCGTAAGCGCATCGCCCACTGCCACACCCTCAAACAGGTAGCCCGATACTTCTCCTTCGTCAATAAACTCCACGGTCAGCTCAATCTCGCCGGTTTGCTCGGGCGGCGACGCAATGGAGTAGCTGCGCTCGGCCTGGTAGCCGTCCTCGGCCGTGAGGCGCAGGTCGTAGTGCTGGCCGGCCAGGTGAGGTGTAAAGGCCGGCAGCGCCAGCACGAAGGTTTTCACGCGGGGCGTTTCGGGCCGAATGGCCGTCACCGTAGCCTGCTGCCAAGCTAGCCGGCTCATAGGCGCAGGGCGCCGCTGCCGGCCTCTTCATCGTCGTCGAGGTAGCGCTGCTCTTTCCACGGGTCGCCCCGCATGCTGTAGCCGGCGCGTTCCCAAAAGCCAGGCTCGTCTTGGGCCGTGAAGCGCAGGCCCTGCACCCATTTAGCGCTTTTCCAAAAGTAGAGGTGCGGCACCACCAGCCGGGCCGGGCCGCCGTGCTCGGGCGTCAGGGGCTCGCCCTCAAACTGCACGCCCACGAAGGCCTTGCCGCCCAGCACATCAGCCAGCGGCAGGTTGGTGGTGTAGCCGCCGTAGCTAAACTCGGTCACGAACTGCGCCTCGGGCTTCAGCTGGGCATGCTCCAGCAAGGTATCCACGCTCACGCCGCGCCAGTGGGTGTTGAATTTTGACCACTTCGTCACGCAATGAATATCCGGGTTGAAGTCCTGCATAGGCAGCTGGTTGAACTCCTCCCAGCTCCACTTCACGGGCGTTTCTACCAATCCCTCGATTCGAAACTCCCACTGGCTGAGCGTAATGCGGGGGGTAGGGCCCGCCGTGAGCACCGGAAAATCGGTGGTTTCGTACTGGCCCGGCGGCAGCTGGTGCGGGCTGCTGCGCTTGGGCCGAAAGCCCCGGTTGAAAAATGAATCGGCCATAAGAAAAAGCCAGCCAATAGCCAGCCGAAATAGCAAGGAATGTAAGTTCAGCTTAAAACTAAAGCATTTTTGTGCACCGCGTACCAGGCCGGGTAGTAGCGCGAACTTTGTAGTTCGCGTCTTCGCGCCAGTAGCATCGTTCTGAGACGCGAACTACAAAGTTCGCGCTACTACTCGGCCTGCCGAAACGCCAGCCAAACTACTAGCATGCATACCCAAAAAAACTCAGCCTGACCAGCCGGATGAACCGACCAGCCAGGCTGAGCCAATACAGGGGGGTAGGCAGCTCTACGCCAAGTGACCGAGAGCGGTAGTCAGGGCCGCCAACACGGTTTGCAGGCTTTTCTCGGGCTCGGGACCGAGGTGAATGTGTAGGGCACGGCGGCCGTTGGCGCGCAGCGCTTCGAGGTCGCCCTGGGCCTGGGCATTCTCAAACGTGCCAAAGGTGTAGGTGCGGCCGGGCAGCGGCAGGTCTTGCGGGTGGTCGGCGGTGAACTGCACAAACAGGCCGCCGTTGGGGCCGCCCTTGTGGTACTGGCCGGTCGAGTGCAAAAAGCGCGGTCCGTAGCCCGACGTGGTAGCCACGCGCAGCTTGTCTTGCACCTGCTGGCGGAAGCTAGCGAGCTGCTCGTTGAGGCGCTCCGTTTCGTGCAGGTAGGCTTGCAGGGTCATGAAATCACCCGGCTGGGCCTGCCCAAAAAACGCCTGCAATACGCCAGCGCCATCGGCCCCGGTCACGTCGCCGTAGTACGCCACGTCGTCTTGGGTAGCGGTGGGCTGGCCCGAGCTGGGCAGCTGGCCCTTCTCGGTTACTTCCTTCATCAGCTTGTCGGTGGCCGTTTTGGCGGCCTGCACGTTGGGCTGGTCAAAGGGGTTGATGCCCAGTACAATGCCCACTACCGACGTCGCAATTTCCCAGCGATAAAACTCGCGGCCCAGGTCCAGCGCCTCTTTCAGGCGAATGATGATGACCGGGTGGCCAGCCTGCTCCAGCGCCGTCAGCTTGTCGAGGCTAGGCTGGTCCGTAAAGTCCTCGTAGCCCACGTACACAAATACGCGGTCGGTGCCGTACTCGTCGGGGCGGCCCAGCGGCTCGCCGGCCACCGGCAAAATGCCTTTGCCTTCTTTGCCCGTGCTTTCGGCCAGCAGCTGCTCGAGCCACAAACCCAGGCTGCTGAGCGTGTCGGGCGTGATGAGCGTGAGCTTGTCGCGACCCTGCTGGGCCAGCACGCCCAGCGCCGCGCCCAGCGCCAGGCCGGGGTTGCCGGCTACTGGGCCTTGCGAGCCGCACTCATGCATCATCTTCACGGCGCCGCGCAGCAGGCCGCTGATGTTGATGCCATAAAGCGCCGCTGGCACCAGGCCGAAGTACGTGAGGGCCGAGAAACGACCGCCTACCTCACTGAAATTCAGAAAGATCTTGCAGTAGCCTTCCTTGGTGGCCTGGTCCACAAACTTGGAGCCGGGGTCGGTAATAGCCACGAAATTTTCGCCAGCCTTGTCACCCTTCAGTGCCTTCAGCTTGTCGTAGAAATAGTCGCCGAATGCCAGCGGCTCGGCCGTGGTGCCCGACTTGCTGGCCACGATAAACAGCGTGTGGGCCAGGGGTAGCGATTTTTCCAGCTCGGCCACGGTGCCCGGGTCAGTGGTGTCTAAGATGGACAGTGGCAAGCCGCCCTCGCTGCTCTCAAACGAGCGCTCGAACACAATCGGGGCCATGGTGCTGCCGCCCATGCCCATCACTACTACATGCTGAAAGCCAGCAGCTTTTACCTCTTGCGCAAACTGCTCAATCTCGCCCACGGCCTTGGTCAGCACCTCCGGGATGTCGAGCCAGCCCATGAAGCTGCGAATGCTCTGCTGGGCCTCGGCGTTCTGGGTCCAGAGGGTAGCGTCTTTTTGCCAAAAGCGAGTCGTGAAATCCTGGTCGTTGAGGGACTGAATCTTTGCGTCGATTTCGGACTGGTACTGCCCTAAATGGTAGGTAGCAGCAAATGAATTATCGGGCATGAGGGTGTGGTATTGGTGAGGAGTAAGTAGTTAGTAGAACGTTCTATTCTTACTAGAACGTCACGTCATGTTACAACAAGCGGACGCCAGCTAAGCATGACGTTCCTTTGGCGCAGCATAATAAGCATTATTTCAAAATCGTGACAGTGCCAGTTTGGCTGAAATCCTGGCCGGCCTCGTCGCGCAGCGTTAGGCGCCACACGTAGGCCCCGTTTACCGGCGCATGGCCCCGGATGGTGCCATCCCAGGTTTGGGTGCGGTCGGTAGCGCGGAAAGCCTCCTGGCCATTCTTGTCGATTACTACGAAAGAAAAGTTGTTTAGGTAGCGCCCCTTTAGCTCCAGCACGTCGTTGAGGCCATCGCCATTGGGCGTAAACGCATTGGGCACCACCAGCCGCGGCTGCCGCGCCAGGCTCACCACATTGGAGTAGCTCACGGTGCCGGTGGGCAGGCCCGCCCCGCTGGCTTCGAGGCGATAGCGCAGCACTTGGCGGTCGAGCGGGGGGGTAGGGTCGAGGTAGCTCAAGCCAGTGAGCGGGGCCGAAGTAGCCAGCACTGCGCCCGTAGGCCCCATCGTGAGTACCCGGTAGCTAGCGCCCACCGCCGGACTGCCCGGCCCCCGAAACGCCGACCAGTTGAGCTGCGCCGTCAGGCCCTCCGGGTCGCCGGCCGTCACCGTCAAAATGCTGGGGCAGGTAGGGGGGGTAGGGGCCGACGAGTTGCTGCACACATCCTGCAAGCGCACCGCGTAGCAGGGCGGCGCGGCCAGCAGCGCCGCCAGCGAGGCAGGGTCGCGTAGGGTATCGGTGGCCGTGGGCACGGCCGAAAAGTCGAGCGCACCCGGCCCGCCCTGGCGGCTGTAGAGCAGCTGCCCACCAGCCGGCAGCGCCGCGCCACTGGCCGCTGTGGCCGTGAGCGTAAGCCGGCCCGCCAGGTCAAAGCTGGCGTTGAGCAGCGGCGTAGCGGGGGGTAGGGTCGAGGCCGCCAGCACGGTGGCTTCCTCCGAAAGCGCGGTGCTGCCCCCAGTCGTGGTGGCTTGCAGGCGGTAGGTGTAGCGGGTGCCGCACGTCACGGCCGCGTCGGCGTAGGTGCTGGTGCCGGCGGGGAGCGTAGCCAGCGGCGCGCCATTGCGCAGCAGCGTATAGCTGGCCACCGGCCCAAAAGCCAGCCAACTTACGGTATTGACATTATTAGCCGAAGCGCCGGTGAGGCTGATGGCCGGCACTGGCTCCGAAAAAGTCGAATCGAGGCCGCATAAATCATAATTGGCCAGCCGGTACAGGCCTTGGGAAAGCATGCCCTGCGAATACGTAGTGGGCGAGGTAATTCCCACCACCGGCCGAAACCGCGTTGGGTTGGCTGGGTCGGCTACTTGCAGTGTATTAAGCAGCTCCACACTCGTGTTGCTGAGGCGCAGGCCGCCGAAGGTAAAATCGATTGGGCCGGGCAAGGGTCCCCGCGCAGTAAGGGTAAGAATGCGGGGCTGCTGCACCACTAATACGGGCACTACGGCCGAAGTTTGGCCGGTGCACAGCGTGTTTGCGTTGTAGCGGCCCGTAACCGTAATGGTGCTGCCGGGCGCCGCTGGCAGGCTGATCGTACCCGGCGCGAGCGGCCCTATCGGCGGCCCATTATCAACCTGGGCGAAGTAGCTATCATAGCCGCTGGTAGTAATAAGCAGGCTAGCCGTGTTGCGGGCGCAGGCTTGCAGGGTAATCTTCGGCGCCGGCGTGCCATATACCGTAAAGTTGCGCACGTACACCGTGCCCGTGCCGCCCGCCACGCTGGGGTTAGCTAGCTCGGAGATGGTGACGGCCCCCGCCGCCGTGGGCGTGAAAGTGTTGGCCGCCAGCTTGCCCGGCGTAAAGTCGCAGTTGGGCGGCGTGGCATTAGTGCCCGGCAGCGCATTGTAATACAATAAGTCTGGGGCTACCGAGCGCCCGCACCCCAGGTCGCAGCGCACGGCCCGGCCCACGCACAGCGCCTGCACCGGTTGCCCCGTGGCCACATCTACGGCCACGAAGGGGGTAGTGCAGCCCGTGGGCAAGGCCGACAGCGTGCACTGCGCCGCCGCTGGACCGGCCACCAGCAGCAACCAGCCCAGCAGCCAACGCAAGGGCGCGGCAGACCGCGCAAAAAGAAAAATCGGTTTCATACCCACTACGAACGACAAGTTTACGACCACGCGTATTCCCGCACAAAGCGGGCGGCGCGGTGCAGGTCGGGGGCCAGCACGCGGTCGTGCGTCACGAAGGTAACCACCGCCCGAAATGCCGCCGCTACTGCCTCCAGCGCTGCGCTGCTGCGCGCCGGCCGCCGCAAATCGAGCGCTTGCACCGCTGCCAGCAATTCAATACCCAGCAGCTGCTCCGTGTGCTCGATTACCCGCAGCAGTTCGGCGGCTCCTACCGTGTGCGCCGTCGGCACGTTTGAGGTAGTCGCTCCGCCTAGCTGCTTATTTTGGACTAGGCTAGCCGCCCAGGAGGGTAGAGCCAGCAGCCCAAACCCCACCGCCAAGTCAGGAGCCAGGTAGCGAGGTAGCTGCCGCTCGCCGGCCACCAGCCGCGCCACGCGCTGCGCCGCCAGCTCGCCCACCGCCGCCACGGCCTGAGCCAGCGGCGAGAGCAGCAGCGATACGGCCGTCGGCGCTACCGCTTTTTCCGTCGAAAAAGCGGGGGTAGGCACCGCGGCCGCGTTCAAGGCCGCCTCCACTGCGTGGCTGCTCTGGGCGAGCGCGTGGCGAGCGGCGGCCACCGCGGCCGGGCTCGCAAAAGGCGCCGCAGCCGGCTCAGCACTATCGGCCCACGGCTGAGCGGGCAGCTCCGAGCCTGCCTGCAGTTGCGAATCAGGCACCAAGGCTACCCCATACACATCGGCGGCCAAGGCCCCAATGGCCTCGGCTGCTGCCAGCAAGTGTGTAGCTCGCGCCAGCGCCTCGGTCGCGTAGGCCAAGGTAAACGCCCCGCCACGTAGCAGCGCATGGTCTTCCTGGCTGCGCAAGGCCAGGGGCTCCCAGCTGAATAAGCTCAGTACATCGGCCGCCGCCAGGCGGTAGCCCTGGTAGTTGACTTCGCCCAGCCCCAGTAGGGGTAGGGCCAGGTGCGCCAGCGGAATCTGATTGTGTTCGGCTCCCAACGCGCCCTGCTCGGGTACCACCGGCCACACCTCGCGGTTGAAAAAGTCGAGCAGCCGCCGCACCAGCGCCGGGTTCACGCCCGGCTGGCTGAGGCCGAGGCGGTAGGCTTGCAGCAGCAGCAAGCGGCGCACCAGCGGGGCAGGCAGCTCGGGGCCGGTGCCTACGGCATGGGCCAGCAGCAGGTGGGCAGCAGGCAGAGTTGGCTCGGCGGGCGCACTGGCGTAGCTGGCCGCCAGGCGCGGCTCATCTGCGGGGTCGAGGCGCGTGGGCTCGTCGCTGCGCAGCAGCGCGGCCAGGGTAGCCAGCGTGAGCGGTGGGGTAAGGGAGAGAAATGGCATGGACGCCAGCAAAGTACGCAACCACCGCGCCCAGCGCCCAAAATGGCTTGGCTGCCGCGTGCCACTAGTGCCTGTGCCCGCCACTGGCCAAGCCCCGCCGCTACCGTGCCCCGCCCTACGATACCAGCACCGGCTGCCGTGGTTATTCCCTATACATAACTTAGCCCACTCGGAGGGGATAGGGCTACTGCTTGCAGGCGACAGCAGGCCAGCAGTTGTGGCCTTTGTCGCCTGCAAGCAGTAGCCCTACCCCTCCCGCTAAAAGAAGAAATAAGTGACACCAGAACGGCCATTACCAAAAAAAGGGTGGTAAAGAGCAGTTGTCGTGCTCTTTACCACCCCGTTCAGTTAGGTGCCTAGCGCCTAGCGCTTAGTGGCGAAACAGTAGCTCGCGGTACTTCACCAGGGGCCAGTCCTCGTCGGCCACCAGCAGCTCTAGCTTGTCGGCGGCGCGGCGAATGGCGGCAAATTTCTCCTTCACCTCGTCGCAGTAGGCTATGGCGCGGGCGCGGGCATCCTCCAGCTTGTTGGCGTTTTTGCGTTCTTGCAGCATCGCGTCTACCGTCGTTTTGATGGTAGCCACGTAGCCAGAAATCGCCTTAATCATGTCAACCGTAATCTGCGTGTGCTCGTCGTCGAGGCCCAGCTCACGCAGACCGCGCACGTTGGTTATCAGCTTGGTCTGGTACTCTAAGGCCGTCGGGATGATGTGGTTAACGGCCAGGTCGCCGAGCACGCGGCTCTCAATCTGAATCTTCTTGATGTACTCATCCAGTAAGATTTCGTGGCGAGCGTGCAGCTCCGTTTCCGACAAAATACCGTGGCGGGCAAACAGCTCGGCGGCATCTTCGCGCACCATGGCGTCGAGGGCCAGCGGTGTGGTAGGCACGTTGGCCAGGCCGCGGCGGGCGGCCTCATCCCGCCATTCATCCGAGTAGCCATTGCCCTCAAACCGAATGTCTTTGGATGAGATAACGTAGCTGCGCAGCACGTCTACGATAGCCACTTCTTTCTTCTTGCCTTGGTTGATGAGCTCGTCCACTTCCGCCTTGAAGTCAATAAGCTGGTCGGCCACAATGGCGTTGAGGGTCGTCATGGCCGACGAGCAGTTGGCCGACGAACCCACGGCGCGCAGCTCAAACTTATTGCCAGTGAAGGCAAACGGCGAGGTGCGGTTCCGGTCCGTATTGTCGAGCAAAATGGCCGGAATCTTATCAATGCCCAGCTTCATGTAGATGTTGTCGCCCTTGTCGAGTGGCAGCTGCGCCGTGCGCTCTAGCTCATTGAGCACGCCGTCGAGCATCGAGCCCAGAAACACCGACATGATAGCCGGCGGCGCCTCATTAGCGCCCAGGCGGTGGTCATTGCTGGCCGACGCAATGCTGGCGCGCAGCAAGTCGCCGTAACGGTGCACGGCCTTCACCGTCGTGATGAAGAAGGTCAGGAACTGTAGGTTTTCCTTGGGCCGCTTGCCGGGCGAAAGCAGGTTGATGCCCGTGTCGGTGCTCATCGCCCAGTTGTTGTGTTTGCCCGAGCCGTTGACGCCCGCAAAGGGCTTCTCGTGCAGCAGCACTTTGAAGTTGTGCCGCAGCCCTACCCGGTCCATCACATCCATCAGCAGTTGGTTGTGGTCCACGGCCAGGTTGGCGTCCTCAAACGTGGGGGCGCACTCAAACTGGTTGGGAGCTACCTCGTTGTGGCGGGTACGCAGCGGAATGCCCAGCGCGTTGGCCTCTTCCTCAAACTCTACCATAAAGGCATGCACGCGGGGCGGAATCGAGCCGAAGTAGTGGTCTTCGAGCTGCTGGCCCTTGGCTGAGGCGTGGCCAAATAGCGTGCGGCCGGTCATCACGAGGTCGGGCCGGGCGTCGTGCAGCGCCTTGTCTACCAAGAAGTATTCCTGCTCGATGCCGAGCGTGGTGTGCACGCGCTGCACATCTTTGTCAAAGTACTGGCACACGTCAACCGCTGCCCTTTCGAGCACGGCCAACGACTTGAGCAGGGGTGCTTTATAGTCGAGCGCCTCGCCAGTGTACGCCACAAAAATCGTAGGAATACACAGCGTTTTGGCGCCCGCCGTTTCGATGATAAAAGCAGGCGAAGTGGGGTCCCAGGCGGTGTAGCCGCGGGCCTCAAACGTGTTGCGCAGGCCACCATTCGGAAACGACGACGCGTCGGGCTCCTGCTGCACCAGCGCCGAGCCCTTAAAGTTCTCAATCGGCTTGCCGTCCGAATTCAGGTCAAAAAAAAAGTCGTGCTTTTCGGCGGTGGCACCGGTCAGGGGCTGAAACCAGTGCGTGTAGTGAGTAGCGCCCTTGGCAATAGCCCAGGTTTTCATGGCCGAAGCCACCGCGTCGGCCACCGAGTGCTCTACAGGCAGGCCTTGTTTAGCCGCCGTCTGCAATTTCTTGAAATACTCGCCCGACATGGTAGACCGCATGGCCTCCAGGTTGAACACATTTTGCCCAAAAGACTCAGCGCGGCGCAACTTTTCGGGCTTAACCGCCACTACCTGGCGATGGTCCACGAGTTCGAGGGCTTTAAAGCGAAGAATTGCCATACTGACAGAAAAGAGAAATGAAATGTTGGTTTAAGTCGGGTAAATGTAGGAGCGAAAACAATTTTTTTGGGAAAGGCCCTAAAAAAAGTAGTCATTATCCTAAAAAGTTACAACTTTTTGCCAACTCGACCTGCTATCAGATAGTAAATTCCCAAAAACATAGTATTACCAAAAATCACTTACTCTTGCGGCGCCCGGCTTCGGGGCTGTGCAGCAGCTCGTGCAGTGCCGCCCGGGAGATAGGTTGGGTAAGGAAAAAAGTGGCGTAGCAGAGGAAGTAAAACAACGCGCCTTAAACACCAGCAGCGGCCCGCAAAAATGCTGGTCAGCCGCCGGCCCTACCCCCTCCTTTTCTACAATTTGCGCGGCTAGCTGCTACGGCATCACCGTGAGGCGCTGTTGCTGCGGGGCCGCTGAGCCGCCGTCGAGGCGCAGCAGGTACAGGCCCGCGCCCAGGCTGCCGAGGTCAAGCAATGTTTCGGCGGGGCCAAGCAGCGCCGTGCGGCACTGGCGGCCTGCTGCGTCGTACACCGTCACCCGCACACGTTCGTCGGAACCTGGGTCGGAGATACTATAAAGCTCTTTGCATCTGCAGCCAGTTGCTGCAGTACCTGTTTATCCTGCGAGGAACCAGTCTGCATGTAGCTAATCAACCACGCGTGTTGCTCATCAAGTGTCCAAAGGTCTTGTAGCCTATTTCGATAAGGGGCAGGGACTTCTTGCCAGGTAACCCCATTATTTACAGACCTTATAAGCTGAGTGTATTGTGTTCCCATCCCTAAATTGTATAGGGAAAATTTCCAAATAACATTGTCTACGGGTAGCTCAATAAAAGAGTATATCATGTAATAACTCCCCGACGCCTCAGGTAAGTTAGACACGTTAACCCAAGGGCCATCCTGGGCCAAGGCAGGCACACCAGTGAATAGCACCAGCAGGCAGCCGGCGGCACAGGGTAGTAGTCGTTTCATGAGCAATGAAGCAGGGCGAAGCCCACGGCTACTACCAGTAGCTCCTAGGCACCCAAAGCTACCGACACGGCCTTGATGTTCCTAGGAGCTAGGCTACCTTTCTTACACCGTGAGCGCGTCTACTACCTCGTTCAGTGCCAGCGTCTTTTCTTCGCCGGTTTTCAGGATTTTAATCTTTGCCACACCGGCCGCCAGCTCCTCGGGGCCCAGGATGAGCACCAGCGGAATGCCCTTAGCATCGGCGTATTTGAACTGCTTTTGCAGCTTGCCGGCGTCGGGATATAGCTCGGCCGGAATGCCGGCATTTCTTAGGTCGGCCAGCAGGGGTAGGGCTGCCCGGCCGCTGGCTGCGTCGAAGTGCGTGAGCAGCACGCGGGTAGGCGTTTCGCCGGTTTCGGTGAATAGGCCCAGGCTTTCGAGGCAATCGTAGAGGCGGTCGACCCCAAATGAAAACCCTACCCCCGACACGCCCGGCAAGCCAAACGCGCCGGTGAGGTTGTCGTAGCGCCCGCCGCCGCTCACGCTGCCCATGGCTACGTTATTGATTTTGACTTCAAAAATGCAGCCTGTATAATAGGAGAGGCCGCGCGCCAGGGTAGGGTCAAATTCCAGCCGGTCGAACTGCCGGAAGCCGGAGGCTTGCAGCAAGTCGCGCACCTCGGCCAGCTCGTTGAGACCGCGGTAGTAGGCCGCGTCATTGTCGTCTTCGCTGGTGGCGGTGGGGCGCTGGCCGTCGGGCTCCACGCCGGCCGTCACAAAGCCTACCATGAGGCGCTCCAGCTTCTCGGCGTAGTCGCCTTCCACCCCTAGCAAGGCAAACAGCGTGTCGATAGTCGCGTCCTGAAAATTCTTTTCCAGCAGCTCTTTGCGCACGCCGTCCGGCCCGATTTTGTCGAGCTTGTCGATGGCCACAAACAGGTCCGTTTCGTTGCCCTCGCCGCCCAGCGCCTGGTAAATATTGCGCAGCACACCCCGGTGGTTGATTTTAATGGTAAAATCTTCCAGCCCCAGGCCTTTGAAGACCTGCGCCATCATCAGCACGATTTCGGCCTCGCATAGCAGCGAGTCGGTGCCCACCACGTCGGCATCGCACTGCCAAAACTCGCGGTAGCGGCCGCGCTGCGGGCGGTCGGCGCGCCACACCGGCTGCATCTGGTAGCGGCGGAAAGGGAAGGTGAGCGTGCCGCGGTTCATGGCCACGTAGCGGGCAAAGGGCACGGTGAGGTCGTAGCGCAGGCCTTTTTCGGCGATTTTGGGCAGCACCACTTTGGGGCCGGCGTCGAGGTCCTCGGCCGTCACGAGCGGCGTGATTTCGCCGCGGCGCTCCTTTACTAGGAAGTTGCCCGAGTTCAAGACTTTAAACAACAGCTGGTCGCCCTCGTCGCCGTACTTGCCGGTGAGCACCGAGAGGTTTTCGAGCGTGGGGGTTTCGAGCGGAGCGTAGCCAAACGTCTCGAACGTGCGCCGAATGACGTTGAAAATGTGCTGGCGGCGGGCCACCTGGGCCGGGCCAAAATCGCGGGTGCCTTGCGGAATGCTGGGTTTTTCCATTACGGGGCAAAGGTAGGTTTGGGCCTTGCCAACCGGCGGCACCTATCCTACTCTATCGAGAGGTAGTAGTGGGCAGCAGGGTGGGCTTGGCAGCAACCTGGGGCTGGCCGGCGCTAGCCCCACTGGTAACGGCGTTGAGCTCGGGGCCTTTGGGCACGTCGGTGGCTGGGGGGGTAGAGCGGCTGCTATTGGCCTTGGCGAGGCGGGCGGCTGGCAGCTTAGAGGGGTCTACGCCGTAGGGAGTGCCGTCGGGCTTGTTGCCGCAGGCTGGAAGCAGCAACAGTGCGCCTGCACAAAATGCTGAATAACAAGCAGAAATGAATAAACGATGCATGAATAATTAATGAAGTTGCGGCTTATACGGTGCTTGGCGCACGGCGGGTTTTGGCACGGGCTCCGGCGTGGGCTCTTGGTGGCGCGGCGCGGGGTAGTATTAGGCCGTTACTTTGCTGGCTATGCGTTGTTTTTATTCTACTTGTTTAGCAGCCCTCGCCCTGGCCGGCCCCGCCGCTGCCCAAACCACCAAGCCGCTCAACGACACCGTGAAGGTGAACAAAGAGCAATACAACCTTTTCCATCCCACGCCGCGCAAGTACATGCGCCCCATGGTGCCCGACCGCCCCGGCATCACCGAAAGTCCCTATTCGGTAGATGCGGGCCACTTTCAGTACGAAAGCGACGGGCTGCGCCTGCTGATGCGGCGCGAAGGCACCACCCACGGCCGCGACTGGTTTGTGAACCACGGGCTGGCCAAAATCGGCCTTACCAACCGCACCGACTTTCAGGTGCAGTTTGATACCTATACCACTACCCGCGTCACTGACGACGCCGACCCCAGCGTGAGCCAAGTAGCGCGCGGCGCCGGCGACGTGACGCTGCGCCTCAAGCACACGCTGGTGGGCGACGACGACAGCCGCTGGGCCCTGGGCATCATTGGCTACGTGGAGCTGCCCACCGGCGCTATGGGCGACGGCGGCTACGAGCCCGGCCTGGTGCTGCCCGCTATTTTTCAGATTAATAAGGATTGGACGGCCGGCGGCCAGCTCGAAGGCAACCTCTACTTCGACCGCGAGCAGGGCCAGCACTACGTGCAGCTCACGCCGACCCTCACCACCGACTACGCTTTCAACAAGCTGCTCGAAGCCTTTGTGGAAGTGGTGGGCTACCGCGACCTGCGCGAAAGCCGGTGGCGCGGCTCCGTAAACCTGGGGCCGCAGTTCGACATCGGCGACAACCTGCAGTTCGACTTCGGCGCCCACTTGCCGCTCACCGCCGGCGTCGACCACGAGTATTTTGTGGGCTTCAGCTTTCGCCACTAGCCCCGGCATCACCCAAAAAAAGGTCCCCTTCCTGCGCCAGGAAGGGGACCTTTTTTGACGTAGCCAAGGGGGTAGGGGCTTACTGCGCGAGCGGTCGGCCGTTTTCCCGGTTTGGCGCGGCGGCGGGTGGCGCTACTTATTCTTTCGTGAACGTGATTTCCTTATCTCCCTGCTGAAGCACGAACGTCGGCTTAGTCGGGGCAAATTCCACCCGAATGCCCGCTTGGTCGTATTTGAAAACGCCCGGGCTCACGGGTTCCAGCGAGAAGGCGGGCTGGCCAGTGGCCTGGCCCTTGAGGGTGTTGCCGTCTTTGGTAAACGTGATTTTGAGCGGGATACTGGGGCTGGCGTAGTTGCCCACGTAGCGGTCGAGGTCAGCCGCAGCAGGTACGAAGCCCGTGGCACGGAACTTCTCATCCACCAGGATGCGCTGGTCGCGGTTGGCCACGGCCCAAGCGGTGTGGAAGATGAGCTGGTCGCGCCGGGCCATAGCCGGGAAGTCAATCAGGGCCACGTCGTCGGTGGCTTTGTGGTACTGGGGGTGCAAGCCGCTAGTGTAGAAGATAATCGGCACGTTGTGCTTGGCAAAGTTGTAATGGTCCGAGCGTTCATAGATGTGCTCAGGGTCGTTAGGGTCGTTGTATTTGTAGTCGAGCGCCACGGGGTTGTACTGCTGGTTGGTAGCCTCGCTCAGCGTGTGCAACTCTTGCGAGAGGCGGTCGTCGCCCACCAGGTACACGTAGTCGCCCTTGCCTTGGTGCAAGCTGTCCACGCGGCCCACCATGTCGATGTTGAGGTCGGTCACGGTATTAGCCAGCGGGAAGATGGGATGGTCGGTGTAGTACTGCGAGCCTAACAGGCCCTCTTCCTCGCCCACGTTGGCCAGAAACAGGAGGCTGCGGCGCGGGCCGTGCCCGTCCTTTTTGGCCTGCACAAAGGCGCGGGCCATGGCCAGCACGCTCACCGTGCCCGAGCCATCGTCGTCGGCCCCGTTGTACACCACGCCGTCTTTGATGCCGAGGTGGTCATAGTGGGCCGATACCACCACTACCTCGTCTTTCTTGTCGCCACCTTCGAGGTAGCCTAGCACGTTTTCAGTAGTAAAGGGCTCTTTCTTTTGCTTGAGCTG
>Ga0160428_1001187_pt1 | contig 21176 bp, 24 predicted proteins | sample SolpanmetagenomM_FD_108198 | JGI IMG/M metagenome (GOLD analysis project Ga0160428, IMG submission 108198) | Solar panel surface microbial communities from Lawrence Berkeley National Laboratory, California, USA - M | ecosystem: Engineered > Built environment > Solar panel > Unclassified ... | reverse complement strand
TGCACTATCATTCCGTATCGTGCTTACCAGCGGCGATCCATGCGCTCACCCGCTGGATAAGATAGAACATAGCGAGCAAAGCATACGCCAAGAACCAAAATAAGATTATTGGTGCGGCTATAAAAAATGCAATGTCGCGGTATCTATTCCGGACATTACCATCATAGGCATTCTTATCTACACCTTCACACATCGTTTCGTTCGCGTATTCGGGATATTCACCTAAGTTGTCTTGACATAGCCGGTGCATTGCCGCGCCAGACTCAACAGCGTGATTTTCAGTCTGATAAGCTCTCCAGCTACCGCCGCCTACCATCCACAAAATAGACAGCACGATACCAAGCCGGTGCCACATGTTTAAGCGCGCCATAATCCCCCCAATCTGATCTCGCGCCTATCCCACAGCCTTCACCAGATAAATACCTGATGAACTGTTTAGACCTGATCTCCCGCGCTCTACGCCGTATCGGCGTTCTGGCCGGTGGCCAATCTCTCCGCGATGACGAAGCCGCAGATGCGCTCGATGTCCTGTCCGCCATCTATCTCCGCTGGATTTCCGAAGGCGTCTTTGGCGAGCTTCGCGATGTCCGGGTTACCAGCGATTACACCGCTGGCGAGCACGAACGCATCATCCGCGCGTCCGACATGGTCGGCACGATCTCGCTCCCGGATACCGTTAGCGATTGCGGCCAAGATCGTTCGCCGCGCGACGGATCGTTGGTCATTATCAGCGACGAACTCACCAGCGAAACCGAAGCCTACATCTATGACGGCTCGGTCAAGATGTGGGTATTGCTAACGGAGCTTGGCCTCACCGATGCCGCCCCGCTGGCGAACCGCGACCCTATCGGCCTGACATGCACTTTGTCGCTCGAACTCGCTGATGAGTATGGCCAGCAAGCCTCTGATATTATTCGAATGAATGCCGCGCGCTTCCATATGGGTCTCACTCATAATTGGAGTGCGCCGCAGACGATTGTTCGTGGGGTGTATTTCTAATGCCCACGGTCCCGCTTGGCCTCCAAAGCTATGACCGGGCACGCGGCCAGCAGCCCGAAACTCGGCTTGTAAATCTATATCTCGAAGCGGATGAATCCGGCGCATCTCCGGATGAACAATATCGTTTGCAGCGCCCCGGCTTGGTTGAAATTGCCGACTTCGGCGGCAAGCCGATCCGTGGCATATACCAGTCGGATAATGTTCTCAGCAGCCTTACGGTCGTCGTCGCTGGCGATACGCTCTACACCACAGATGGTGCTAATATCACGGCGGTCGGCACGCTTACCGATGATGGCGATCTGGTCACGATTGCAGCGACCTTCGAACGCGTTGGCATATGCAGCGGCGGCGATTTCTGGTCCTTCGACGGCGAAACGCTGGTCAAAATCCCGCTCCCCGATGATCAGAATATCATCGATCTCGATGTTCTGAACTCCTATTTCGTCGTTGGTCTCAGCGATGGTCGGTTCTTTTGGCTGGTGCCGGGGGAAGACACCTTCGATGCGCTCGATTTCGCGACCGCTGAAAGTCTGCCCGATGGCATTTTGGCGGTTCGTCGCCTGAAAGATGACCTCTATTTTTTCGGGTCACGCTCTATCGAAGTTTGGCAGGCGACCGGTGACGCCGATGCTACTTTCTCGCGAGCCGCAGGCCGGTTGACGGATCGTGGCGTCATGTCGCGGGATAGCGTTTGCCTGTTCGACAATTCCGTTCTGTTCGTTGGCGATGACGGCCTTGTCTACCGCCTGTCCGATACCCCGCAGCGTATCTCGACTTTCGGCATTGAAGAGAAAATCCGCCGTCGCTCCGATCTGTGCAGCGCGTTCGTCTTCACCAGCGAAGGCCATAAATTCTACTGTCTCCGGGTTCCCGGCGTCGGCACCTTCGCCTTTGATGCCGCATCAAAGGTATGGTGCGAGTTCTCCACCCTGAACGCCACGGTCTGGCTTCCTCGGGTCGGGCTGGATACCAATGCGGGTCCGCTGTGCGCCGGAGCGAACGGTAAGCTCTACCGCCTCGATCCGGACGCCAACACCGACGCCGGAACCCCTATTCGACGGCTGGTAACCGGCACCATCGCGGTCCCGGCTGTCCCTGTCCGTAATAGCTCGCTCGCGCTTGGTGTAGGTTGCGCCGCTCCGGCTACCTTCGTTCTTCGCTACCGCGACGCGCGCGATCAGGATTGGTCTCAGCCGATCATGCTTACCGCCAGATCGGGAAGCGACATCCTGAACGCCTTCCGGCTCGGAGCTACGCGCGGACCCTCGCGCACCTTCGAAATCTCGACAGTAAGTCCGACAAACATCCGCATTTCGGGTGCTCTGGCCAATGAAAGTTGGGCTGTCTGATGGCTTTGAAGTTCCTCAAGATCGCCCGGATGATCGCCGGTCGCCGTATCGTTGATCCTGAAACCGGCAACCCAACGACCGACTTCCTGCGTGCCCAAAACGACAGCTACGCCAACCTCGAAGCTGCGGTAAATTCGATCAAACAACAGACCGACGATATCCAGTTCAGCCTTCAACAGGCCGGGATTGCGATTACCACAGCGGAAGAGGCGCGAGCCTTGGCGCTGGCACAAAGCCGCGAAGCATCATTGGTCGCGAGCTACATTTCGCCAGACGGTGTGTTAAGTTCGGCGGTCGATACGCTCGATGCTACCAAGGCGATGGTCACCATCGCGAACCACACCCGGAAGTATGGCGATGGGTCATCCGTAGCCGTTACCGGGTCTGTCATCCACGGCCTAAATCTCGCGGCGTTCTATTACATCACATACATGGATTCCGCGCGGACAGGCGGTGCCGTCACCTACCTCTACACCACCGATTACCTTGCAGCAGGGCAGGGGAACGACCGGCACTTGGTCGGATCAGTCGCCACACCCGGCGCGAATGCCCTGCCATCGGACCCGCCTATCGATGGCGGGGGAACCCGGCCTCCCGGCGTTGGCCCTCGCCAGAACGAGCTACCTTATCAGTGAGAACCTTCGACCCAAGCGTTCACAATACGCTCGCAAATCATCCTCAAACCGTGCGTTGGCTCGAATGGAATCCGGAAGATCACCCGGAGACAGATGGCTTCCTGATGCTCGATAATCTGTTCGAAGACCCGAACTACATCATGCTTCATAACGGCGACCGCGAGTTGACGGCGGAGGATGTCTTAGCAGGTGCGCCGCTGCCGTCGCTGGCGCTTATCTTTGAATGGTCGGCTCCCGGCGTATGGCAAGTCCATACAATCTCCCATCCCGACGCTCGCGGCGGCAACCTTGCCGCTGAGGCAAAAAAGCTTTTGTTCGAGATGTTTACCGAACACGACGCCGACATGATCTGGGGGATGGTTGCTCGCCACAATGTCCGGGGATTGAAGTTCTTCCCGAAGATCGGTGGGCAGAGTTGCGGCTACGGTCATCATTTCGTGGCTGGCGATGTCGAATATTTCCGCAATAGCCGCGCTCGGTGGATGTCCGATCATTGGAATAAAGAGAGTTAATCTCGATCAGGGCCGTTTACCGACTCAAAAGTTTATGTCATCGCTGTCATGTCCCGGTGCTAACTCATCAGACCCTCGACGCGGTGCCGGGGCACCACGACGCCAGCATAAATACCTCATGATCATGAGGTTCAAATAACTATGCCAGCAGCAGTAGTCGCGGCGGGTATTGGCGCAGCGGGCAGCGTTGCTGGCGGTGTCGCTTCCGGCAAAGGCGCGAAATCCGCCGCCAAAATCCAAGCGCAGTCGCAAGCTCAACAGCTTGCGCTCCAAAAATCCATTTATGATGAGAACGCTTCGCGCTTCGGCACGGACATTCAGTCCGGCGACGCGGCGTCTGGCCGCATCAACGATCTGTTGGGCCTTTCTGGCAATAAGGTCGATGCCAGCGCCATCCTGCACAATACGCCGGGATATCAGTTCCGGGTCGATGAGGCGCTCAAAGGCGTCAACTCAAATGCTTATGCAAGCGGGCAGGGTAATTCCGGCGCTACTTTGAAGGCCTTGCAGAGACAGGCCATGAATGTCGCGGACGGCACCTTCAACACTTATGTCGATCAGGTCGGAAGCGTTGCAAATCGCGGATCAGCCGCCAAAGGCGCGCTGGCGGGCGTCTCTACGAATTACGCCAACGCTTCAAATAACATCTCCCAGAACGCCGCAGACACAGCGGCTGGCTATCAGATGTTCAAGGCTCAAAACTTCAATAACGCTCTGTCTGGCGTGATCAAAGCAGGCGGACAGGCCTTCGGGTCGTCTTACGGCGCCCCTTCCACGGCACAGCATACGCTTGGCGGTTCACCGATTGATACGACGCTTTGGAAGAACTTGATGAAAGGAAACGGTATCTAAACCATGGCTTTTGATTTCTCCAACTTCCTCCGCTCTGGTGGAGCGTCCAACACCCTTGGCGATGCCTACCGCGAAGGGCAGGATATCGCTCGCCAAGACGCGGAAGCGCAGCGCAAAGCGTTGGCGCAACAGCAGGCCGTGCGCGATCAGCAGGCACAGCGCACCGGCATAGCGGCGGCGTTGTCGTCGGGCGATTACACTAAGGCTGCGGCCACAGCCCTTGCTTACGGCGATGAAAAGGTCGGAACCGCCTTTACCAACCTTGGCAAGGAGACCTACGACCGGGCGGCGAAGAACAACACTTCGTTCTCGAACCTGTCGGACGAACTCGGCAAGCTTAGCTACGACAAGCGTAGAGCCGTAATCCCGACCATCGCACCGATGCTGGTCTCGACCGGAATGAGCCGCGCTCAGATCGACGCGTTTGACCCAACGGACGATAATCTGACGACCTTGAAATCGCTCGACTACACGCACGCACAGCGGGTGGATGACGGCGTTAAACAGCAGACCGCTGACACAGCGCAGTTCTCGGCTCAGACTGGCCGTATTACGGCTGAACAGCCGGTGGTGGTGTCTCCGGGGCAAGCCCTCGTTACTCGATCCGGTCAAGAAACCTACCGTGCGCCGAACTACATCAGCGCGCCGACGACCAGCAATGTGATCGAAGTGGCGGGCACTTCATCGGACGGCTATACCACAGGAACCAACCTTGCTCCCGGATCAGTGACGGCGGAGCAGCTTTACCGCAACGCTATTGAACCGCAGGAAAGCGGCGGGCGGGCAGGGGCTATCGGCCCACAGACCCGTTATGGCCGCGCACAGGGTGCCAGTCAGATGCTCCCGGCGACCGCACAGAGCATGGCCCAAAAGCTCAACATCGCGTGGCGTCCTGATCTTATGACGGCCAAGACGCCGGAAGGTCTCGAATACCAGCGTAAGCTTGGCATCGCCTACACGCAGGAAGCCTTGGACCGCACTGGTGGCGATCCTCGCGCGGCAGCGGCGTTCTATCACGGCGGTCCAGACACCCGCATCCACGGCCCGAAGACATAGGCTTACGCTGATCAGGTCATGACCCGGCTCGGTCGTGCCATCAATCCGCAGGACACCACCCGTTCCACACGCGTCATCCAACAGGGTGTAGACCCGGCGAAGGTGGCGACCAGTGCCGCCAAGGATCGTCAGGCGGTCTTAGGCGGTGTTTCCAGCACCGATATCGCGATCCGTTCGGCCAATGATCTCTTGGGGCACCCCGGCCTGTCGGCGGCTGTCGGCTCCGGCTTCGATCCAGCCAGCTTTGGCAAGATCAATCCGCTGACCGGGAAGCCGTGGGCGGGAACGAACGCCGCGAACTTCAACGCTCGCCTCGACACTTTCAAGGCGCAAACTTTCCTCCCGCAGGTTCAGGCGTTGAAAGGCATGGGCGCGCTGTCGGACGCCGAAGGCAAGAAACTGACGGACGCGGTTGGCGCACTGTCGGTCAATATGAGCGAGGATGAGTTCAAGTCGTCGCTCCGCGTGATCATCAGCGATTTGCAAGCCGCACGCACGCGGGCGGTCGGTCTACTTCGCACCGCTCCGGCTTCCGCGAACGGCGGCGGCGTATCGTCCGCCCCGGCTACGGCACAGGCCAAGCTCCGGGCGAACCCGCAGCTAAGGGACGCGTTCGAAGCCAAATACGGCCCCGGCTCCGCTGCAAAGGTCTTGGGCCACTGATATGGCCAATTTCTTTGACAGCATCATCGCCAAGCGAAACCGCACCTTGCTCGCCCCGCTGGTCGCTCCAATCGAGCGTTCCGGGGCACTCGGCAACGACCGGAACAACGCCGCTGCGGATCAGATCGCGGACGCCGAAGCCGATGCGCATCCGCAGGTTCAGGCCACGGCTCCAACCCCGGCACCGGCTCCACAAGCGCCACAGGAACCGAACCCTTTCGATGAGTTCGATGAACCCGTCAGCACGCCCGCACAGCAGCCGCACTCAGTTGCGCCGGTAGCTCCGCCCGAACCGACACCGGCAACGGAACCCGCCCCACAGTGGGAAGGCAACATGGTCGTTCACGGCGATCAGAAAGCGACCGTTTCGGAAGCCGATCAGCAGCTAAACGCTGACATCGCCATGATGATCAACTCCGGCGCGAACAAAGCTCAGATCGCAGAACGCCTCGCGAAGGATGGCAAGGGTCTCGATACGCTGTCCGGTCTCGATGAGGCGTTGGCTTGGCGCGCGAACAATAAGGGCACGATTCAGGTCGGCATCCAGACCACACCAGATAAGGCACAGACGGAATATCACGGCCCCGACAAGGGCAAGTTTGATGCGGCTGTAACCGGCGCTCTGGATTCTATTTCGCTTGGCTCGGCTGACGAAATCGGCGCGGCTGTCGAAGCCGCTGGTAACTCCATCGGCAACCTTGTCGGTCTTGGCGACGGCCAGTCGATTGGGGACCGCTATGCCCAGACCCGCGATGAGAACCGCCAGCAGATGCGTGACGGCTCACACTACAATCCCGGCTCGTATTTGACCGGGCAGGTTATCGGCGGTCTGGCAACGCTCCCGGTCGGCGGTGGTGCAGCCGTGGCCGGTCGCACAGCCTTGCAGACGGCGCTTCGTGCCGGAGCGGAAGGTGCGGCCTACGGCGGCGCATATGGCTTCAACAGCGACGAAGGCGGTATCATTGACCGTCTGGAAAGTGGTGCCCAAGGGGCCGCTCTGGGCGCGGGTCTTGGCGGCACTATCGGTGCTGTAACCGGTCGTATCGGGGAGCGTATCGCCGCCAACCGGGCGAACCCAAGCGAGGCTCGCCAGCTTCTAACCGCCGCTGATAACCTGAACGCTGGTGCCGCTCGCAATGAGCGTATCCAGCCAACCATCGGCCACACCAGTAACGGCGGTCTCGGATCGACCGTCAGCGGTGCGCTCGAACAGACCATCCTTGGTGGTCATCTTGGCGGTCTACAGCGGGCACACCGTAACCTCGAAGAGAACGCAGGGCTGGCACGCGACCGCATCGCGAATACCGCAGCAGGCGGCGCGGCGGAAGACCTCAACACTGTCGCGGCACGGCAGGCCAATCCGGCACAGCCCGGAACGCTTGCCGCGTATGAGGCGGAAAGCCGGGTCGCGAGTGACGGTCTTTATCAGCAGGCGGCTACCCTTGCTGGCGATGCTCGTATCTCGACGCCACGCACCATCTCTGAAATCGACCGCAAGCTGGCGCAATGGGATGCCGTGCCGGGTGTCGTTGCGGGTTCGCAGGCGCTCCGCGATCTCCGCGATAACCTTGCCGCTGGCGATTTCTCTGTGGACGGCCTTCGCCGTCTCCGCACCAGCTTTGGCGACGGCCTCGAATCCGGCAACCGCACGGTGCGCGAAGCCGCGAACTCGCTTTGGCCCCGCCTCTCGGAAGACATCACGACCGGCCTAAATCAGTCTGGCCGTTCTGACGCCGCGCGTGCGTATAGAGCCGCAGACCGGAATTACGCCACGCGTGACCAGAACCTCGCTTCGATCCGGACGATCTTGGGAGATGGCCAGCACTCCGCCGATACCGTGGCGGACAATATCGCCCGGATGTCCCGCACCGACTACGGCCAGCTATCGCGGTCTCTCGCGGTTCTTCCCGCTGATCAACAGGCATCGGTGCGCGGCGCGATCATCGATAGCCTTGGCCGCGCTAATCCATCCAAGCAGGATTTGACCGGCGAAGCGTTCAGCCTTGAAACCTTCCTAACCTCGTGGGGCCGGGACAAATTCAGCAACGAAGCCAAGGCGGCAATTCTCCCGGCACAGACCGTGCGCGATCTCGATGACCTTGCGCGCGTTGCCTCCGCCAATCGGGCTCTGAGAGGGAAGGGGAACCCTTCGCGTTCCGGCTACACCATGGCCAATCTGACGGAAGTTGGAAGTATGGTCGGTGGGACGCTTATCAGCAGCCCAGCAGCCGCGAGCGCAGCCTTGGGGACGATCCTTACCGGTCGATTGCTGTCCACTCCCGGCGTTGCACGCGCTCTGGTGGCGCTTAGTGAGAACCGTGGCATCGAGATGGTATCGCGCCGTCTCAGTGAGGCCGCACGCCGCAACCCGGCGATGGCTCAAAACATCTTCCAGCTTCGCGATGCCGTTACCACTGGCAAGGCCCCGGACCATGCCGTCACCATCGACGGCCAGCCTAAGGTCGATCCGGTGGAGGCTCCGGCTGAACCGAACCCGTTCGATGAGTTCGATGAGGTGGCGAAATGAGCCGCGAAATCATCGCACAGAAAGCTATCGGGCTGGCCACCACATCGCCGTTCCCGCAGTCGTTTGACGGCTCCGGCATGATGTTCTGGTGGTCGTTGTTCGCGATGATCGTCATCCCGTCGCTCGCTGTGATGATGGGCGGCATGCTGTCCAAGCATCTCTATGAAGACCGCTCTCTTGGTCTCGATCTGACGGCGTGGTTGCGCACTATCGTTCTGGCGGTGTGCGCTGTGGCGACGATCCGATGTGTCCCCGAAGCCGCCTATATGATCAGCTATACGGAAGCCGCTCCGGCGACCCTCCAAACCATTTTGACGATCAAACGCGCTTGCGAGGCGGTAAGCCTTTATCCGGTCCTGTTTTGGATGGCGCTGTTCTGGATATTCTATCCGGCTATCGTCTTGAAGCTCCGGTCGCCGTCATCGGTGGTGTGGCAAGATCACAAATTGCCTCGGCTTAAGCGATTCATATCAGTGGTTATTCTGGCCGCAGGCCTCGCCGCCAGCGTCACGCTCGGCATCGCTTTCCACTAAATATAAGGTGATCAACTACCCCGCCAGCCTCGGCATTGTCTTTAGTGCCGCAGCGTCTGGCGCTACGGTTACAGCCGCTCCGCCGCATTCAACCGTCGCGTTCTTGATGCCGATCCTGTGCGCGTGCTTTGCCGCGTTGATCGTCCGGGGGATTACGATCTCCACGCCAAGCCGGAAGAAAAAGGCTTGGATGTTCGAAACGCTGGTGACGGTCCTGTCCGTCCTGTTGACCGGCGTAGTGGTCGCGGATCAGGGTCTTGGCATCATGAACGCGACGCTGGCCGGAATGGGCATTGGCGCGCTTGGCGTCGGTGCCATTCGTTTGACGAAGACGGCGGCTGTCACGATGATCACGAACCTTGCGCGGTCGATCCTGTCGGCAGCGCCTCCGGATGACGATCCAACGGTCTGACTGAAACTCCGATCAACGCAACATAGCGACCGTAGCTAATACGACCCCACCCAAAGCGGGGGCGCTCACCGCCAGAATTGCGAAAACCGCCAGACCCGTTCGCTTGTTCGCGGGAACCGCGAGCACAATCTGAACTATCGCCTGAAACCGATTCATATGATGCCCTCCGTAAAACGAAACTTGGCTTAAAAAGCTGTTCGTTTTTCGAGTGACGAAACGAGGGCACCTGATCCCTTCGGGATATAGGGACGAATCGGATCGGACGGTCAAGGGAGGTAAATGCCGCGCTCACTAACTTTGCGGCAGGCCGCGTCCATTTAACAGCACCGGATTTGGAAACACGAGGGGGCGACCAACCGGGCGTCGATCTCTGGCCGCTGATCTCCGCTGTGGCGCTTAAGAAAGTTCTCGAACGGATGCGCACGCCCCGCCTGAACAAAAATGTTGCCAGTTTGTTCTCCTCTTCGCTACATCGCGGGAACGGAGAATTGAGCATGATCATCAACCCTGATTCCATCGCAGCCATCATCAGCGATGCGCCCGGTTGGGCACTGGTAGGCCTAACGGCCCCGCGTCCGACGACCCGCGAAGACGCGGCACGCGAACTCGCCAGCCATCTTTATGACCGGCTCTTTCCGGTCTCTCGTGCGACCGAAACGCAGCTACCGCTTCCGCTGTGATTTGTGGGGACGAAGTCGTTCCGCAATCTGCACGATTTCGTTCGGCACGGTGTCCAGATCGAAGTCGTTTGCCGGTCGCCGTGTCAGCATAAGGGAGTGGTAGACGCCTACGCGACGGCGACTTGGTTCCGGCTTCATGGCTGGCCGTCCTCACTCGATCCCGGACCCGGCCAGCACCCCACGGACCATTTCCGTTGCACGCGGTGCGGCAACCGGGCGGGACGGCTTCGACCGACGCCGGAGCCGGTGACGGTCTTGGATTTCTTCCCGGTAAACGAAGCCGGGTGGAAGGCGCTTTTGCGGCGATTGCGCGATTAGGTTTTGGTCGTGACTACCGAAATGATTACCGATTTCGCAGCAAACGCCCAAAAACCGCAGATTTCGGTGGGCTAACGGATGTTTCCTAAACCGTAGGCCGCGTGTTCGAATCTCGCCGGGGGCACCAACTTTTTAGCCGTCAAAACGATCGTCGAGGCGACCATTCCATCGTCAGGTCGTCAAAGCGATGTCGTGTGGGCGAATTGATTCGCTCGCGTGACGATGCTTCCGGCTATCGTTGCGGGTACGAAAAAGGCCCGGACAGCGATGCTGCCGGACCCAATTCGCGCTTGCATGCGGGGCGCGGAAACCCGCGCTGGCCTTACGCCTTGACGTGCGCCGCGATGTACTTGTTCATCTCGAACATCGTGCACTTGTCGCGACCGAAAACCTTCTTCAGCTTCTCGTCGGCCAGAATTTCACGTTTGTTTTCAGGGTTCTGGAGGTCGTGCTTCTTGATATACTCCCAGACCTTGGAGATCACTTCGCTGCGCGGCAGCTTGTCGTTGCCGACGATCTCACCGAGCTCGGGCGACGGCTGGACGGGCGCATGGATGCCGCCGGTCTTAGGGGCCGCTGCCGCAGTTGGAGACTTCGCCATAAATTTTCCTTCCTGATGTGCCGTTCAAGCCGACATCGATTCACGCCTTTTTCAGCGCGCCCTCCTTGTGCGCCGCCTTTCCGCCATTGTCACTCTTTACGATAAACTGCGGATCGTCCTTCGTTGCCGCAACCTTATGGCCCTTGATCTGCGTCGGACTGGTCTGCTTTTTCTCGACATGCCCGTGCGCCGTGCCACCATGCGACTTCCACGTGACCGCATCACCCTTCTTCAATTCGCTCATCGTCACTCTCCTTCCGGCATGATCAGCGCAGAACCATGCCGGTTGGTTGCAACAAAAAGGCCCCCGGCGGATGCCGGAGGCCTGAGGTGGTCGCAATTCGGAAGGCGTCAGAAGGTCTTGCGGAGAGTCACGCCGTAAGTGCGCGGCTGGTTCGGATAGCCGCTATAGCTGCCGTCCTGCGCTACCGTCGGGAAGGTCGTGATCAGATAGTTGTTTTGCGTCAGGTTACGCACCCATCCCATCACTTCCAGCTTCTGGTCGACGAACGTGACGCCGACGCTCGCATTGACGGTGTTCTGACTGTAGCTCGACAATTCAGGGGGCGTCGTTTCGGTCGACTGGAACTTGCTGGTATAGTCGTATTCGCCACGCAGGTAAGCGTTTACCCCGCTGGCGATGTCGTGGCTCAGCGTCGCGGATGCCGATGCGCTCCACTTCGGAATGCCGGCCGGACGGTCTCCGGTCAGGTTACGGAAGTTCGGACGCAGGCCGGTGGCCGGGTTGAGCGGGCAGCGTAGCGTATCGTAATTCACGCACGCGGCGCCGGTGAACGAGTCATATTTCGGGTCGAGATAGGTGACCGCGCCGGTGAACGACAGGAAACGGGCAGGGCTGTAGGCGGCATCGGCTTCGAAGCCACGCACCGATTCCTGCCCGGCATTGACCAGGCTATAGCCCAGCCCGGTAAAGGCGTTGGACTGGAAGCCCTTGATCGTCTGCTTGAACACCGCGAGATTGAAGAAGCCGCCCCGGAACTTGGCCTTCACGCCGGCTTCGTAGACCGTGACATTCTCCGGTGCGGCGGTCCGGCCGACGCCGTTGGCATTCGGTGGCCGACTGTCCGACGACAGGTTGAACGCGCCGGCCTTCCAGCCCGTCGAATAGCTGGCATAGACATTGATCGCGCCGAGATCATAGGCGACCCGCCCGGCATAGGTGAACTTGTCGCCCTTCAGCACACCGCTTTCGTTGGCGTTGGGGAAATTGACCGGGCCGTGCGTCGGCGAGTTCCCGTAGAAGAATTGCAGCGCGCCGAGCGACCCATAGATGTTGCCTGGCAGTCCGAGGAGGGGGAATTGCGGCACTGCCTGAAGATTGAGCGCCGAGAACGGATCCTGCAGCGTCACCATCGACATCGCCCTTTTACGATCGTTGAGATAGGCGAGGCCGCCGGTGACCGTCAGGCGTTCGGTGAGCTTGTAGTCGGCCTGTCCGAAAATCGAATAGGACGTCTGCTTGAGCGCGTAATTGTCGATAATCCCCTGACCAGCCTGAAAGTAGGTGCGGCCGGGAACGATCGACGGCGTGACCAGGCTCTGCAGGAATTCCAGCGCGTAGATGTTGGAACGGCCGCGGATTGCATTGCCCAGCGTTGGCGGAAGGCCGGCAAGCAAGGCGGCCGGAACCTGGCCGGACAAGCCGTCGGCGAAAGCGCGGATGTCCGATCCGAAGCGGATCTCGCGACCGGTGTTGAGCTTCTCGTTCTGGTAGAAACCGCCGATCATGTAGCTGAACGGACCGTCTCCGTCCGACGTGATGCGCAATTCCTGCGTGAAGGTCTTGATCTTGTTCGCGGTGGTGTTGCTCGAGATGGCCGCGGCGGTGAAATCGATGTCCTGCTGCGATTCATTCACCTGGTTGCGATAGGCGGTGATCGACGTCAGCTTGGCAAAGCCCACATCGTATTCCGCCTGCGCCGAGATCCCGGCGCCGCGCACGCGGTTCACCGGGTTGGTATTGAAGATCACATCGCGATCGAAGGGTCGGGCCGGGTTGCCGATCGCCTTGCCCAGGCCACCAAAGGCTACTGGCGCGCCGATCAACTGGGTAGCCGGACCGTTCTGGATCGTCACGACGCCGCAGCAGCGTTCCTTGATGAGGTTGTAATCGGCGATCACCCGGAGCGAGAAGTCCGAAGAGGGCTGCCACAACACGTCGCCGCGAACCGAGTGACGATCGCGATTGTTGACGTCGGATCCTGTGGTCAAATTACGGAAGTAACCGTCACGCACGTTGACGCTGCCGGACAGGCGAACCGCGATCGTATCCGTCAGCGGGCCGGTCACGGTCGCGCGGGCCTGCATCTGGTCGAGGTTGCCGTAGGTGATCTCGGCCTTACCCCCGGCCTCGAACGACGGCTTCTTGGTGACGATGCTGATCGCGCCAGCCGAGACGTTCTTGCCGAACAAGGTAGACTGCGGACCGCGCAACACCTCGACGCGTTCGATCTCGGGCAGATCGTCGAGCGCCGCGGCCGATCGCGAGCGGTAGACGCCGTCGATGAACACGCCGACCGAGCTTTCGATACCGTCATTGCCGTTGCCGTTGCCGAAGCCGCGAATGATGAAGTTGGTTTGGCCGACCGCGTTCAACTGCGCCACCTTGAGCGACGGGACGACCGACTGAAGGTCGATCAGGTCGCGGATCTGGGCACGATCGATCGTCGCCTGGGACGTGACGGACACGGAGATCGGGACATCCTGTAGCGTCTGCTCACGCTTCGTCGCGGTGACGATGATGTCGCCATCGGCGCCGCTATCGTCCTGCGTCGCGGCGATGGTGCGCGGCGGGTCCGCCGGGACGGACGGCGTATTGGTCTGCGCCGATGCCGGCAGTGCGATGACCAGGGCAATCGCGGACGCGGCGAACAGTTCGAATTTCTTCATGCGCTTTTCCCTCTCCTGTCTTCGCCGGCGATCTTCAGGTCACCTTGCGATATCGGTCTATCGACCAGACGAGACGTAGCGCTCGCCGGAAAGCGGCGTCAATGGCCTTATCCGGCGCAAAACTGCGGGCTTGCACCGCCGTTGCCCAAATGAGACAGATGCCGGGACACCCTCGAAAATCGTGCGAAACACGCTTGCCGTAGCGTCGCATGGAACTTCTTCGTTCAAGGAATCATCGATGACAGCGCTGGGCCCCGATCCGGAAGACGGCGATATCGTCGCGGAGCCGAAAAAAATTCCTGTCCCGGACGAGGTGCAGGAAGCGATCCGCACGCTGATCCGCTGGTCCGGCGACGATCCGGAACGCGAGGGCCTGCTCGACACGCCGGCCCGCGTCGCGCGCGCGTGGAAGGAATATTGCAGCGGCTATGGCGACGATCCGGCGCACCATTTGTCGCGCGTGTTCGAGGAAGTCGGCGGATATGACGAGATCGTCCTGTTGAAGGATATCCCGTTCCAGTCGCATTGCGAGCATCACATGGCGCCGATCATCGGCAAGGCGCATATCGCTTACCTGCCGCGCAACCATGTCGTCGGCATCTCCAAGCTGGCGCGCGTGCTGAACGCCTTCGCCCGGCGGCTGCAGGTGCAGGAACGGCTGACCGCCGAAGTCGCCGACTGCATCTGGGACGGGTTGAAACCGCACGGCGTGGCCGTGGTGATCGAGGCGAGCCATGCCTGCATGACGGCGCGCGGCGTGCGTACGCCCGGGGTGGGCATGGTCACCAGCCGGATGATGGGCGTGTTCCGCGACGACGAGCGCAGCCGCAAGGAAGTGCTTGCGTTGATGCATGCCTGAACCGGAAGCGCGCCCGAAAGCCCGGCTGGAAGGCAGGGCGATCCTCGTTACCGGCGGCGCCAGGCGGATCGGTGCGGTGATCGCGCGGCGCCTGGCGCAAGACGGCGCGCGCGTCGTGCTGCATTACGGATCCTCTCGCGCCGAAGCGCTCGCGCTCGCCGCGGAGATCGGCGCCGCCGGAACCGTGCAAGGCAATCTGGCGGACAGCGCAGCGATCGACGACCTGTTCGCGCGCGCGCGGCAAGCGGCGCAATCGCCGATCGACGGGATCGTCAACAGCGCATCGGCGTTCGATTATGATGTTCCGCCGACGCTCGATCCCGTCTTGCTCGCCCGATTATACGCCATCGGCCATTCGGCGCCCGTGCTGCTCGCCTCCGCACTCGCGCGACAGGACGATCTGGCAGAAGGCGCCGTCGTCAATCTGCTCGACCAGAAGGTGGCCAACCTGAACCCCGATTTCTTCTCCTATACCGGCGGCAAGCTCGCGCTGGCCGGCGCGACCGAGATGCTGGCACAGGCGCTCGGGCCGCGTATCCGCGTGAATGCGGTCGCGCCGGGCATCACGCTGCCGAGCGGAGACCAGAGCGAAGCCGAATTTCACGCCGTCGCGTCAGAAAACGTCCTGCGCCGCCCGGTCGACCCGGGAGATGTCGCCAATGCGGTGGCATTCCTGCTCGGCGCGACCGGGCTGCATGGCCAGATCGTCTATGTCGACTGCGGCCAACGCCTGGTGCCGCGCACCCGGGACGTGATGTTCGAGCGCGACCGTGGCTGAATTCACCACCATCCTCGACAAGCTCGCGGTGATGATCCGGCTCGGCATCCACGCCTTCGAAGCCGAACCGCAGCGCGTCGTCATCTCCGTCGAGATGACCGTCCGCTATCCCGAACCGCTGCGGGACGATGCGATCGATCAGGTGCTGGACTATGATTTCGTACGAGAAAAGATCGTCGCACTGGCGGCCGAGCGGCGCTTCGCCCTGCAGGAAACATTGTGCGAGACGATCGCGCAGATCTGCCTCGCGGATCGCCGCGTCGGCCGGGTGCGCGTGCGGACGATGAAGACCGACGTATATCCGGACGCGCGGATCGGCTGCGAGATCGTGCGCGAACGCTGAGGTCGGGTTCAAGGCCATAAGCGGCCCCGCCGCATGGGGCGGCAGGGCCGGATCAATCGGCTACGCCCGGTTGGCCGCACTCAATACGGCGCGAACGCTGGCCGTCGCGATGTCGGTATCCAGCCCGACGCCGAACACGGTCTTGCCCTCCGCCGTGCGGCACTCGACATAGGCGGCGGCCTGCGCGTCGGCACCGTGGCCGATCGCATGCTCGCTATAATCCACCACGTCGAGCAACGGCCCGGTGCTTTCGCCGAGCGCCGCGATCACGCCTGAGATCAGTCCGTTGCCACGCCCGGAAATCGACCGTTGCTCACCGCCGACCGATACGCGGCCGACGAACAGGCGCTGCCCGGCCGTCCCTTTCTCCTCATAATCGACCAAGGCGAAACGATCCGAGCCGCGCGCGAGATAGGTGCGCTCGAAAACCTGCCAGATATCCGCGGCGTTCAGTTCCCGGCTGGTTTCGTCGGCATAGGCCTGCACGTACCGGCTGAAATCGGCCTGAAGCCGCTTGGGCAGTTTGAGCCCCTTGTCCTGCTCCAGCACCCAGGCGACGCCGCCTTTGCCGGATTGCGAATTGACGCGGATAACCGCTTCATAGCTGCGTCCGAGATCGGCGGGATCGATCGGAAGGTAGGGCACTTCCCACAGTTCATCGTTGCGGCCGGCCTGCGCAGCGAAGCCCTTCTTGATCGCATCCTGATGGCTGCCGGAAAAGGCGGTAAAGACGAGATCGCCGGCATAGGGCGTCCGCGGGTGGACGGGGATGTTGGTGCAGTAATTGACGGTATTGACGATCTCGTCGATGTCCGAAAAATCTAGCGCTGGATCAATGCCTTGGGTGTACATGTTGAGTGCCACGGTGACGAGGTCGCAATTGCCGGTGCGCTCGCCATTGCCGAGCAGGCAACCCTCGACGCGGTCCGCGCCGGCCATCATGCCCAGCTCCGCCGCGGCGACCCCCGTGCCGCGATCGTTATGCGTGTGCAGCGAGATTACGACGCTGTCGCGGTTCGGGATATTGCGCCCGAACCATTCGATCTGGTCGGCATAGATATTCGGCGTCGCGCACTCGACGGTGGCGGGCAGGTTGAAGATGATCGGCCTGTCCGGGGTCGGGCGCAGGACATCCATCACGGCGGCACAGACTTCGACCGAGAACTCGAGTTCGGCGGTCGAGAAGGTTTCCGGCGAATATTCGAACGTCCAGTCCGTCTCCGGTTGCGCATCGGCGCAGTCACGCAGGATCTTCGCACCTTCGATCGCGATCGCCCGCACTTCGTCGCGCGTCATGCCGAAGACGATCTTGCGCCAAGCCGGGCTGACCGCATTGTAGAGGTGCACGATCGCGCGCGGCGCGCCCTTCAGGCTCTCGAAGCTCTTCTCGATCAGGTCGCGGCGCGATTGCGTCAACACCTGGATTGTGACGTCCTCGGGCACGCGGTCGTTCCGGACGAGGCCGGAAATGAAATCGAATTCGGTCGCGCCGGCGCTCGGAAAACCGACTTCGATCTCCTTCAAACCGACCTTGCACAGCAGGTCGAACAGGCGGGTCTTCTTCTCGGCGTCCATCGGATCGATCAGCGCCTGGTTGCCGTCGCGCAGGTCGGTCGAGAGCCAGCGCGGCGGCCGGGTGATGGCCCGCGACGGCCATTGCCGGTCGGGCAAGTCGATCTGGGGGAAGGGACGGTATTTTACGGAAGGATCACGCAGCATCATGTGTCTCGCAGAACTTCGGGCCGGCGTCTGGGGCGGGGCAGTCCCTTAGGCGGGGTCGCATGCGCGGGGTTCGGCGCACGGCGACGGTCGCGCCTAAGGGCGCGTAAGTCGAAGTAGCGAGAGGCTGCGCCCGGACATCATCCCGTCTCGCCTAGCGCGCAGCGCGGATCGCTGTCCAGCCCTGAATGCGGTGGGCGTTCGGGTCGTACATTGATCCATAGCAATGTGCGGTCGGGTGCGACTTGCTACAGCGCGGCGCGATGACTTCCGAAATCCAGCCGCTGACGCAATTATTGTACGTCAGCACCAGCAACCCCTCCGGGGCTAAGATCGATCTTCCCAAGATCGTCGAACAATCGCGTCACAACAACGCGCTCGACGGAGTCAGCGGGCTACTCTGGAGCGATGGCAAACGCTTCTTGCAAGTGCTCGAAGGACCGGCCGAAAGCGTCAGCACCACGTTCGCGCGGATCAAGGCGGACCCGCGGCACCACGCGATCGTCATATTGCATCAGCGTTCGATCACCGAGCGGGAGTTCGGGAGCTGGACGATGGCGCAACGCCGCGCCGACGACAGCGCGGACGCGTTCGACGCCAAGATGCAGCGCCTGTTGCGCAATGCATCGGAAACGGTGCGCGCGACCTTCCTGGGATTGATCGCCGCGCGCGCCTGACCGCGCCGTTCGTTCGAACGCGTTCTTCCTGACGGATGCGCGGGTGCGACCCGCCGGTTTCAGCGCCCGGAGGACGCTGCACCAGGCGGGCCGGATCGATCGTTACTTCTGGAACGCGGCGGCGATCTTCAGGTCCACGGCATCGGATACGAGCGGGAGCGCGCCGTCGATGCCGAACTGGCTGCGCTGAACCGTCGTCGTCGCTTCGAAGCCGAGATTTTCCTTGCCGCCCATCGCAGCCGGCATCTTGCCCGCGCCGTAGAATGCGACGTCGAGCGTGATCGGCTTCGTGACGCCGTTCAGCGTCAGATTGCCCGTGACCGTCGCCTTGCCGGTGCCGGTCGGCTTCACCGAGGTGGAAACGAATTTCGCGTCGGCTGGGGCAGGGCCAAAAAAGTCCGGCTTGCCGCCGTCCTTGCCGGCGCGCAGCATATGGCTGGTCAGCCCGGCGCTGGCGGTGGTGACCTTGGACACCGGGATCGTCATGTCGACCTTGGCGGCGGCCGGATTCTTCGGATCGAACGTCAGCGTACCGCTAATGTCACCGAACAGGCCGATATACGGCGTGAACCCGAGATGGTTGACGGTCCAACTGACCAGAGTGTGGTTGGGATCGGCGGTGTACGTGCCACCGGTGATGCCGGCCGTCGTCTTCGAACCCGGCATCTGCATCGCCTGCTGCGCGATCAGGGGGGTGGCGATCGCGGCGGAGGCCGCAAGCAGAATCATCGTCAGGCGCATCGTTACGCTCCAGAAAAGCATGGGGGACCGCATTGGTGTGATGCGATCCCCCGATTGGCTCAAGTGTTAAGTGCGAAACGATCCGTTGCATCGCACCGCGGCAGAGTCAGTTCTTGTCCTTGTCGACCAGTGCATTCTTGCCGATCCACGGCATCATGCCGCGCAATTCGCTACCGATCTTCTCGATCGGATGCGCCAGGGCCTGCTTGCGTGCGGCCTTGAGTTCCGGCTGGCCGGCACGATTGTCGAGGATGAAGTTCTTCACGAACCGTCCCGACTGGATGTCGGCGAGCACGCGCTTCATCTCCGCCTTGGTTTCCGGCGTGATGATCCGTGGCCCGGTGGTGATGTCGCCATATTCCGCTGTGTTGCTGATCGAATAGCGCATGTTGGCGATGCCGCCTTCGTACAGCAGGTCGACGATCAGCTTGGTCTCGTGCAAACATTCGAAATAGGCCATTTCGGGCGCGTAGCCCGCTTCGACCAATGTCTCGAATCCGGCCTGGATCAGGTGCGTGATGCCGCCGCACAGAACCGCCTGCTCGCCGAACAGGTCGGTCTCGCATTCTTCCTTGAAGTTGGTCTGGATGATGCCGCTGCGCCCGCCGCCGACGCCCGATGCGTAGGCGAGCGCGATATCGTGCGCGTTGCCGGACGAATCCTGGTCGATCGCGATCAGGCACGGCACGCCGCCGCCGCGAACATATTCGCTGCGCACGGTGTGGCCCGGTCCCTTCGGCGCGATCATGATCACGTCGAGATCGGCGCGCGGCTCGATCAGGCCGAAATGCACGTTGAGCCCGTGGGCGAAGGCAATCGTCGCGCCCTGCTTGAGATGGTCGTGCAGGTCGCTCGCGTAGATCGCCGCCTGATGCTCGTCCGGCGCGAGGATCATGACGATATCGGCCCAGGCCGCAGCCTCCTTGTTCGACTTGACCGCGAACCCGGCGTCGATCGCCTTCTTGGCGGTGGCGGAACCCTCGCGTAGCGCGATCGCGACATCCTTCACACCGCTGTCGCGCAAATTCTGCGCATGGGCGTGACCTTGCGAGCCATAGCCGACGATGGCGATCTTCTTGTCCGTGATCAGGTTCAGATCGGCATCGCGGTCGTAATAGACTTTCATGTGCAGGCTCCCTTTGTCTCGAATGGTTGGTCACGGACCGTTCCGGGGTCCCCCGTGCCTCGCGACCATCGGCATGGCAGAGGTGTGGACCCCGGAACGCGTGCCGGATGACGGTTGGTTGATGGCTAGGCGGCGTTCTTGCCCCGCGCCATCGCGACGATGCCGGTCCGGGCGACTTCGATCAGACCCACTTCGCGCATCAGCGTGATGAACGTATCGATCTTTTCGCGTCCGCCGGTCACCTCGAAGACGAAGCTGGTCGTCGTCGCATCGACCACGCGGGCGCGGTAGACGTCGGCCAGGCGCAACGCCTCGATCCGGTGATCGCCCGTGCCGGCGACCTTGATCAGCGCCAGCTCGCGTTCGACGTGCGGGCCAAGCGCGGTGAGATCGGTCACGCTGTGCACCGGGATCAACCGGTCGAGTTGGGCGAGGATCTGTTCCATCGTCTGGTCCGACGCGCTGGTGACGATCGTGATGCGGCTGACGGCGTGATCGGCGGTCACGTCCGACACGGTCAGGCTCTCGATATTATAGCCGCGCGCCGTGAACAGGCCGGCGATGCGCGCCAGGATGCCGGGCTCGTTGTCGACCATCACCGCCAGGGTATGACGGGACGCGGTTTCGGTTTTTATGTGCATCTTACTTTCCTCCCCTCCCTGGAAGGGAGGGGCTGGGGGTGGGTCGGCTCTTGGAAAGGGCGGGCGTCCCAGTCGGACCCACCCACCCCCGGCCCCTCGCTTCACGAGGGAGGGGGGACGACGAAATGACCATCACACCAGCGCCTTCGCTTCGTCGTCCATCTCGCCGGACACTTCGTTGGCCTGCAGGATCATCTCGGTGTGCGCCGCGCCGCTCGGAATCATCGGGAAGCAATTGGCCATCT
>Ga0160428_1001185_pt1 | contig 21182 bp, 21 predicted proteins | sample SolpanmetagenomM_FD_108198 | JGI IMG/M metagenome (GOLD analysis project Ga0160428, IMG submission 108198) | Solar panel surface microbial communities from Lawrence Berkeley National Laboratory, California, USA - M | ecosystem: Engineered > Built environment > Solar panel > Unclassified ... | reverse complement strand
ATCGGTAAGAAGTTCTACCGGCAGAAGAAAGGTATACCGCAGGGTTCAGTGCTCTCGAGCTTGTTGTGCAATCTGTTTTACGGAAGGTTCGAGCTCGAGCAACTTGATTTTCTCCAGCATGACAAGCACAGCCTGCTACTACGCCTCATCGACGACTTTTTGCTCAGCACAACCAGTAGAGATCATGCCGTCAAGTTCTTGCACATCATGCACGATGGCGTACCAGCTTATGGCATCAATGTTAGACCGGAGAAGTCGCTTGTCAATTTCCAAGTCAAGGTCAATGGTATCGAAGTGCCAAAACTTCAGAGAGACAGACTTTTCCCCTACTGTGGCATGTTACTAGACCCGAGAAGCCTTGACATCAGCAAGGATCATGCTGCCTCTCGTCGACATGGTAAGTTCTTTAAGAAGAATTAATGACATCTCAACACTAATGCGATACAGGCACCACAATCGATGCATTAACGGTCGAATATTCAAGATCACCTGGACGCAATCTCAGGCGCAAGACAATGATGGCTCTGAAGATACAGCTTCACACCATGCTGCTATCCACTGGCTACAACTCTTATCGAACAGTCGTGCTTAATCTGTACAACTGTATGATAGATGTAGCCGGGAAGACACTGTCATACATCAGGTGTTTTGCCAAAGACGGTGCCAAGTTGTGTAGTACTCTAAAGGGTAAGATACACCTTTGGCATCCAATCTATACTATCTGACCAATATCAATGTGTAGATATTATGTCTGATTTGGTCGCCTTAGCGTTCGCCATGATGAAGAGCAATCGCAACAAGCTCCGGAGTCCAGATTATAGATGTGGTGTCAGTCGTTCTATGTTGGAGTGGTATGTTGTGCCGTTTCTGTCTGAAGACTGCCTGTGCTGACACAGAGTCATTGTAGTCTGTCCTATCAGGCCTTTGCCTCGACCTTGAACAACCAACAAGCATTACATGGACTTTTCCTCAAGTGGCTCAAGAACATGCTTGAGCAGGCGACAAGCAAATGCTCCAGGAGGGAATTGTCTTTGTTGTGGACTATCTGAGCAGTTTCTGAACGTAATTGCAAGATGTCAGATGTGACAGATGACGGCAATCGAAGCTAAACTATGATCTTGCCTCTATATTTGACGTGACACTGCTAGATGATGTCTTGCTAACTGGATAACATGTCCTGACTGTTGCTTTTTGCTCCTTCCTAATTAAGCTTTTTTCAGCCGCGTCTCAACTCCGCTTTGTAGAAAAGTGCTGTCATAGTTCATCTGATCACCAGGCCTAGTCCATACATGGATTCTTTTCTGTATTATTCTTTCTCGACCTAATTGCGCTATACCTTCTCGTAGATTCACCACATTACGACACAACGCAACATCCCACATGCCGGAGCAATAGTCTAAGCAGCCTCTTCCCAGGCACTTCCCATTTCCGACCAATAGGGTATCTTCGTGAACGTGCTGCAGCATCATGTCTGGCTCACACTCGAATCCAGTCAACATTCCGAGTTCGCCAGGGTCTCCTAGCCGCTCACGTTCACAGTCCGAATGGGCTCGATCAGTATCCAATGCAAGATTGGCCTCTCCGATCACTGGGGCGGGAAGTTCGCGAAGAAGCAGTACGCAACAGGGACAAGATACGTCTAGCCGGAGTCAAGATGCCATAGCACAAGCACCGCTGGCCGGATCCTCTGGATCGTATAACGCGCCGCGAGGACAGTCTGCACTTTCCAGTGCTTTAAAAGCATCTACAGGTACCACACCACCGCTGGGAAAAACACCTAATACAGAAACTACTTCACTCAGGCCAAGTCAGTCGTTCCTTGGACAGCAGGATAGACGCAGTGACTATGGATCATTCGCGCCCGGCTCCGTACAAAGCAGACAAGGACGACCTTCGGAAGTAATACAGTACGAGGACTTTGATGTTATTAGACGACATCTCGCTGGCCCAAAGAATCCTTCACCACAACGAAGTACCCAAATCAGTGCTGTAGGCTCCCCAGCGCGGACATCTAGTTTCCAGGGCGGTGTGACCGGTGGTACAGATGGGCTTGGAGAGGTGCCGGATCTTACGGATGGATTCTCGAGTCTAAAGATGCAGGGGGGAGACATCACGAGAGAAATATATAGGCGCACAGAGGCGGAGGAGCAAGCCAGAAGGGGTCGAGTAATGCGGAGCAAGAGTATAGACATTATACGATCTCCACCTGCTGAAGATCAACAAGATATTGGGAGTATGAGACAACCAGGAGGATTCCGCCGCAATCACATCATCCGAAACACAACCAGTCCTACAAGAGCTGATGATCACCATACACGCACGTCAGGTCCAGTTGGAGCAGCACCACAGCCTACATTTTTGGCAGCCAACTTTTACGAGTTTCTCAGCATCTACGGACACTTTGCTGGAGAAGAGTATGAATCTGATGATGATGACGAGGGAGAAGTTTCTCGCGCTGAGTACGACTGGGAATCTCGAGAAGGACAACAGGATTACTTCGGAGATGCAGGGCAAGCGATTTCTCGAGAACAACAGCCACTGCTAAGAAGAGCAACGACTATGCGGAAGAGGCGGGACGATCCAGCACTGAAGAAGGGAGCAGGAGGTACAGCCCTTATCTTGCTCAAGGGCTTTGTTGGCTCAGGTGTCTTGTTCTTACCTCGTGCATTCTTGAATGGTGGCATGATTTTCAGCATATCAGTACTATTCGCGGTGGCCACAATCAGCTACTATTGCTTCTTGCTACTTACATCAGCTAGGTCAGTCCTACGAGGCTCGTATGCTGATATGGGCGAGAAAGTCGGCGGCAAATGGATGCGCTTCTTGATCAATTTCTCGCTTGTTATAAGTCAGGTCGGCTTCGCATCAGCTTATATTGTCTTTACCTCGGAAAATCTCAGAGCCTTTATCCTGGCAGTTTCAGACTGCAAAACAGCTATCGACATTAAGCTCATGATACTCATGCAGCTAATCATTTTCATGCCTCTATCATTGTACCGAAACCTGAACAACATCTCGATCATTGTTTACATTGCAGATCTATTCATTGTTCTGGGTCTGATCTACCTATATTATGCTGACATTGCGACTATGGCTGCGCACGGAATTGCCGACATTGCTCTTTTCAACAGAAATAGCTGGACTTTGTTTATCGGAACGGCTATCTTTACCTTTGAAGGTATTGGTTTGCTCATTCCTATTCAAGATGGCATGAAGAACCCAGAGCAGCTTCCAGCAGTACTAGGTGGTGTGATGGTTATCATCTCTGTCATCTTCATTAGCATGGGTGCTCTTTCATATATGGCCTTTGGATCGAAGACGGAGACGGTTATCATCCTCAACCTGCCGCAGGATAACAAGTTCGTCAACACTGTCCAGTTTCTGTACTCACTTGCTATTCTGCTGTCAACACCACTACAGATCTTCCCTGCCATCACTATCATGGAGAAGGGTATCTTCAAAAAGAGTGGAAAGTATAGCAAGGGGATTAAATGGAGGAAGAACGGCTTCCGCTTCATGGTTGTCATCAGCTGTGCTCTTATCGCGTGGGTAGGTGCAAATGATCTGGACAAATTCGTGGCATTGGTTGGCAGCTTTGCATGCATCCCGCTGGTTTTCCTATATCCAGTGAGTACTCTCCCTCATTAATCTATCCCTGGCCATGTACTGACAACATCTAGCCACTTTTGCACCGCTCTGCTGTAGCACGTTCGTTCTGGAGCCGGAGTTTAGATCTCTTGCTTTGTGCACTTGGCGTGATACTCATGGCGTATACATCCACCCTCACGATAACTGCTTGGGTCAAGGGAGAGAATAATGAAAAAGGTCATGGCTATTGCGATCGTCGCTGAGTAGACTGAGAGATTGAGTAGACTATCGTTTGTATAATTCGTACTGCATAGAGCTTTGGAGCGCTCAGCATTTTGCATATGGACGGCGCATGATGGATACATACCTGATATTGAGAATCAAGGGAAGAAGAGTTAGAGATAGAGATTTAGGACCTCGGGTGAATAAGGGGTAAAATGGCTCTGAGATCGACTGAAGGGAACACCTCACAACTTTACGGTCGCAATAAACCAACTCGAACTTCACATTAGAAAAGCGACGAACGAACAACGACAATCAATCCAATAACTCTCGCTCATCTCAAACTCATGGACGTGTAACATCTGTTCTCTTTTCCTCATGTTGTCGCCATCTTTGATCGATCGATGTCTAAAGACTCCCGGCAAATCGAACATGAGATACAGTAAGTCGCCTTTTTGCTCTCTCCGCCTCCGTCTCATTTTGGTGTCACAAGAACACCACCCTACACCAAAACCATTATTCATCACATCCATCACAACACAACAAACAATGAAATATGAGCGATTTTTATTTGTCGCATGCCTTCTTCAAATCGATTGATACTGATTTCATGGGTATAGCGAATGTATAATACGCAGAAAACGGAAGTTGCATGAGGTGTACGCCGTCTCATGTGGTGGTAGTCTGGGTGCGGCGTTTCTGGAATCGAACATTGGTCTAGAGAACTTCTTGAACGCCAACGATCTCTCGAAGTGAGTGCACAACCTTCAATGCATGTATCACTAACATATACTTACCTCTCCATTATTACAGAGGTCGCTATTTCAATGAGTCAACTCTACCTTCTCGTCCCGACTATGCTGCTCTCGTCAAGTCCAACTTACTATCCCAAAAGTCATACCAATCCATCGTCGCACAACTCAGTGATGCTACAGAAGAAAAAGCTTCGAGCAACGCGGTCGAGGCAAATGCTCCCTCTCTAACACATCATAGCTTACGCGACAACTCCAACTTGCGCAATGGACGTGATGTAGAGCAACTTGCATCGTCGTCCGACAATGTTGACGAATCTGGAAGGAAAGATCGTGCGAAACAGGTTGCAGCAACGTTTGATGCCGCAGGTGCATACTCAAAAACAGACAAGAACAACACATCGTCGCAGAAGTCCACTCCAACTACTCCTCGACACCTCCATGCGTCATTGCCTCGCGCTACAAAGAGCCCAGCCAAACTCGCAAGTCCGCCATACAGTCCAAACTCTCAAGCAGCGAGGGCGGAATTCGATGCGAACGATCATGGCGTGCATGTACATCCAGAAGCGCCGGTCAACATCCTCACACCTGCAGGAGAATCTCAGGAAGGTATTTCACCCAGCCGAAGTACGTCTGCGATCGAACATGGACAGCAGGCAAGACATGGTATAAGAACACCAAAGTCGTCTTCTGGCGGCGACGAACTGGATGCACTGGAGGCGACTGCCGCTGTACCAATTACCGACTCTGTGTCATCGTTGGCTCCAGGCCGGGCTCTGGAACTCGTGGAAGAAGCACAAGTGCAGGCCAATGGTCAAGCTGATGGATTGTCGAAAGTGGAGGTGCAGCTGGATTCTGCCAAAGATCTCGGGCCTATCAATGGTGTGTCGCAACATCCATGGAAGTCAGGTGGAATCCCATCTCACGTTGATGATATCGCAGGGCCGTCTGGCGACCTCCTCCCAACAGAGACGTCGAAGGCATCAGAGAACAATCTGAGGACAGATACAATTCCAGGCACTCTACAACCAAAGCCGCTCGACCCAAACATTGCGACAACACGACCAGAAAGATTACAGATCGAAGCATTCGCAAAAGAAGTAGAAAAAGTGCCTGATGACAATCGAGACCGCAGCCCAACTCCTATGGAAGTTGATGAAGTGCTTCACAAGCTCGCAAAGCCCACGGCATCTACCGACCCGACTCTGGCTCCCAAGCGTAGCGGCAATCGCGTGCGCAAGTCAAGACGTAGGACTAGACGCAGAACCACCGTAGTGCTCGCCAATGCCAAAGATGAGCGACATCTGGAGACCATCAGGAGTGTGCGCAAGAATCAAGGCTTTCCTGATTACGGCAGTATGAGCTATTATAAGCCACTGTTCAAGCGTGTGGTGTTGTCAGCTGCGAATGGTTTCAAGACTCTGGACGAGCTACTGCGGAATACGACGAAGAGTGTCAGCACTTCGGATCATTTGGTCGGTATACGTGAGGAGACTGACATGCGTATCCTGGAACGAGTCCGACGTCTGCAATCTCTGGAAGGTCGTTGGTCATTGAAGACGCCCAAAGGTGGAGATGAGCCACCTTCACAACAATCTCATTGGGATCTGCTGATAAAGGATGTCAAGTGGTTACGTACTGACTTTCGGGAAGAGCGCAAACTGAAGATTGCGGTTGCGAAAGAGTTGGCAGATTGGTGTGCTGAATGGGTCAATGCCGACAATGCTGAACGTCGAAGTCTCCAGTGTTGTCTGAGCAGAGGTCAGCTTTCTGCGGATACTCACTCTGCCTTAGACCAAAAGGCTGTGCATGAGCTGTCAATCGATGATGGACATCATTCGTCCAGTGAAGACATTTTCGATCTTGCACTGGCTGGACATTGCCCGCCCCTTAAGCGTATCAAGATTGATCAGGCCCTTTTCAACAGCCTTCCTCAGTATGGCACTAATGTCGTCGACGAAACACCAATGCACACTCTTCGAGTTGTTGCCAGCGCAGATGTCGATTTGGAAGACCCTGTATTACCAACACCTGTAAAGTCTGATCGAGGTGCCCAAGGCTTGATCCCGACAGTCCTTCTCGCTCAAAACAAAGATCGCGCATTGGATCCAGAGGATGTCACCTGTGCTCTCTTCAATCCCGAATCGAGGCCATTGCGTGGCAGACTTAATGCTCCTTGGGCCTTCAAGCCACCATCTGTGCCAATGCCTCCACAAGCTTTCTTTGAGCACCGTAATGCGTCACAATGGAGCTGGGAGGACGACCAAATGCTCAAGCAATACGCCAAGGACTTCCCTAGCAACTGGGGCTTGATAGCTGACAGGTTGAACTCCCGCAGTATGATAGTCTCATATGTTGATCGTCGAACTCCATGGGAATGCTACGAGAGATTGTTAGGCATGGAAGGACCACCATCAGACGCACAGGCCAAGCAATATCTGCGACACTTTCATGCTCGCATTGAGCGTGCTAAAGAGACTTTCGAGGCTCATCAAGCGACTATGCGAGATCACGCCGAACAACAAGCTCGCACCAATGGCCAACCTGTGCCGCTCATCCAGCCAAAGCGCTTTCCTGCACCACTTCGGGTCGAGCGGAAACCGAACAAGCGCTTCATTGCGATTCTGGATGGTTCACGAAAGATGGCTAAGAAGAGGGAGAATCAAATTGTTAAGCAACAACAGCAGGCTGCTGCGCAAGCTGAGGCCCAACAACAGCAGAAGACGGCACAGCCACAAGGTAGAGCAACACAAACGCCGCAGTACTGGAGCAAGCTCAAATACGAGAGGGAGGCGCGCGAGCAAGACAGGGTGACTCACTTGCGCGAACAACAACGGGTAAGCTACACACATAGGTTAACATTATGAGAAATTGTGCTAAACATAAGTAGGCTTTGATGGAACAGCAACGACGCCAAGGCAGCGGCCAACAAGCGCCACTTGTCAATGGTGTCGCTCAGCAACAACTGCGACCCGGCGCCCCTGCGACCTCGCAAACCCAGTCGATGAATGCTCCTAACATGCCCGGCATGCTCAATGCTCCAAATCCCGCTCAACAACAAGCTCTCCAGCAAATGGTCATGCGAGGCGGTCTGAACGGCATAGCTGGCGTCAACGGCATGAACAGCATGAACGCCCAGCAAGCGACTGCACTCACCAATCGCGCTCAGGCTCAAATAGCTCAACAAAGACTTGCTCCTCAACTCGGTGGAAACAACCCAGCTAGTGCTCAGGAAGCCATGTTAAGGATGGCTCAGCAACAACGTGTGATGGCGCAAGCCGGTCAACAAGGCTTTCCGCAAGGGCAATTCGCACGCCCGTCTTCGAATTCAACTCTGGGCGTCAGTGGTGCTTCAAATGGCAGTATGAGTAACCAATTCAACAATGCAATGCGGAGTCCTGGCATCCAGCAGCAGCAACAAAATGGAAGCGCCTCTCACGTCTCTCCTCAAAATGCTCAAGCCATCCTTCACAACGGGCAGAACCTACCACAATCTTTGTCGAGCGGTCACGTGCCTCCAATAGTCAACATTCAACATCAGATTCGTGCTTCAAATCCGACAATGTCACAGCATGATGTCAACAGACAGGCCACCGAGCAATTGCGTATGATGACCCAGAATGGGGCCCAGAATGTTGCGGCTGGCTCTCAGAACAGCATGAATAATAACGCCCTTGCAAATGCGTTCACCCAACAACAACTCATGAAGCAATTACAGAATAATAATATGTATGCTCAAAACAACAATATGCTTGGTAACGCTCAGCAAAGATCAGCAGCGGCACAAGTAGCACAGGCTCGTAATGCTGGGAGTCCTCAGAATGGAGAACAGCTTCTTGGTCAACAACCTCAACAACAAGGACAACAATCACAGTATTCAGCCCAGCTCCGTCAACAAATGTTCAACAATCAACAACGGGCCATTACCAACCAGCAAGCTGCCGCCGCAGCCTCGACTCATAGGAGTCCCAGCGCACAACAAGGTAGTCCGGCCATGAACGCTGGCTTGCCTGCTGGTCCTGTTGTTGTCAATGGGTTTCAACGGCCTCAAGGACCAACAACTCCTGGCGTCAATGCTAACGCACAGGGATCAATGCGTCCTCCAAGCCGAACACCAAGCAGCATGGGGGTCAACATGGCTCAAGGACAAATGCAACATATCAGTCCACAACAACAATTAGCTCAATTGCATATGCAGCAACAGCAAATGCAACGCACGCTTAGTGGCAATTCCAACGCTATGGGTACACCGACGCCGCAGATGATGCAGAGGACTATAAGTGGACATGGACAACATGGACTTGGTGTGCCTGGGGCTGGTCAGATGCAGAGGACGATTAGCGCGGGTATGGGTGGTCAAGGCATGGGCCAACAGCAAGGTAGTCCGTCTCAGCACATACAAATGCAAGGACAGAGCGGGACGCCCGGATGATAGAAGCATGCCGGAAGTGTGTAGTTTTGTAGGATATGATAATGACGATTAATGAAGACCACCACCTCTGCGATCCATGCCACCGGAGACGCTTGCCGTCGCCAAGCAACCCCCACTCTCCAATGAGACTATGACGCAGGAGTATTTATGATCCGCAGCTGCCGCTGTTGTTTTTAAGCAGGCAGGAGGACGATGTTTAGCATTTCTTTGCTCTTCTTCTGCAATAATACCAAAAGTTTCTCACGTCTATCTTCTCGTTCTTCTCAAATCATCTATCGAAGCGTATCATCAAATACTAAAGCAAATATGAGCACCAACAACCACGAGTTTCCCATCAGGTATGTTCTGAGAAACTGTCGAATGGGTGAGGAGACATGTCGTGCTAACGCTATCTTAGCAAGGTGTTTGATGTCAAAGGCAAGATCGCTCTTGTCACTGGTGGTGGTAGTGGAATTGGTTTGATGGTACGATGACTCGGCCGTTATGTTACGTTCTCTTGCTCATCTGCTTTGCAGGCCACACAAGCCCTTGCTGTTAATGGAGCCAAGGTCTACATTGTTGGGTATGTTAGCTCTGTGGAACGTTCTAGGCTGGTGTTCCACATGCTCATTCGACCCTAGACGCACAGAGGAGAAGCTTCAGACCGTGAAGAACACTCATGGCAAGGACATTGAGGGAGAAATCATCCCCCTTGTTGGTGATGTGACCAAGAAGGACAGTGTCGAGTATGTTATAGCAATATCTTCGATGATGACCCGAATGTGAACTAACACCATTTCCAGTGCCCTTGTCAAGAAGATCGAGTCCGAACACGGCTACTTGGACATTCTCATCAACGACGCGTAAGTCAAACTACCAGCCTAACTCCTTCCACGACTTGGCGCTTAATACAATCTTCCTCATACCAGTGGTATTGCACCCGGCAAGACCGAGCCCAAGGGCGACAACGCCGCCGAATTCAAGAAGAACATGTACGCCGACGTCACCGACGAGGACTGGATGGACACCTACAAGACGAACGTCTACGGTCCTTACCTGATGTCCATGGCCTTCATTCCTCTCCTCCAAGCCGCCACCGACCGCACCCACGGCTGGTCCTCCACCATCATCAACATCTCCTCCATCTCCGGTCTCGTCCGCATTTCCCAGGGACATCCTGCCTACAATGCCAGCAAGGGCGCTATGGTGTACCTAAACAAGATGCTAGCAACCGAGGTACAAGGAAGTGGACTCAAGGTCAGAATTAATGCTATTGCTCCTGGTGTCTTCCCCAGCGAGATGACGACGCAAGAGAGTGGTGATAACCAGAAGTCTGAAATGCCGAAGGAGAAGAAGGAGGGCCTGCCTAGTGGTCGTCCTGGAAGGGATGTCGATATGGCTGCGGCTGTGCTGTTCTGTGCTAGTTGCCAGTACCTCAATGGACAGAAGTAGGTTTTGCTGTGTGCTGTGTTGATCGGTGATGTTGGCTGACATCTTTTTAGCATCCCTGTTGATGGTGGCTACCTCATCCAGGTTGGCCAGTAAGCGGGACGAACACTGTCCCGGACAAGGAAATTTGACCTGCTACCCCCGAGGAACAGGTGGGCATGAATCAACGATGGAGACATGACTGAACGTGCTACGTTTGTGAATGAGAACGATCAAAATACACTGAGTGACTCACTAGGGCACTCTTCGAACCACTAACCGGTACTTGACTTTTGATAACCTCATGTCTGAAGGAGCAGAAAGAGCCGAAGCATCGCCAATGGGGATCGCTGCCAATCTACCATGTTAATATAGTAAAATCAATAGTAATCACAGGACTACCTAATGACTTGCATGATATCTGTACCTACTACTGCCCAATTACTGATATGCACGACACATACATACACATCAAGAGCGCTACTGCGCATGAATACCGACTGAGTCTGCGAAGCAAAGATCAGATTCTTCCACGCAGATTCGCATATCTGAGCTCCCCTTTGCTGCTCACTGTATTGAGTCGACTCCCGTACTACAATTCTCCTCATTGTCGATCGTCCAGCTATATGCTGAAACGAACAACAAGTTCAGCTGTTAATGGGTGCGGAGAGGCCACGTCGAGGACGAGACGAGCCTTGAGCGATATGCATGCTAGTATTTCCTGGATACGGCGGCATACACAGACGATAACACGAAGTCAGTTTGGAAGTCGTCGGCAAGGCAAGGATTACTATGGAATACGCTAGTGAGAAAAGTGGAAGATCTTTAGTCTATAGATCAAGAAGTGACATCGTATCCATCCATTGCCACAATGCTATCCCAACCCACAAACTGTATTGTATATACAATCGACGAACGCCACCACCTCAAAAACCTCCTTCCGAATGCTCCCTCCCTCTCTCCCTCCATCTCACAACCTAACGCCCACACCCAACCCCCTCCCCACAAACCACACCCGTTCCCTCCACCTCCCAATCCCCACGCCCACCGTCGCTCTCGCCTCTAACTTCAGTGTGCCGCCCAACGCCCTCTTGACAGCCTCATACCCAACTCCTCCCAAATCCCACTCAACCGGCAGCCGCGGACTCCTGCTCTCGCCCGGCGGCACAACCATCGCGGGGACAGGGTCATACAGTATGCGTCCGACCTCCTCCGCATCAGCCTCTGGACTCCTATGCCAGAAGGCTGTGGCGTTTAGGTGCGTGACGAGCAGGTTCGTGTGCCGCAAGGGGGAGTGCAGCGTGAATTCTGCGGTGGAGGAGAAAAGATGCATCGTTGCGTCTGAGATGAAGGTGGGTGGTTGTTCTTCATCTGGCGCTCCTGGTTTCGGAGGAGGAGGGGAGGGAGAATCGTCCCCACCCAAGCGTGGCGTCGGCAGCGTAAACTCAAACGCACTCAGCGCTCTACCCAATCCAGGGCTCGCCGGAATACTGCCCTCATGTGCCTTGAGCACCAAACTCGTATTCCAGCCACTGATATACTGGCTCAGAAACTCCCGTCCTACTGCCGCGCCTCCCTCCCCATTCTCATTACTGTCGTAAGGCGACCAGAGGGCTGTGACAGCGATGTTTGAGTTTAGGCCGGGGACTAAGGTGAGGTTGCGGGCGGTGGCGTTGCCGAGGAGGGTGTCGTTGGCGAAGAGGTGGATGTTGATGTAGGGGACGCTGGCGGAGTAGTTTGTGGGGTTTGTGAGGGCGAGGTTTGCGGTGAGGGTGAGGCTGGTGAGTGTTGTGGCGGTGATGAGGAGGTCGGTTACTTTTGGGTGGAGGGAGGGGAGGGTTGAGTTTTGGCCTGGGTGCGAGGGCGGGTGGGATATTGCTGGGTGCGTGCGTATTAGTGAGGGCTTGTTGTAGGGATGAGGTAGAGTTGGAGGGGCAGAAGGGGAGAGCATGATGTGAGGGAGAACCTGTGTATAACCAACTCTTCCATTCTTTTTGTGTATATAAGACGATTTGGAGAGAGCTTCCTGGTCTATGCTCTACTATGCTGCGTGTAGTCATAGCTCTTGATATGCACCATGTTCCTGTTGGATGCTGGGGTATCGTTCCTTCCATATGCCCAATCTCATGCCCGATGATCCGTTTCCCCAAACCTATGCTACTCGATCCAATGAATGCAAACTACGGTATGTGCTGTCACCATAAAATAGTGGAAAATTCGACATACGCTGAACCGGAATCTCTCCCTCTGCCGGGATCTGCCTGACCACAAACTCTCCCAGGGCCGTCTTTAGATCAACATCCACGTCTGCTTTGATGTGCATGTTCAGCGTCTTGCCGCTAAACATTAGCGCTTGGATCACTTCGGTGAAGACGTCGTCGTCCGTGATCGTGATGGGTGCTTTTTCAATATGGCTTTCGACCTGTAAATCGGTGTTGCCGTCGCCTAGTTTTTTGGTGGGTTGAGATTGGGCTGCCTGCCACTGGTGAAGGTCAAGGTAGCCTAGCTTCTTGTGCTTGTAGAAGATATCTGCTTTGGCACGAACGCGATTGACGTCGATGTTGAACTTCATTTCGCTTGGTAAAGCAATAAGTGCTTGTACATCAGCACTGATCTTGGGCTGTGCAGCGGGGGTGTCTGGTTTGGCGTCGAAGTCAGGTAGTGAGACGTGGACGTTTGCCATTGTGAAGTTCTTGATGAGGTCGCCAAAGGTTTTGCCTGGAACTTGCAGTGGAACAGTGAGGCCAGAAATGAGATCAGTCATCCATGCTGGTGTGTCGAGTGATGGCGATTCGGACCCACGCACATAGATCTTCGCTTCGTTGCCGTGTATGTAATCACCGAGGAGGACGTCGAGTGGCGAAACTCCAGATTCGGGACAGCGTTGAATAACGTCGTCAGGAAGACGTCGGATGAAGCCGGTCACATTGGCATGTAGCTCCGTCTTTGGCTCGATTTGTAGAGAGTGTGTGATTGTGTCTGCTAACATGACTAGAGGATCAGATGGCTGACATCCATCGACGAGAACGGCGAAGCCCAATGGCGGTAGCTCGAATTTTAGAGGATAATCATTCATCACGGAGATAGACACTTCAGCGGCAATGCCACCAGGACCTTCAGGAATGACCACCTCGCGGAACTTGAGCTTTGTGATGTTATAAGCAGGCATTGCTGGGACGTCGCCACCTAGAAGTGTTAGTGTGCGAAACTTGCGAAATCGTCAAGGTCCATACGTACTTTTCAAGAGGAGTTCATGCGAGACTGGCCGTGTGCCCAGTGACAAGAGACCAGACTTGAGTGACACTGATGCTTTTCCCTGTAGACGAAGATCACCCATTTTCTTGTCAAGCCAATCTCTTGCGACTCTATGCAAGCCATCATGTGATCCAGGCTCGACTTCAGTCAGGAACTCAAGTGGCGTTGTGTGTCCATTGCGGATGTCGACCTTGATCGCAGGGATCTCAGCCGTGCCAATCAGAACGTTGTCGTAGTCTGGTAGCATAACCTCTAATCTTGATGGCTTGCTTTCCACTGAACGTGCAATCCAGGTTCCAAGACGGCCAATATCGCGTACCGACTTCTTCCGCACCTTGCTTGCGTCCATCGTGAATGTACCCTTGACTTTTGCGATGACGCCTGTTGAGGTGAAAGAGTCAATTGAGAGACTGGTAGGCTCGACGACCATTGCTTCCATGGCATACTCCTGGACAGTCTGGGGTATAATGAAGGCGAAGACCATGATGAGCGTCGCTGAAAGACAAAGCGCAATCAAAGCAACGAATGTAGGCCATCTTCCTGTCTTGGACTTTTTGGTAGGGTGACCTTGGATGGAGCGAAGGAGTGATGATGCGGCGGAAGAGTTGCGGGTTCGTGTAGTGATATCACCGTCAGCGTTGATGGCGGTGTCACTGCTGGCAAGAAGGGGTGTGCGCTCGGTTGATTCCTCATGTTGGCGAGCAGAATTGGAATGAGCGGAGGCGGGTCTTGAGGAAGACATAGTGGTGGTGGCGAAGTGGATTTGCCACTGTTCGGCGTGATGGTGTGACAATGGAGGGGGATGGAGAAGAGAACAACAAATCTTCCTCAACACCACAAGAAATGTGAAACAGACAGACGACAATGATGAAACAAAGTGCATGATGGTATCTGATGATGATCACCATCCCCGCATGAGATCACGTGCACCCTTATCGTGTCTATCAATGCTTGTTTGTGTAAGGGCACATTTCGTTGGTCATGTTGACTCAATTGCAACGAATGTAAAGAACCCAACTACATCGGCGTCCAGCTCGCAACAACACTGCGCTATGAGAACTGCAGCCCTCCAATCAGCACGAGCAGCTCTACTGACCAGTCGAACCACAATGCAGCATTACACTTCCGCCGCTTCACCTCAAACCTCACCATTCGCTCCTCGACATCTACTCTCCATCGCAGACTTGACCCCCAAAGAGCTCACCACACTCGTCCGCAATGCCGCCAAGCACAAGCAAGACATGAAATCAGGCAAACCTCTCTCCGAAATAGCCGGTGCCCTTGCTGGAAAAACTGTGGCAGTAATGTTTAGCAAACGAAGTACCCGTACTCGAGTGTCCACAGAAGGTGCTGTCGTCGCACTGGGAGGCCATCCAATGTTCTTAGGCAAAGATGATATCCAGCTAGGTGTCAATGAGTCGTTGTATGATACCTCGGTCGTGATCTCCAGCATGACTGCTGCTATGGTCGCAAGAGTAAATGCGCACGCAGATGTCGCTGACTTGGCAAAACACTCTACCGTACCAGTCATCAATGCATTATCAGATGCTTTTCATCCTATGCAGACTGTTGCGGACTATTTGACTGTGCATGAAGCGTTTCCTTCTTCTGATAACTCTCCCGATGCTGGACTAGGGTTAGAAGGAGTGAAGATTGCTTGGGTTGGGGATGCCAATAACGTCTTATACGATCTGGCAATCGGTGCAATGAAGCTAGGAATTGATATCAGTGTTGCTACGCCAAAGGGCTACGAGATCCCAGAGAGCATGAGGAAGATCATCCAGACTGCAGGGGAGGGTGTACCGAAGCCAGGCTCGTTAAGCGAGACAAACGTGCCCGAGGAAGCAGTCAAGAACGCCGATATCATTGTGACGGACACATGGGTATCTATGGGACAAGAAGAGGAGAAAGTAAAAAGGATGAAAGCATTCGAGGGGTTCCAGGTCACAGCAGATCTAGCGAAAAGAGGTGGAGCAAAAGAGGGCTGGCAGTTTATGCACTGTCTGCCTAGGCATCCGGAGGAGGTTGAGGATGCAGTGTTTTACAGCCCGAAGTCATTGGTATTCCCCGAAGCAGAGAACCGACTCTACTCTGCAATTTGTAAGTTCGAGCAACCAATTCGCACAACGTAAACAATGCTAACAATCGCCAGCGGTACTGGAAGGGTTTGTGGTGAATAAAGGACGTATAGTATAAGGACAATGCTAGTCATATTCATGCAATCAATATTGAAACTTCGTCATATTTCCATGTATATAATCGTACATTGTGTCTCGTAGGATCGTGGGTGAGGCGGACGACGTAACCATAGTCTCCCAACTCGAAGCTCAGACAAAGATAGCAGAGTACCGACACTCAACTAGGAGGAAGGAGAGTGGTGTCGACAATATCCTCGGCCTCGACAGCGTCTTCTTGAGGAGCGTACAATGGTGAACGAGGTAGTGCCATGAGTCCTGTAGCATAGTTAGTTTCTCCTCACAAACCAAAATAAGATGCAGCTTGAACACATACCCGATCTCGAAGACTCCAAAACACCAAACGGATCGACCAACTTCAAAAACGAGTCGATCCTGCTAGGCTTCGCGGAAACCTCCACAATACACGTATTCGTGCTAATATCAAGCACCTTTCCTCCAAACTGATGCGTCAAATGTGTCACCATCTCCAAATGATCCATCTTCTGCCTCAACGCCTGACTGGTCGGAATCTGCAGTGGGTGGAAGTCCTTGTGATGTTCCTCTGGCGGCTCATTGGCCTCTCCGCTCATCTCTCTGTGGTGCGCCTGCACCTCAGCAAAGTATTCCGGACCAAGCAAGTTAACCTTCGCCAGCAACAACTCCCTCTGCACCAAAGGCGCCTGTGTATAGTCCAGCACGGCCCAGACAGGCACCAAGTCCTCCAACTGTCTCCGTGCCTGCTCCACAACACCATCCTGTCCCTGCAATACGATCGTCATTCTCGACAACCCATCAACTTCCGTGCTGCACACCACCAAACTATCAATGTTGAATCCTCTTGCCGCCAGAATACCAGAAACACGAGAAAGCACACCGGGCTCGTCTTGCACAAGACAGTTCAGGACGTGCTTTTTCGGTGGTGCTCGGTCTGGTACAGGGTTTTCGTAGAGAATGCTTGAGACCGCGGCGGGTGCTGACCAAGCGGACACGGGTTCGGCGCGGGCGATGGTGTTGCTGCGACCGCCGTGGGCGGCTTTGTAGGCCATTGCTGAGGTGGAGGAGGAGCTGGAAAGACGGGCATTGGCGGGACGCAGGAGCTGAGAGGGCGACGATTCGAATAGTGTAGTGGCTTTGGTGGCCGACCGGAGGAGGCGGCCTGTTAATTGCATTGCCATGGCTGATGGACGTGGTGTAATGAAATGCCAATGGCAGCAATTTTCTCTAATTGTCTTCGCGATGTCGGTCGAGTGATTGTCGTCGGCCTTGGCAGTCACGTGAACTTGGTGATCAACATATTTTGACAGTGAAAGTGAGAACCCCGAATAATCCTCGACTTTAGCTACATCAACATCTTTCTTCCCTTTATAGCTCTTACTCTATCCATCATAATGGCAGACGAACAACCTCGCAAGCGCTCGCGCTTCGACCAAACCGAACCACCCAAACGCGCCACCCGCTTCGACCGTCGCAGTCGCTCTCCCGCAGCTCGCGACTCTGAAGACCAGCGCAGCCGTAGCCCAACAGCCAGCAAGACCACGCCTGTAAACGATCCCATGGCGGCAGCAGCAGCCCGTGCAGCCAAGATCAACGCAGAGCTCGCGGCCAAGAAAGGCATTCAGCATGTCGACGTCCCTCCTGTTCGGTCCTCGAGTGCTGGTGCTGGTGGGACAAGCGGAGGAGCTGTCAATACAGACATGTATCAGCAGAATGGAGATTATATCAAGGATATTGAGATTAATGATTTGAGGAACAAGTATACCTTGACGAAGGGGAAGACGCAGGAGGATGTAAGTATTTCTTGTTGTTGTGTTTGTGCTGACCTTTCAGTTTTTCTCATCCTCTTCCTTCGTGACCTTGTGCCTACCATTTGTAGAGCGCCTTGTCGAATTGCAAGTTCTTTGATCAGAGTCATATCTCTTTTGTATTGGCCCCTGCCACACTTTGTAGAGCATCATAGTGAATTGCAAGCTTCATTCAGTCTGCTTCCGTACTCGATGACTCTCGTCCCTTTCATAGGCTCTGCACTCATTCGAGAACCAGGACTCGCTGTACCATTATTTTTTTCATGCTTACTTTCACAAGCTTCAGGTGGTGTGCTACTTCGCCGATTATAATTGCTGACCTCACCCTCGTGGCATCTAGATCAAGAGAGAAACCGGCGCTGGTACGCTCATTACAACTTCGAATACTTAATTACGCATAGATATACTTACAACCCTTTCCAAGATGTCACCACTCGTGGCAAATACTACCCAAACAAGGCACTTGCTACAGCACAGGTGAGCACCGCATCTAGTAGAAATACTGCGTTGTCCTAACTAATATCAACGTATAGGACCCTCCTCTCTATCTTCACATCACTAGCATCACCAAAGACGGTCTCGACAAAGCTGTCGCCAAGATTGAAGAGCTCATGACCCAGGAGTTGCCCAATCTCATTGACGAGAGACGTTTCAAGCGCCGTGACGAACCTGAACGCCCACAAGTCGAGCGTGACGAGCTTGGAAGAGTATGTATAGTGAATCCGATCTCATCCAACGATGTGCTAAATTGTTAACCTCTAGCGTAAATGGCCTGAAGAGCACATCCCTATCGACCTCGAACCTATCCCTGGTTTCAACCTCCGTGCCAAAGTCGTCGGACAAGGTGGCCAGAACGTCAAGTATATCCAGGAGAAGACAGGTTGCAAAGTCCAGATCAAAGGTCGTGGCTCAGGCTTCATCGAGCACAACACTTCGTCCGAAAGTGATGAGCCTATGTACCTTTCCATCGCGTAAGTCTTCAACATTCACTGGTGAGTCCTCGGCGAATATGCTGATTTGATTGACAGTGGCCCTCGTCCCGAGATGGTCGCGGAGGCCAAGATAGACGCCGAAGAACTTCTCACTCACATCAAAGATGACTACCAGCAGCACAAAGAGCGTAATGCTAATCGTGGACCTCGTGATGGTGGTGGCTATGGAGGTTACGGAGGAGGTGGAGGTGGGTATGGCGGAGGTCGTGGAGAATACGATGGCGGTGGTCGTGGTGGCTATGGTGGTGGCCGTGGTGGATATGATGGCGGACAAGGACGTGGGGGCTACGGACGCGAGGACAGCGCTTCGACTGCTGCTGCACAGCCAGCACATGACGGGTATGAGGCATTTGGTGGTTACGAGAACTACGCCGCGATCTACCAGAGCTGGGTAAGTTCTTTCCTGCATCATCTGGGTCCTTTGGGATCCTCAGCACACTTGACATACCAGCTTTAGCCTCTAATCCTGGTGTATCGGCATTACATCTCGATGATGTACTTTTTGAAAACATGAAGGTCAAGCTGTTAGTGTGGTGTGCTGAACGCCTCCGCCAATCTTCACACTATACTCTCGCCTTGACTTTGGCTACGATGCATTTCTCACTTCTGAGGAATAAGCTAACTGACATATCATTAGTGCACCGAATATCAGCAGAAGGGTGGGGACATGGAACCTACCGCTTTCGCGGCAGCATGGGTAAGTCGACATGACATCTGCATGATTGGACCTCTTGCCAACAAGGATCCAGGAAGAGGGGTGTTGGTGCGGGTTCAGCCCTTCTCAGCTAGCTCGGAGAAACATGCCGTCTTTGTGTAAGTCACTCTTTGAATTCTTTCTAACAGTAAGGCACAGCAAGCGACGCAGCAGCAGTATCAGCAGTATTATCAGCAGCAGCAGTATTACGCACAGTATTATGCAGGTCAAGCTGGCACACCAGTCGATGCTACGAATAGTCCCGCTCCTGGCTCCGGATATGGTGGCGCTTCGGCTTATGGTGCTCCTGGCTATGGTACTCCGGTCCAAGGCTATGGCTCTGGCGCTCCTCCACCACCACCCCCGGATGACGATGTGCCGCCACCCCCTCCTCCACCTGCTAACGAGCAGCCTCCTCCACCCCCACCTCCTGGAGCCGGAGGAAGCTATCACTCTGTGAGTCTTTTTCCTTTGAGTTTGATGAATGAGCGAGATACTAAGTAGATTACAGGTCCCTCCTCCTCCTGGAATGTAAAACAGGATATGGTAGGTCAACTAACAGCAATGTTCTTGAGTGGATAGACATTCAGAGGACATTGAATAGTGGCAAACGAGTTCGTTGTAAAGGGCTTGAGAATTTCGAGCCAAGGTTTGTAGAAATGAGAAACCAGTTTGATGTACTTCCTCTCTAGTCCATGTTATCATTGTCCGTGTGTCATTCTCTATATCTCACTTTATATTTTCACTTTCTATATTTCACTTTAGACTCTGAGCCTGATACGTTCAACTTTCTGTGTTTCACTTTAACTTTCCCATTTACAAAATTAGATTCGAGATTTTTGCTTTTCGAATTATTTAGTAAACACGACATCTCATAACAGCACTCCACAGAGCATCTCGCATAACTACTATTTACTCTTCAGCCTCAAGTACCCGAAGAAGCATCGCCAAAGAGATCAAGACGAAAGTGGTCAGTCATCAGCACCAAAAGCTCCACGGCACTCCCCACAGCATGCTGTACATATATCACGTCCAGTTCAGCCCGGAGAGTTCGGAAAAGTCACTAAAGATTGTCTCAATAGTTGGCGGTCGCAAGGACCTGGAAATTACCTAGCAACTTCCTCATGCGCACTTTCCCATCCAAGTTTTCGATCACGTCATGCGCATCCGAGCGCGCATTTGAGTACACTCGGTTTCTGGCCGCAATGAATATTGGTTTATTCAACGCAGACGCTGGTCGTCAGCACCCTACACATTCTTATCAAGTATTCAACTTTCGTACTGCGACCCGTCAATATCTCAACTACAAGTTTTAAAGATTCTTTTCACAACGACCGCCAATTTCGACAGCAATAGTCCTTCGATGCACCCCCCACCACCCTTAGCACGAGTGTTGCGATTCTGGCAAAGGAGACAAGATATGACGCTACCGTTTGTTCACACCGACACACCCGACAACGGTGTCAGTTTCTGGTCTGAGGAAACCAGCTTTGAAATCCCAAAGCCGGTGACCACGGGAAAGAGAAAAGACAAGGTGTCAGCAAGAGCAAGAAAAGCCCGGGGCAGTCTTCACACCGGAGTCAAGGCAATACTCAAAACACACTCTGGTCCGCTCATGTGCGAATTCCTTGCAACGGCTCTACTCTATCTCATTGGGTTTACTGGTTCTCTTAGTGCTATGGTCAGTGCTGGCCCTGGTACTGTTCCACCAGCATTGGTTTGGGGGCTTGCCGTCATGTTTGCTATGCTATGGTCGATTCAATTCTCGGGGCGCTCACTTAAATCCTGGTGTAAGCATCATGCTTGCAACCTATGGCAGGTTTTCATGGCGGAAAGTTCTACCCTACAGTCTAGCTCAACT
>Ga0160428_1001184_pt1 | contig 21189 bp, 16 predicted proteins | sample SolpanmetagenomM_FD_108198 | JGI IMG/M metagenome (GOLD analysis project Ga0160428, IMG submission 108198) | Solar panel surface microbial communities from Lawrence Berkeley National Laboratory, California, USA - M | ecosystem: Engineered > Built environment > Solar panel > Unclassified ... | reverse complement strand
CGAGACGGAGGCAATGATGGGAATGTGGATCTTGGCATACCCTGTGTCCCAAAGGGAGTAGAAACGTCCACTCCACGGAGCAATTGTTCCAGATACGGTCAACAACACTAAACCACCGAAGGACACACCAAAGACGACCAGAACCATACTGCGGAGCAGCGTTTGGAATTGCTTGCTTGGGAGTTGCGTCCGGATGAACTCTGAGAATCCAACGAGCTGCAGAAGACCAAAGACGCCGAGCGCAGCCATATGGTCGCTGCTACGAATGGGCAAGAACCCGACGAACGGAACTTGCATACTCGCTAGAGTTCCTAGAGCATACCAAGTCGTGTAGCTGACGTAAAGTCTCGGACTGTAGCGACCCATGCAGATGAGAACGAATGCGTGGAGGGGCAAAAGGTTGGTGATGAACACGTATCCACCCCACGCGGACACCATGTATCCGTAGAACAGTGCCGTCAGCGCACCCCACATGACCGATCCAACCTTAACAGCCTTGATCCACAAGTAGAAGGTGAAGACGAGCAAGAAGATAGCAATGGCCTCATTGTCGTAACTTCCGGCGACCGAGCGAGAAATGTAGCCAGGAGCAATGCCCATGAAGATTGCCGAAAGGAGACCTGCGGATGAAGAATGAGAAATCTCCATTGTCAGTAGGTAGGTCGCCAGAGCTGTGAGCCCTGAGCAGGCGGGTGCCAGTAGCACGCAAATGTTGCGAATGTCGACCGGGAAGCTGAGGAACCGTAGAACATGCCATATCACTCCGCTTGTCACCATGAGGCCAGGGTATAATGTTCCTCCAGTGACACGTCCAAGTGGATGCCAGGTCCCTAGACGAGACATCAGCAGCGCATCCAATCAAATCGCTACGGATTCCGTACTGTCGTCAAACCAATCCCAAAACGCATAGAACCCATTTTGAACGAGGTATTTTGTTGCCCGGAAGTTAAACCAAGGATCGACTGTGGGAGGTCAGTTTTGCGCGCTGATTGTTGACGGACGACGTCGATGGAGGCATACACTCGTGAATGATACTCTCGAATCCTAGGCGTGAGGTATTAGCGACAATGATGCTCGAATGGCGCGTGTACCGTACTTATGACACTGAACAACCGACTCGAGATGGCAGCAGCCGCGATGGCAACCAGGATGGTGATTTTCAGCACACCACGTGTGGTACTGCCTGTGCTGCCCTTCAGGAATGGCTCTAGCATTGTGGGCGCCATAATGGGATGGACAAAAGGTAGTCGACACGCAATTGGAGGCTTCTCAGATGCCAGGTACGCCGGAATTAACCGTTCACATAAGTCCGCTTTGAGAACTGCCCCTAACACTTGCATGCCAAGAACAAGAAGACAGCATCTAAGCATCAGAAGTGTTTTAAGATCAACACTAGAGCAAGGAATCCGTCTGAACGACAGCGACGGAAATGACAGCTTATCTGCGAGTCTTCTTCTAATCTAGCAGCAGCTTTTGAGTGGCGGTACTGAAAAATAAAATTGATGAAGGTGTCGAAAGAAATATCGAGTCGGTCTAATGTTTGACAAGCGATGCCATATATTAACGAAAGATACCCTGGAAATCGCCGTACTTCCATACTCCCTGGGGACTCTCGAATTACTCCTGCCCTGCGATTTGGCGGATAGATATGTGGATGGGAAGATGGCGGTGCAGCTCGAGGTCGAAATGTGCCTGTGGTGAATATCCTAGATGAGCGGTGAAATTGACTTACGTCGCCGAGCTGAAACTGTTCACGGGCTGGCTTAAGTACACGACGTAGTGGGCGAGTTGAATTGCGCTATCATAAGAGGCAAAGAACATGAAGAGGTGTTCTGGAGAGAAGCTGTTTCTCCTTACTCACGAAGCAGATAGAGGAAGCGTTGTGAAGAAAATACCGTGCTCAGCTTACGCCCTCCTACAATCTTCACGGACCGAAGCAAATATATACATCCCCGACACCAAGTAAATCCAGCCATAGACTCCACGCTAAGAGCAAATCCCAATCCGTCAGAATCATCAATCATCGACAATATCATCGTCGCTAAGCACGAGCCCCCTAATACCCTCCCCGTCCAGCACTCCGTTCTTCTCCTTGCCACTCCCCACCATGACCTTTCCAAAGATCTCGCGAGCCCGTCCACCGTCAATCTGCATTTCTTCCTCACGCACTACATCGTCGTCTTCCTCGCTGCTTCGCAGGCCCGTGAAGCGCGCAACACGCTCAATTTGGCGGAGGAGCGACGCCGTCGATGCGGCAGCGGCCGGAGACGTGTTCTTGGGATCCCTGGGAGTCGCGCGCAACATGTGCGCAAGGTACGGGAGGCGTTCAAGGAGGAGCTCCTGGCTCGCCGAATGGCCGCTGCCAATGGCTAACGTCTCGGTGGAGACATCCTCGCCCGTGTCGGTGGCCGGCGACGACGTGGGTTTTCGCGGCGGAGGCAGCATCTGGCCTACAGGAAGAACTGTCAAAGTCTTACGCCGGCACTGCTGGAGTTGCTTGGCGAATCGTCCATCGAGCACGCGAGTCGTAAAGTGGTCCAGTAGCCCTTGCGCCTCATCTTTTGCCCGCCACAGTTTCAAACTGGTTGGGTAGTACATGCGATGTGCCGCGAGGTCGTTTCTTCCGCTGCTGGCGCTAGACGGGACGACTCCAGCGCTGCGAGATTGGTCGGATGCAGGTCGGATGCCTACAGGCGGCGCCTGGCGTTTCACCGGGTGCGGGAGGGACATGAGAATCCCACTGACACCGACGGTAAACGCGAGATCGCCTTGGCGAACGTCGTCTACGCGACCGCTGGAGGCAGATGTGGAGAAAGTAGCGGAGGCACCGAGCAAGTCGGCGTCACAAAGGGCGTCCAGGCATCCGTTTACCGACTCTAGAGTTGCTTTGGAGTCGCCGCCGGGATCGAAGCATGAGAGGACGTAATTCTCGTGAAGTGCCGCGAGGAATGTCGCTGCATCGGTGCCGGTTTCGTCGATCAGAGTGGCCACGTCAGCTTCGGGTGCTAAAGGGCGCATCAGGTGCACTTGATGTGGCGGAACAGGAATGGATGGTTCGGTTGAGGGAACAGTTCTTTTGTTGTAGAGGACTCTGCCAACAGCGTGAAAGAGGCCGAGACTACTCTCGCGCAGGGAGAGTACTGAGAGAGCTGCTGCGTCGGAGCTGGCAGATGCCGTAGGTTTGGGCTTTGAGGAGCGTGCTCTCTTGCCCTTTGGAGGATCGATAGAGGCTGAAGGTGCCGCATCCGTCTGGAGGCAGAGAAACTCAAGCGTGGAGATGGCATTACGCACGTCACCGATTTCGGAAAGTTTCTGGAGCACAACAGTGCTAAGGTTGTGACGCGTGCCAGTCGCACGGGACTGCTTTTCTAGTGTCAAATTGACAGCTCGGGAGATGTATGTAGGTGCTACTGGGTTGAACTCAAGCACGGTTGTAGAAGGATGGTTTAAGATTTCAGGCCCTAGTAAGCGATAAGCTGTGAAGTCCTCGGATGAATTTGAAGCGCTTGGTATTGTTGATTCTGAAATAACCATTACAATGGGATTCACTGCGAGCGCCGTAGATCCCGCCAAAGTGCCACCGCTGACAGCAAGGGATTGCAAGATTGTGTTTCGGAAGGCTTGCAAGGCAGGCGCGGCACGAGTTACGACAGTAGGAAACTCCTCGACCAGGATAATTTGATCAGCACTGGTCTTTCTTTCTACGCTTCTCGTACTCTGAAAGTTGTCACTAACATCGCCCGAGCCAGCAAATTCGAGGCTGCCAAACTTCCCGCTCCTCCCCAGAAAGTCTTCGAACTGTGTAGATGCCGAAACGAAATCATTCGATAGGAAATCCGCAGCTGCCGGATTGCGCCACTCGATCGTATCAAAGTTCATCGCCAAGCCTAACAAAGAAACCGTAGCCGTCTTCCCGGAGCCTGCAGGGCCTTTGAGTACCAGCAACCTCCTGTATTTTTGACCTTGAAGGGCCTCTTCGAGCCATTTGCGCACATCGGCCACCTTTTTCTTGTGAACAACGAGATCACTGAGGTCGTAAGGTCCGTATCTCTCGATCCAGGGTCTGGGATCGTATGGTTGCGGTTGAGGTGCAGTACTAGTTGTCCTAGTTTTGGCTCCATCTGCAGTCTTGAGAAACTTCTGGCTTCCTGACGGCGGAGCACATCCCGGTGTAGATGACTCGAATTCGGAACGCGGTCGCTTTAGAGGCGGCATCGTCTTCGGTTGAGCAATTCTACCTGCTGCCGGCTTGATGCGCTTCATCTCACCCTCAGACGACTCATCCTGAATCGTGTCTTCAACTCCGTTTCCCTTTGGACTTGTCGCCTTCTCTTTCACTGGGTTGATGGACTTTTCCTGCACTCTTTGGGTAGTCACAGCGTTGAAAAACGAGTATATGGGTTTGCCGGTAGGCTTCTTTGCGGCGTCGCTCTTTGTAGGTTTGCGTACTTGTTTCTTGGGCGATGATTCCGGGGTAGGCGTTGTTGAGGCAGCTGACGATTGGGAGGGTGCCGTTTTCTGAACAATCTGTTGAGTTCGCGTTGGAAACGATGAACTACTGTTGTCTAAGCCTTGGTCGGTGCGCTTTAGCCTAGAGGACGCTGGTGCAGCGCCGACAGGAAGGGGATTCTCGTCGTCCTCGTCGTCGGAGGACAGTACAACGACCCTCACATTGCGTCTTCGCTGCGACCCGACCATACTGTTCAGTCCACAGCAGGTGAGTTATACACCTTCGCCTTGCTTCCATAACTGGGAGTGAGGTTAGAGGGGTTGACCATTCAGAGCATCATCGAGAAGCGTATGCACGTGATCGTCAGGGTTGTGTTTGTGTCTGTGTCATGAACAATCCTAAAGCATTGTTGATCGAGACAAATGAGACACGATATTATGCAAGACTAAGAACGAGTATAAAATTCGATTGAACTACGAAGTAAAGGTCCAGGAAATATCATCTGGTGGTATCATAGAAAGCAAAGAACACGTAATACACACAGAAAACTGTGTCATTTTCTCACCAGCCTTGGTTCCAGCGCCGTAAACACCATGCATGCTTCCCATGAGAACAAGAACAGAACGCTCAGAAGAAGGGGAAAAAATCGTTTGTCCATAAATCCGCCAACCAGTTTCCGAGAGCCTCTAGCATTCGCTAGCAACCTCCTCAAGAACAGGCATCTCCTCGAAGCTGTGTTTGTGACCCTTTGTGCTTGCCGCTCGGTTCAGACGTGATAATAAAGCACCAGACGATGGAAACCCCTCAAACATACTAGGCGGCGGCGAGAACCTCTTGCGCGAGTTTTGAGCTGCGCGCATGCCCATGACGACGGATTTGGATGGCATGCTGCCGCCGGTAGAAGCGAGGTACGACGAGCCCGCGTGTTTCGGGACGTAGATGCGAGTGGAAGGCTTCTGTTTTGGCTCGGTTGGCATAGATGGCGTAGATGTGGTTGAGGATCGCGCTAGCGGCGAGGGGAGTGTGGGAGTGGTTTTGAGTGGCTTGCTGCCGAAGAAGGAGAAGCGTGACGATGATGTTGAGCGTGATGAGGCGGTGGACGCAACTGATGAGATAGAAGAAGCGCGCGAGGTCGAGGAAGAATCGGACATCATCGAGGAGAGAGAGGTGGATGAGTTGCTGTGGTGGAAGTCTGGTCGAGACATTTGTGTCGAGGTTATGAGGGAGGTTGTTGATAGATAACGGCCGTGCAGAGCGCCAGGTGGGACTCAATTGAAGGTAGAGTTCGACGACGATGATTCCAGTTGAATTTTAAAAATTGGAGGCGAGTAGGAGAACCTTGATTGTTGTTGAGCGCTTGGTGGAGGGAGTATTTGTTGACGTTGAGTAAGGGACCTTTTTTGGAGAAGTTGCGTGGTCAGCGATGGGCTTATGAATTCGGGAGGAGCTGCGAGGCAGCTATATAACCGTACTCATCTGACAGGCGGGCGCAAATTGGCCTAGAGTGACGCAGACGGAAGTCACAAAGACCGTGCCAGTTATGGCAGCCGGGGATTATTGTACAATGAAATGTCTTCGTCTCGTTTTGAAGAGATGAACCAAGGGTTGGTGCATGACTGCGTAAGATAAACCATATTTGTCCGCACTCATCCGCGGTTCCTGACCAGCCCACGTTGGCACCGTGCCCGACCGAGCGTGCGAGCTTAATTTCGCTAGCTTGGACCGTTGATTCCTGGCCACTAGCAAGCCGTTCCTGTGTTACCAGTGCCCGCACAGTATGGGTACTATTGAACGCCGCCAGCTTGCCCAGGCCTTAGCCGTGATTGATTGAGTTGCAAATGGCCCCAGGTCAAGGTTGTTGTACGGGCATTCGTCATCTGTCAGTCGTAAGCAATACTCTCAGAGGCATCGAGGAATCGACGCCCAGACCTTTGATGGCTTCGAGGCTGGATTTGTTTCAATGATCACAAGCCATCTCGAAGCCGGCTTTTTGGGAGGCGGCTTGCAGAAAGTATGGCATGCACAGGAAAGACCAAGAATAGAGAAGGAGGACCTCCCGTAGCCCCTTGAACTCATGCGAATTGCGATATGCACGATCTCCCGGCGCCACTGCGTCGTTGCGGAAGCACAAATAGTTCCCTATCCCATCCCGATAATTACATGACGGATATGTCCGTACCGTCGCCTAGCCTAGCGCCGGTCCAATACAAGTGTGTCGAAAGCTGGGCCTTAAGTTATTTGTGGAGGCGGGTGGTCGACAAAGTGCGTGCATTATCTCCTTTCTGCCACATCAAGGATCGACTTGCCACTTGTTACTTGTGTGGTTGCCTTCGCATTTGTTTGCCTGCACGCATGTGACGTGGATTTGTGTGTGTACCTAGGACGCTGACTACCGAGCATCGTCAAAGCCTCGTCAGATGAAATTACCGTGAACCGGCAAGGAACAATAGTGTTGGAGATGTGCGGTCGGAATATGTGGTAGCTGGGTAACATCTTTTTCGGAAAGTATTTCTGCCCATGGGCGCAGCATGCACATCCTGAAGGTATTTCCCGCCGTGGAGTGACTTCTAGCCTCCAGGCAAGCAAAGATCCTTGTCGGTCACGCTGCCTTCCTGTCTCACTGGTCTTTCCGTGGTCCATGGTGGCTGAGACCGCAGTCTCTGCCCATGTTCGCTGTTTGCATGTAGAAATGTCTCAGAAGCCATGTGCTTCAGAAGCCATGTGCTCATATTGTCTTGGACTGCGGGGATGACCATCGGCTCGAATGACTCGGTGAACTAATAGCGTTGTGGACCGATGAGCGCGCTAATGCGTGTGATGTGTCTTGCATAATAGATCCAAGTGGAGTCAGCGTGGGTTGGTGTTTCGATGTCACCTCGTCGACAACCACGTAACTTACAGTGGGTTGGGGCAAAATGGCTTTGATCTTTATTATTCGTTATTTGTGCGTCGATCTTCAGGCAATATGTGGATTGTTCTATCTACTCGTACATCATGGAAGATCGTATGTGCAAGCTCGAAGCATCTCCGGGGTATCCTCTCGTCCTATCCCTCCTTCATCATGTCATTACCAAGCGGCATTAAAAGCATAAAGAGCAAACAAGCAGGTGTGCTAAATCATGAAATCCACCAGAAGAGAAGTTCCAGAGCGTGTCTCCACCATCTTATCACGCCACTTTGTCGGTGTGGTTGCCTAAACATCAACGAGATGGATACGGTGCAGCTGCACGTGTCCTGGCTGGACTTGGTTCACTGCCAGTCTCGATGCCACTATCTCTCGTGCCTTCTTTGACCTCGTAAGGCTCGCTCATGTATCTCGAGTCCCCGGGCTGAAGCCTTTCGACGCCAAGATGGTACTGCTGGTCGCGTCCAACGAAGCGCCCAAACGAAAAGTTGTCCACAGTCTCGCTGTTGCCATGAGGGCCGCGCATTTCGCGCGCGTTCGATGTGACTAGCCGTGCGACCATTTCACCGCGGGATCGAAAAGTAGGTGCGCCGAAAGTGCGCTGGGCCAGAAGCTGGCTCTGGTAGAGCCAGCTGATCTGCTCTGCGAGTGTAGTGTTGGCGTGCGGAAGGCGACGATATCTGAGGCCAGGTAGAATCAAAGGCAGCGAAAATGCGTAAAGCGCCAGGAATACACAGAGTACGTAGTAAGCACTCGGGTCCACTGCAACGCGAACTTCCTGCCGGGGAATGTAGAATTGTGCCCAGAAGCAGCCACCCGCTAGGATTGGTACTGCTGCCGTGATGAGGGATAACAGACTGAACCATGCGACACGCAGGTCGCCGTCCATCAAAGCACTCAAAGTGACTGAGATAGGTAGGCGGGCGGTGTAGTCAAGCAAGATGGACTTGTCCGCAGAGGCACCCCCATACGACGACATGGAAGCGTACGGTTGCAGTCTGCGAAAGGCATAGTCAACCGAGAGCCAACAAAGGAATAGAATTTGTGCGATGAGTGCGGGAATAAACGAGTAGAGAAAGTTTGTTGCAGAAAAGCCTTCAGCATCCGGCGCAACATGCGTAAGCGGTGAAAATCCACGAACAACGGCACGGTTGACGAAGGAAACTACCAAGAACGCAGTGTACAGTCCGATCGCCAGTGCGCACCAGAGTAAGACAGAGAGAAGTCGGAGGTACCAGGGAAGATATACACGGCGTGTGTGCTGGTATTCGTTTTCAGACGTGAGTACAGAGGATAGAGCTCTTGTGGACGGTGCGTGCGACGCATGTGTCTTCTCTCGGATGCGTCCTTGCTCCAGTGAGTACTGCCGGGTGGCTGCTCCTTCTTCGCCGATCCCATAGAAGACCTCCGTTGGCTGTCTGGTGGTGTGCCAGAATCCGATCCGATCCGATCTGTCTCTCAAACGTGTACGAAACTCCTGCTTCGTAGCGAAGATTTCTGAGCCTGCGTAATCACTGATGATGTTCGAACGGTCGAGGAGTACGACTACATCAGCCATAGATCTTGGATCCCATCTCAAGCCCGTTCGTCGGTGAAAGAGCCAGACTGACAGCAAGATGATTGCTAGAACCAAGAGGAGATAAAGAGCGAATAGAGTCCAAACGATGCCCTGGACAGTCATCCAGCGCCAATGGCCGGTCCCAGCATCACCATAGAAGTAAACGTTGTAGAGGCACGCAAAAAGCGGAACTGTGAATATTTGAAGCCAGAAGAGAACCATGCACACTCCAATGATGGGCTGGCCTGCACGGAAATAGAAGGTCTTTGGAAGGATGAAATTTGTCGTCTGCATCTCCAGATGAGGACCTTCAGTCCGTGACTTGGAGCTTGTGGACGCCATTGCGATAAAAGGTGCGACACGCTGCAGCGCGATCTGGATTTGAAACAGCCATAGCAGCAGGAACATACCGCAGATACTCGGTAGGTACTGAAAGACGAAGTATCTTGCACCACCAAACTGCGTATAATCGCAGAGACCGGCATGGATTCCAGACCAGATGCCCGAAAAAAGTAGAGCTGCTAGCATTAAGAGGCAAAGAGTCAGGTAAGTTCCCATGAGAAGAGGCCGAAGTATTGCAGGAAGAAACCTCAACTGCGGTATGTTGTGATCGTAAGGTAAGAAGATGTCGGGTTGATTCTGAGGGCGGTTCATCGTGTTCAGTGAATGGCGCGGATCTCTCCAAGGCAATGTCGGGGCAGTGGTTGCGGGTGAGGTTGCGATAGCTGGAATTATGTGCACCGCAGTTGCAATGGATAGCTGAGGCGCTGGACCATCCGAAAACGCTGATGCATTGCTTATATTGCGCGAGTGGTTGTTCGGCACACGTAACGGTGCAGAGTTCGCGGTTGGAGCTGTCGTGAAGCCCCTAGGTCCGTGCAAGTTCTCGTCCGTGGTGATCTGGTCCAATGCAAAGCGAATGGCTGGATCGCCTGTACTTGCAGCGCTGTGAGTGCTTTCGCGCAGTAGACTGATTCGCTGACTATCTCGTGCATTTGCGATCGAGTCACGAGCTCCGGGTGCAAGAGGTTTCCGCGGGATCGAATTGATTTGGGATTTGACCGTTAGTTGCAGCATAGCATCATGCCGCATTTTTTCCATTGCTATTTGGGTAGAGGGGAGAAAGGCCATTGCTTCTACCCCCTGAAGAGGTTCATCTGGAGAATCCAAAAGTCCAGTTTTTGGATCCGTAGCTGGTGAGTGAGAATCATTTTGCTCGTCAGGTATTTCTTGAAGGCTTTCGCTAGTGACAGGTCTTGAAGCGTTTTCTTGGAGTACGATGATTGATTGACGTGCTGCTGCTTGTTGACGTTGTGGTTGGTTGACTTGAGCAGGTTAGCAGCTGCAATTAACACAAGTCACTAAAATGCTCACCATGTGTATGTCTTAGGGAAATCTGTTCCTGCTCGGCATTGTAAGCCTCCTCAGTGACAGAACCCATATTGATAGCACCAGACATGGAGAATTTTGTCGGAGACTTGATGGAATATAAGGATGAAGAATGTACATGCCGGAGAATAAGGAGAGAATATATTATGGACGAGTTGAGATCGTCTGTTGCTGGTAGTCGAGTGGCAGGTGGTGCTTAGGAGGTTGGGGAGGCTGGCGGTGGCAGTGACAACAGCATTGACGCTATTGTATTCGAATACGACCGCAGAGATCTTGCCTGCGATCTATAGGCTCTTACTTCCATTGTGCTATCTGTGCGCCCCATGGGCAAAGTGCTATTGAATGAAGTGAAGCTGATTGCGAGCAAGGTGAGGATTAAGAGAAGTGTCGGAATTGATGCGAGGTTGTCGGTTCACGTGTTTCCCCCGCCTTCCCACTAAATAATGCATCATCTCAGTCTCGCCCGCCCGCACACACAATTCAGATGACATCGCGCATCCCCTCCACTCTCTCGCCATATATCACCGTTCCACCTCGGGACTCGCTTACTCTCGTTACCAGTGTACTTGGCGCCAGTGCCAACTGGGTCATCCATCGCTATCTCTTCGCTGCCCTTGACGATGGCAAGAGCAAGCGCAGCGTGCGTAGTACACGGCATCCGGTAGGTGATGAGGGATTCCAGCAACAGGAAGACTCTCCAGCCCCGGAGGATGTTACAGTCGTACTTGTCAGCTGGATGCGCGACTGGGACTTTTGGAAGACGGAGGCAAGACGAGCTGTAGTGAGTAACACAGGACCGAGCGACTGTATCCAGAAACTTATCAGAGACTCTCTAAGGGCCTTGACTTAGCACGCCTACAGCAAGATGGTCGTTTTGCTTTCGTGGATGGTCTGACGGAGCTCTTTGCACCCTCTGTAGAAAACCCCTCCATACGACCTCCTACATCAACACCGCATACGCGTAGCGCTGCCATACCTTTGCGGACAAGCGCACCTAGTCGCGGACCATCCGCTACGTCCACCGCGCACGTACCTACTGTGCCTACAACTTCTTCAATCACTACTCTCAAGGACGCAACTCTTGCTCACCTTCAGACAACCTTGACAACCGTCCTGGCCTCACTAGCCAAGAAGAACGTACTATTGATTTTCGATACCCCTACAGTCATCCTCACGACATCGCAATCTGTGACAAGTGCTACACTATCCCAGTGCTTGTTGAACCTCCGAAGTCTTCCGTCCGTCCACTCTACAGTCCTCCACTTACCTGCCGACGGGCCGTTTTTATCCATCGCAGCAGAGTCTCTGCATGCCGCATCCGACGAAGACAACGAAGGGGGCATAAGCAATGCGGGCAGCACGCCGCTAGACACGGAGATGTCTGCATTCATTGTGGGAGTGGCACATCAAGCGAGAGTGGTGTTAGGTGCGAGGAAGTTGGGAACTGGATGGGCAGGTGATGTCAGTGGTGTTGTGCGGGTGACTAGAGGCGGCGGATCGGATGAAAGCTACGGTGGCCTGGGGGAAAGCGAGGAAACGATGGAAGCTGTCGAAGAGGGCGAGTGGCTATATCATGTTGCTGGAGACGGGGGGGTCAAGGTTTGGGCGAGAGGTGCAGGGATGGAATAGAACTGATACGTAACAATACGTCTAGGACATGGTGCTATGGTCCAATGATTGCAGTCTCGTAACATCACGATGTCCTCATATTTGGAAGACGTGAAGCGCCATGGGCTTCCCGCAATTGACTCCTCGAGACTGCATCTCGCAAAGGTGCCCTCGGTTTGCCTTTTGCAATTCCTAAATGTCACCGTTTTCGTTTTCGAGTTTCAAAGGGTAGACTTTACGCTGAAGAAAGTAGAAGGAAGACCAACGAATAATGGGGACAGCTCTTCAGCCCTGGCGCTAAAAAACCCACCACTTCAAGGCAAACGCCAACGCCCCTTTAGGCACCGCACCACCGCTGACCCGACCACTAGGCAGTGCGAGGCTTGACCTTCGGCATTCGTAGAGACTTGTGAGACGATGTCCGCAATTGGAATGAGCTCAAGGGAACGCCTGCAACTCAGAAGCCATGGCGAGAGCCTCAAGCTAAACTGCCTAACCCGTCAAGCCAAGCGAACGAGTTTCAGGCAGACGGCGAACGTTTTTGATAGCAAGGTGCATTACGGACTCCAATATTTGAAAACTCAAGAAAGACGAACATGCCTTCTTACCATTGGCTTTTGTGGCTATGGTTTTGTTGCCTAGTTGCTGATCTACCTTTGGTCTCCGAGCGTCACTCCTGGTCAGCGGTGATTGTTTCTAAGTCGCCGTTCTGAGTTTGGTCACCCACAACAGACACTGCCCATGCATCGGCCGGAGGATGATACCTCCTCTAGGCTGACCTTTCGCTGACTTGACTGATGGGTTAGATCAATTGTCAATATCATCGTCTGAAACTCTTGATGCAGTCAGCATCGTTCACACCGGTGAGCGAGGTCATATTATCACGGTCAGCGCAAAGAACACAGCCCTTCATCGTGGTATATAAGAGATATGGTGCAAGCAAGAATGAAGGGCATCAATTCAAACAGACGCTCTCAAAATTTCAATACATCTAGCTTAGCTTTCCCGATCTGCAACAGTCATTCGCTCCATCATGCAGCTTCTCACCGCCTTAATGCTGACGGCTGGATTCTTCTCTTCCTTCACCGTTGCACTGCTAGACAAGCCTGCCCTCCATCTCGATCTCGACTACCTCGAGAGTGGCTCAGAGAACAATCTGCATCCCGTCCAGAGCAGCATCCAGCAGTGGGGTGCTGGGTGGATCCCGAAGGATTGTTATGACATTGCCAAGAGCTACAAATTCGATCCCAAAGATGTACAAACGTTCAACGTGAAATACACCGACTGCTCCGAAGCATGGACACTTTGCTACCATAAAAACAGTCCCAACACACTTATCCATATCATCGACTTGTTTGGTAGAGTTCCAGTCCGCATGCGGTCTTATGTCAGGCATGTCATCACTCTTCCGGCGCAACAGACGTGGGCGTTCGAGAGTAACCAGAACATTGCGGTCTTCGGGCTTCACAACGTTAGTGGACTTGATGTGATGCTGCATGAAACTGGACATGCCTTGGACTTTGGTGGGGCATATCCAGGTACAGACGCTCAGCACACGTTCCACGGTAAGAACCAATGTATCAGACGGCCTTGCTGTAGATTCTCTTCTAACATCTATGTAGACACTAAAGTCTGGATGGACAACTACAATCAAGACCCTGATGTTCCGGACAACTACGCAAGAACGAACGTTGTTGAGGTGAGAAGCTTCCTCATGGAGAGTTAGGCCATTCTCTAATACATGTTCAGGATGTCGCTCAAGTAACAGTCATTTCTGTTTTCGACAAGGTTGTCCCCGGAGGATTCGGTAAGCAGTCTGCCTCAAGTAGTTATTTTCAACCACTAATCACTTCCTTTCTCGCGCAGGTTCCGTCGAAAAGGGCTGGAATAAAATCTTCCACCAGTATGCCACATTGGAATGGCAGGCCGGAAACAAGATCATCCCCGGGGGTACTTGCTCGAGCCGTGTGGCTAACAGCGCTGCTGTGCCGCAGTCCGGAGCCTCATCGCGTATTAAAGCTCGTGAGGAGGTGGCCGAGATGCCCAATGTCAGTTTCTCGTCGAAGAATATCACAATCATCCCAGGGTCCATCCACAGCACCGAGAAGCACTGCAAGGGTAGATGGGCTTAGGTGGAGGGCCCGAATATCAAATGAGCTTAGGCGGAGAGCCCGAATATCAGATGGGAGATTGTAGCAATGATTTGGTATGGGGTCTCATTTGTACGTAGTTGATTAAAGGTTTATCTTGCAATCCAAAAAGACCATGCTGCTGCTGGTCTGCCCAAGTCACCCATGCCAGTGTCTTCACTAGACTGCTGTTTGTTTTACAAAACTATCAGCTCTTGGACTTACTAATCTCACTTATCATACGAGACCGGTGGTATTTCCCTCTCTCGTCTTCAAACAGGTCCAATGATGGTGATGAGGATTTCTTGGAGAAACTCGCGGTCTTCGTTGCATCAAACGCTACGGCTTCGATACTGCTTTTGCACACTGGAGGCTGGCGGATCGAGAAAGACGTTATCAGGGATACACCGGCGAATTCGTATACTGGATTTGTGGGACAAACAAATGCAGACGACTTCAGGCAGATGCCGCCATTTGAAAACAATCTTGTGGGCAGGATAGGGTTGAATATGCGAACGTTTGCTATGACGGAAGTAGTCATTGATGCGGGAGGCGTGAGCGACGCATCTCTTTAGCTGCCTGTGTGGAGGGCCAGTGACTGGAGGACACTCGATATCCTTCCCTTGTGTATTACGCTAGTCCAAGAGATAGCGTTGGTTTTTCTAGAGTAGAATGCCGTCGCCTTTGAGACGTTAGCCGTGATAATTGCATGCCGAAGCTCAAACGCGATACTACGGACAGTCGCCTCGGGGCAGATTAACTTCCCCATCCCTGATCGACGCGACGTAATTAGCGTTTGAAACGGTTCGCTCCTCTGCCGGTTGCTATGTCAAGCCACTCAGTCAGTCAGTTTCATGATCGACTTCAACTTCAACTTCGTGATTGATCGCTGCTCTATACTATACCACGCCGTGCCTATGCCTGCCTAGAGGTCTACAAACGCTCCTTCCGTACAGCTTCCGTTCCAGCTCTTGCTGCGAGTCACTCTCATCTAAGCAAACAAACAAACAAACAAACAAGCTCGTCAGCGCCTTCCTCTTACCACGTGCGTTCCACAGTCTTGCGACGGATCCAGTGAGTGAGAGAGATCGGGGTGATGACCATGGGATCACTCAGCCAAACAAAACTCGCGAAACCCGAATTCCAGATGCGAAGCTGGCGTATCGATACCAGTGCTGGTAAGCTTGACCATTCTTCTCAAGTCCTTCGAGTCTCAACGGTGATATCAATCCTCGCGAACATTGTAAAGGAAGCCCTCATCCAAAAGGTCAAAGACAAAAACGGCTTGAGTTTTGCAAAAGAGGACAAAGAAACACTTTGCTGACAGATTCGACAGGAGCGCCTCAACTCGCACTGGCCGAACTCTCACCTTTCATCATGAACACAACCAGCAACAACACAATCGACCTTGCCGACAGCAACCCGCCATCTTCGGACTACAAACCAAGTCCTACTCCACCCAGAAGTACAATCCGGTCTGTGCACCGAACACCGAGTCGAACGTCAACAATGCGCCTTCCCAGCATCACGCCTAGTCCTTACGCGCTCCAAGATGGATGCTGCGAGTCGTCGCTCGCCAAGTCTCCAACTGAAAACGACACACAATGGTCGAGCGCCGTTGGAGGAGCCACGTTGGGCAAATCCGGCCGCGTCATCGAGCGCCTGATGGCTGATATCGACCGATTGAAGCGCGAACTCAAGGCGGAGATCTTACACAGGCAGGAGATGGAAAGACGCGAGCAAACAAACTATGGCATGCTGGATAACACGCGCGCGGAGAATGCAAATCTGTCTCAGGCGAAGGACATCGACGCGGCGCTTATCAAGCGACGAGATCGGAAGATTGAGGAACTCAGGAACGAGCTTGGGGTTGAGAAAGCGCGAAGAATTCGCGCGGAAGAAAATGCACAGGAAGCGATTCGAGCGCGAGAAGATGCCGATGCGGAGTGTCGAAGGACGGTCGGGGAAGCCAGCGATGCCGCACGCCATGCCACCGGCCATGCAACGGTGCTGGAAGAGAGCCACAGACAGCTTGGAACCGACTACCGGCGGCGGATAGAAACCTTCACTAGAGATTTCATCCAGCATACACAGGACCGTGAGGAGGATCGCTCGAAAGTGAAACGGCTGGACGTTGTAGTTGAACAACTCAACCAAGAAGTGGCACGAACAAACAAGATCAACGCACAGATGGGCCAAATCCTAGAAGCATACAAGGCGGAGTCACGACGACGAATACGAGAGCTGGAGGAAGAGGCTAGGCTACGGGACAAGGGCAGGCTGGCGCTGCATGATGAGGCGCAACGTGTGATGGATGAGGCACGGTGGCTGATCACGATGGGCAAGAACGCTGCGAAGGCGGAAGTTATCAAGTCGTGAGGGAGCTCATGTCCTCAGCTCTTGCTCTTTAGGTTAGCACAGTGGTATGGTTGTTTCCCTCACCTGGTTAAGAGTAAATAATATGAGGTTTCTTGTTACATGGTTGTATATGGTGCCAAAAAGCCCTGCTCACAGTTCGTGCGTGAGACGCAGCTGTGAGTTGTCATTACAATGATGGCCGACCTGAGCCGTAACTACCGTCTGCGCACCTGTATCAGCGAGATGTGCTCTCCATCTCGTCATCACGAGCTCAGAGAAGCACTTTGTCGGCTACTGTCGGCTATGTTGTCGTCGCACCGATGCCCACAACCCTGCTGCTTCTCTTCCACTCAATTCACAATATTCAAAATGATATCTCGGCACTCAATGCAAGGCTTGATGTGTTATGGCCATATGAGGTCTCCATCCTCGTTGCGATCTTCGGCATAGAAAAATTCCCGCCATGAGCAAGCTCGGATTTTGCCCTTGCAGCCGCCATTCGATAGCCTGTCGTGCTGCAACCGGTTGTCGCTGGATCGGTTTAGATCCTTTGAGTCTGCCTTTTCCTTCCATCTTGTCCGCTTCTCCTCCTCTTATTTCTTCCATCGCTCTTCTTTTACAGCCTTGGCCTTTGTCTTGACGCCGGTGTTTGATTATCATGTCCTCTTGCTCTTCGCCGCCTTGCAGCCTTGATTCTCTTCTCGTCTGGCACTCCCCCAGACACGTTGAGAGAGCATTCACAGTTTGTCACACCGTGTTATTGGTGCCGTCAAAACTCTTCTACACACCCCTTGTGCTTTCTTGAAAATAGTTTCGGATTCTATAAGAGACACTATGCTTTCAATATTCACATGTACGATTTGAAACTTCTTGATACCGCATATCAATATGAACACAGTACCTTTCGTGGTCTTTGCTTGCCGAACTTGATGGTTTCGAACCAAACCATCGGGTTTGTTGTTTGTTTCTCCCCAGGTCGTGCCTTCTTAAGAGCTCGGTCACGTCGCGTGGCTGATATCTTCCTTCAATTTCGTTTTGTCTTCTCTCATTATCAACGTCACTGCCATTACCATCATCGTTGTCTCATTCTTTCGCGACTTACGCGTCGCCTGCGACGGTATGACTTCAACAACGAGCTCCTCAGGCTTCCGCCGGATGTCTCTGACTACACTCCATCACTTCTCGGCAACTGCTCTAAAGGAATTGCTTGCTCTGTTCAAGTAAGCCTCAAGAACCAGGTTGCTCTTGTATTCGCTAATGAAACTCCTTCACAGATGTGTCCCAGGTTGCAGCCAGGCAAACTGCTCTTATGACGCCGCTTCCGATGTGAGGATCTCTAAAGCAGAAGTAACCCATCGCGCTGAAGCTAACGTTTTCCAAAGATATTCGAAGTCTCTTGTCCAGCCTTGCATGCGTCAGAAGTCTTCTATAAGTTTACACAGACTGTTGCCGAATTCATTCAAACAGAGTACAGCGAAGCTGAAGAGAACGACGTTCGTCACAAGGTCTTAATCATAAAAGCAATGCTGATCAGACATGCTAGCGAGCCACATCCATTTCGCGGATCCCCGCAAGCTGTGTTGACGAAGAACAACTTGGCACCAATGAGATAGTAGATCTGTTCGGAGAAGACCCAAACGATCATACGGCGGAAGATCTACAGCTGTCCCAGCCCGAGAAGAGATCCACGGCTGTACACCTGCTCAAAACGGAGAAGGGTCACGATTTCAAGCTGCAGTTCATCCAGCTCACCAAACTACTTGACGGAACTCTATCTACTTCGTTGGTTGCACCTACCATGTATTACTTCGACGACTCAGGCGAACGACTCGCAGGAGCGTCCGTTTGTCGATACCTATACCACGACCCAGCTCAAGCAAGATATTTGCTCCAAGACAGAACGCTCAAACCTTTGTCTGAAATTCCTACGATCGACCTATGGAACGGCCTGGAGTTTGGTGAGATTGGAACTGAACCACCGACAGTGAAGTGTCTTCAAAGTGTCCCGATAAATGTCGACCCTACCGTTACCGCTGTACGACAATGGCTGGAAGATAGTTCTACGGTGGACGAGGATGTCTATCTTTCTACCAGTGCTGGACCCCACAGGCCTCAAGCTCTTGAAACGCAGCCAGCCAGTATAACTGAGTTACTTGCCATTCGAAGTGGCTCGACTACTCAACGGCACAGAGAAGCGAGGTCCGCAAGGTCTGGTAAGTCTCGTATCGAGACCTTGGCCGACACACCCGTATTGAGTCAGCCCTGGGCATTGAGCACTGAACCTTCGACGTGGACTACTGGAGCATCATCCGGATGGGAGGAAAACCGCTCACCGCCGGATCTGAGTGCAGCTTCGTTCCCTTTGCTGCAGAAAACAGTCCACTCCTCAGCTCCTAAATCTCCCTTGATCAACCTGTCACCACTCCGGTCTGCTTCATCCATTGCGCCGTTCTCAAGGGGTTCACCGCCTAAGCATCCAAACCCGTCTACGTTCCATAGCCAGGTAGCTCGTGGCCAATACCGAGGTCAAACGACTCAAGGTCGCGGGCGTGGCCGTGGTCAAGGTCCGCCATCTCGACGAGGTGTAGCTTCAGCTCACGGTAGTCAAAGATTCAACCCGGTAGGCCCTGCGCACCCGCCAAACTCACCAAACATGTTCGAGGCGTTGATCGATGTTGATGAGGATACAAAGGTCTCCAGCAAGTCCTCTCCAATTACATCATCAACTCCGGATCCCTTGGTTGTTACCAGCAGCAATATCGAACCGGATTCAGAGCAAGTCATTGATCGCCTTGCTCTCGATGATGAGCCAGAGCACCGTGTATTCCACAGAACAATGAGGCAGCGTAAACCTGCGCCTGGGCCAGTCGGAAAGAGGCAGGGTGAACCAAACAAGCACACCTCGAGTGCTGAAGTTCTTGCAGGTCTCAAGGCTTGGACACTTGAGGAAACTTCGGGGAAGAAAGTAGAGAAGATACCGGAAGTACTTGCAGCTCACCCACCAGGCCAGGCTAGCGATCTCGGAGTTGCCAGTCCCGTACCAATCAAGGTCCACTCAAAGCTTCTCGAGAAGCTAATAGCCGCGAAGGATCACGGCTTCAAGTTTGATGAGTCTAGTTTACTGGAGATGCAGTTTGGAAGGATCTTACTTCCGACAACATCAGAAAGTGACCAACAACTCGACTTCGACGATATGACGAAAGCATTGTCGGATCTCATGACAATCCGAGGCTTCTCTAATTCTTTTACGAGTATCCTCAGCACATCAGCCCAAGATATGTACTATATGTTGGATGTCTTTGGCATCGATCGCAACTCGGATTTCGAGCACTGGACATCCGCTTGGTTTGACATCACATGTCGAAAGGCTGACCAGAAAGAACTTCGTTTAGTGGTGAATGCTGCTAAATCGCCGGGCTCGCCCTCGGATCCTGTGATTCAAAAGTCCAACAATGTACTCGTGGCAGTGTATTTGCATTTCCCTCAACGTATGTGGGATGCACGCTTGACTGTCACCGACACCGTATACATGGACTCAGATGAAGAGCTTGGGACCGGGAAGCTTCTCGATAGCCTTTACATACGAGTTCCGGATGGAAGGGTTCTTCCTGAAGTCCAAGGGCGTGACGGCAATGGCCTCTTCGTCGAGAGCGTACGGCTAACAACAAGCTCATCGTATCAGAAGGCTGGAGCTAAGACGCACATTACGATCAACCGTGTTCTTGACCTACCCATCCAGAGACCACATTCGACTGATGTCAGTGACCATAGCGTATTTCATGCGACAATACGTGACGAGGTAGAGATGGTGAACGGGCACCGTTTCTGGTACGAAGCTTCATTAGGCATTATTGAAGTTTCATTGGAGCTAGAGGCCAATGAGGAGCTTGCGGCATCACTAGATGAGCTAGAGAAAGAGACCGAGAAGATTGTTTTGGAAATGGACGCTGTCGGGCTCGGGAACAGAGGTCTGGGGCATCCGATTGAGCAGAAACTCTTAGGGAAAAAGAAGAAGAGCGAGAAAAGGTCGTTGGAGACGACTTATTGGTAGTTCTTGAGGAGAGTCGGAAAGATGAGAGAGGTCATTGCCGTGATGACTTGCGGTATCTGAGTTGATCGAGGACGGGTACATCGAGTCATTCGGCACACAGGCCGTCGTCTTGCTCGGCGCGCTGCCGCTTGTGGTGGGCGGACAACAGCGTGCGGCATGCTTCGGCAGCGTGGAGGATCGTTCTGGTGTAGGTTGGTGTGCTTCGAGACGGGGAGATGGTTGATTGATGTATCGTTTCTTTCTATCGCTTTCGGCTTCTATCATCAAACGCGAATAAATCGAGTAGAAACAAACAGCCCCTCTTCATCGTTGTCGTCATTAGAATATTTCATGTCCGTCAACATTTCATGTCCTCGTACGTGGGCCACAGTAAACACATCCGTCATCCCCTTAACACCCATTCCCCACCCCGTATCCCGCATTCCACCCCTTGTTCTTCGTCTGCCCGCCCTTGCACCCGCCGTACCCGCCAACACCCGGATACTGACCCCACACGGCGGCGGCCAGCGCCGACTCCTCTGCGGCCGTCGACGTCAGCAGCACGGCGACGCTGAGATTCGGCAAGCTGAACTCGAACGAGCCATCGCTCGCCGCCGTCAGCGACCGCCGGGTGTACACGACAGGGTCGGAGCCGACAGTCGCGCTAGCCTCGGAGCCCGCGGGCGCAGTGAGGACGGTTAGGTTGGCGAGGGTGCCGGCGGCGACGCCCTCGAAGGCGACGCGGAAGGGGACGTCGGCGCT
>Ga0160428_1001183_pt1 | contig 21200 bp, 18 predicted proteins | sample SolpanmetagenomM_FD_108198 | JGI IMG/M metagenome (GOLD analysis project Ga0160428, IMG submission 108198) | Solar panel surface microbial communities from Lawrence Berkeley National Laboratory, California, USA - M | ecosystem: Engineered > Built environment > Solar panel > Unclassified ... | reverse complement strand
GCGCCAATGGGGACGGAACTACAGTTTCTTCGACGCACCTGTCGGGCTGATTTTCACGATCGATAAGGAGCTGGACTCGATGTCGTTCCTCGACATCGGCATGTTCATGCAGACGTTCATGCTCGCGGCAAAGGATCGCGGACTGGACACCTGCGCCCAAGGTGCCTGGAATCTGTTCTGGACTGCGACCCGGCGCGTCCTGTCAATATCGGAGAACGAGCACATCATTGCTGGCATGGCGCTCGGTTATGCCGATGACGATGATCCCGTGAACGGCGTCATCGCGCCACGAGAGCCGCTCGAACAGATTGTCACCTTTCACGTATGACTGGCGCTGAGCACAATTGAGCAGACGACCCACATGCGGTCATTCTACGTCGTTTCGGCGCTCGCCAGAAACCGCCGCTCGTTCATCAGCCGGCGTCCGCATCTTTGAACACTTTGGCTTGGCAGCGCCAATCTCGGCCGGGTCGACACAGGTTTGCTGTACTGGCGATCCCTCGTTGCGCGAACTGGCGGAAAGGTACACCACGTGTCATGGTCAGACTGCTCGCCACCGCCCTCACCCTGCTCCCCGCCGCCGCCGAGGCACAGATACTCCAGCCCGGCGCTTGGGATGTGACGTCCAAGGTTGTCGACCTGACCGTGCCGGGTGTCCCCGGCTTCCTCGTCCGCATGGCGCGCGGCAAGTCCAAGGCCGAACACAAGCGACTGTCCGCTGGTCAGGGTATGGAGGCGCTCCTCGCCCCGGACGTGAAGGCGCGTTGCCGTGTGGACAGTCAGCGCGTCGCGGACGGCCGCTACGCCCAGACGCTTGTTTGCCCGCAAAAGAAGGGCGAGCCCATGCGCATCGTTCGAACCGGCACCTACGACGCGACCGGCTTCGTAGGCCAGGCTACCGTGGCCGGCACCACGTCAAAGGGACCGCTAAGCGTCATGCTTGATCAGCGCGCCGCCCGCATTGGCAGCTAAGGGGTTCGGCTCTTTCACGAAGCTCACTCCTCCACGGCGGCACTTGCGGAGGTTCCCGCAGGCTCCGCCGCTGAGTTGCTCGAGCAGCTGGAGCAACTCCGCGAGGGCCGCCCCCTGAATCCTCATATCAGACCGGCACGCGTTGCTGAGGAAGCGAGGAACCTAAGTTGGCCCGCAACGACGCGCTCCTCCTAATTAGCGGCCGTTCGTCCGCCAAGACCCAGTTCCAGACGCTCACGCCTCCTCAGTTGCCTCCCGACTTCGGCCATCCATTCATCAATGGAAGACGATGATCTCAGAACGTGATCGTGGGCGGCAATTGCCTTCTCCGCGCGATCGTCTCACACCTGCATCATGCCCTCCAGCCGATCAGATTTGGCCGATTTCACCTATTTTCTGGCGATCGCTCGGCATCGCAGCTTCAGCCGTGCGGGGCTGGAGCTGGGTGTCACGGCCTCGGGTTTGAGCCATGCGCTAAAGGGACTTGAGAGCCGGCTCGGCGTCCGCTTGCTAAACCGCACGAACCGCAGCGTCACGCTCACCGCTGCCGGCGAAGCACTGCGCGATGCAGTGGAGCGACCGTTTGCTGAAATCGGCCTGGCGGTGGAAAGCCTCAACCGCTTCCGCGACACGCCGGCCGGTCGCATCCGCCTGAACGTCGTCGCCGACGCCGCGACGTTGCTGCTCGGGCCCGTGATGGCGACGTTCGCCGACCGCTATCCGGATGTCGAAGTCGACATCGTCGCGAACAACCGCATGGTCGATGTGGTAGATGCCGGGTTCGATGCAGGCATCCGGCATGGCGGCACGGTGCCGGAGGACATGGTTGCGCAGCGGCTGTCCGCCGACCTGCGCTGGGTCGTTGCGGCTTCGCCGGCCTACCTCGAGCGGTTTGGCACTCCGCCGAGCCCGTACGATCTTGCCCGGCACCGCTGCATCGGCGTGCGGCTTGGTGACGATCGCATCTACAAGTGGGAGTTCGAAGGACCAGACGGGGAGTTCGCTCTACCGGTTGCCAGCCGCATTACCGCCGACGATGGCCGCGCCATGCTGGCGATGGCGCTCGGCGGAACGGGGCTGGTCTATGGCGTTGAGCCACTGTTTGCTCCCTATGTAGCATCTGGCGCGCTGTCGCTCGTGCTGGAGACTTGGTCGACTACCGGTCCGGGATACGAGCTCTATTATCCCAGCCGGCGCCACGTGCCGACCGGGCTCAGGGCACTCATCGATCTGATCAGGGAGCTGCGACCACTCGGGCTCTGACCTGCCATGTTGAGTATTGCTCACAAGTCCAAGTTGAGCAGCGGGGCTAATGCCACACGGCCGGGAGGCCTACCTCGGGGATAACGATGCGCAGCCGCGCTCGGCCCGAGGAGATTTCCCGTGACGACAGTTGCCCTGGCGCACAGCCCCGAGGACAGACGTGCCGCCCAGCCGGTCGCCTGGGGCGCAATCTACGCCATGACGCTCTGCACGTTCGTGCTGGTGGCCTCCGAGTTCATGCCGGTCAGCCTGCTTAGCCCGATCGCGAACAGCCTTCACCTGTCGGCAGGCCAGGCGGGTCAGGCGATTGCCATCTCGGGCCTATTCGCGATGATCGCCAGCCTGTCGCTTGGTCGCCTGATCAACGGTGTCGACCGCCGCTTGGTGCTGCTCGGGCTTACCGCTCTTCTGATCGTGTCGGGGGCGCTGGTGTCCTACGCTCCGAGCTACGCGATGCTGATGCTCGGCCGGGCGGTCCTCGGGATCGCGATCGGCGGCTTCTGGTCGATGTCCGCGGCGATCGCGATGCGTCTGGTGCCCTCGGAGTCTGTGCCGAAGGCGCTCGCGTTGCTCAACGGTGGCAACGCGCTCGCCACCGTGATCGGGGCGCCGCTCGGCAGCTTTCTGGGCGGCCTGATCGGCTGGCGCGGCGCCTTTTTCTGCGTCGTGCCAATGGCGATCGTCGCCACCCTCTGGCAGGCTTGGGCCCTGCCGGCGCTGCCCACCGAGCGGCGCGACGGCGGCAGCGGCATGACGACGCTCCTCAGGCGCCGAACCGTCCTGCTCGGCCTGGCGGCATCAGCATTACTCTTCATGGGCCAGTTCGCGCTCTACACTTACCTCCGACCGTTCCTCGAGCAGGTGACGCGGGTCGGGCTAGGGACGCTTTCGACCCTGCTGCTCGTCGTCGGTATCGCCGGGTTCATCGGCACAACGCTCATCGGCCGCTTGATCGGCAGCAGGCTCCACCTTCTGCTCGCAGCGATCCCCGCGATCATGGCGGTTGTCGCGATCACTCTTGCCCTGTTCGGCACGTCGGTCCCCATCGTTGCGACCCTGCTTGCCGTGTGGGGGCTGGTCGGCACGGCAGCACCGGTCGGCTGGTGGACCTGGGTGACGCGCGCCGCGCCCGACCATCCCGAAGCCGGTGGCGGGCTAATGGTCGCTGTGGTCCAGTTTGCCATCATGTCGGGCGCGACCGTCGGCGGCCTAACCTATGACGCCCTTGGGCCGAAGATCGAGTTTCTCGGCAGCGCGGCGATCCTTGTCGCCGCGGCGGCGGTTGCACTCCTCTGCCGCACGGACCGGTCCGGAGCCTGATCTCGACCCGCGATCTACCTACTCGCACTTACAAAGGAGCATCTTCATGGCTGACGAACCCACCAACGCCCGCAGGGCCTTCGGCGACATTGCGCCGAAGCTCGCCGAGCTCACCGACAAGGTGCTGTTCGGCGATGTCTGGACCGACGACGCACTCTCCCCGCGCGACCGCAGCCTCGTAACAATCACCACCCTCGTCGCGCTGTACCGCCACAACGAGCTCGGCTTCCATCTCGGCAAAGGCCTGGAGAACGGCCTGACCCGTGAAGAGATTATCGCCGCGATCACCCACACCGCCTTCTATGCGGGTTGGCCAACTGCGATGACGGCAGTCAACGTCGCTCGGGACGCGCTCAAGGACGCTTGATCCAGCCGCACCAGCCTACACGCCCGAACGTCACGTCAAAGTCTAGAAGGATCAGCTATATGGAACTCAAGCGCGCAGGATCTCAGCCCTCGCAATCCGGGCCGGCCAGCTACTTCACCGGTACGGTTCGCATCGACCCACTGAACGCCCGCCTGCACCGGCAAGACACTCGTGCGCAGCGGTCACCTTCGAGCCGGGCGCGCGATCGCACTGGCACACTCACCCGCTCGGCCAGACGCTGATCGTCACCGCCGGCTGTGGCTGGACGCAATGCGAGGGTGAAGAGATCGTCGAGATCCGCGCCGGTGACGTGATCTGGTGCTCACCCGGCCACAAGCATTGGCACGGAGCCACCCCAACGACAGCCATGACGCACATCGCCGTTCAGGAGGCGCTCGACGGCAAAAACGTTGAGTGGCTCGAACCGGTCAGCGACGCCGAATATTCCTGCGTTCGGCACGGCGACTGAGCCGTGCTGCTGCGGCCGATGCTTATGCCGAGAGCACTCAATCAACTTGCCAGGGTCGCGGCGTTGGCGCTGGGATTACTGCTAATCGCGGCGGCCCCGCCCCAAAAGAGGAAAGCGATGACGAACGCGACACCCGTTGTCCGGCTTGCCGAACTTGAGATCGATCCGGCGCAGCTCGACGCCTACCTGGCCCTACTGCGCGAGGAGATCGACGCCTCCGTCCGTCTTGAGCCCGGCGTTCTGACGCTCAACGCGGTCGCATTGAAGGACTCTCCCGATCAAATTCGGCTGATGGAGATCTACGCCGATCAGGCCGCCTATGACGCGCACCTGAAATCACCTCACTTTGCCAGATATAAGACGGCCACCGCAACGATGGTGAGGTCACTTACCCTGCATGAGACCATACCGATTGCCCTCCGCTCGAAGCCGTAAGGACAACAGCGGACGTTCGATGCAGGTTTGCCGTCAGCCAAAAATGGACGTTCATTCATTTGAGCGGGCAGCGCCCTGAGGCAGCGAACAGTACAATCGTCCGCCCTCCCAACAGCCGAAGCTAGTCGAATGCTTCCGCACCTGCTTAGCCGTTCACACAAAAAAGGCCGCCCGCATGAACGGGCGGCCGAAGGCACCTCTGGGGAGAGGATCAGAAAGCGAAGCGTGCTCCTAGGATGAACTGCCGCCCGCTGTGGGTCAGAACATTCAACCGGTTGCTGACGTCGACATACTGGTCGTTGAACTCATCGGTCAGGTTGATCATCTCGAGGCTTAGCTTCAACGCGTCGGTGATGTTGTAGCTGACCTGAGCATCGACGTTGGTCGTCGAGTTAGTGCCGTTGTAGCTGTTGCCTTCAGTTCCCGGTACGGCGGTAAGATACTTGTCACGATAGGCAATGGAGCCACGGATTGAGAAGCGCTTCGTCTCATAATAAAGCGTCGCGTTGGCGGCATGCTTGGACAATCCGACGAGCGGCTGAGTCACTGTTGCGGCACTGGTCGCAGACAGCAAGTATTTTATGTCAGAATTGACGAAGGTGTAGTTCGCCAGCACGCCGAAGTCGCGCAGGAAACCGGGCAGGAAGCTGAAGGGCTGCTGCACATTCACCTCGAATCCGCGCAACCTGCCGCCACTCGAATTGACCGGCTGCGTCACCGTGAAGATGTCGTTCGCCGACGCCGCGCTGCCGGCGAGCAGCGATGCAGGCAGCCCAAGGTCGGCGAACGGCACGTTGACGCTCAGAGTCTGGACGAACGTCCCGATCTTCTTCTGGAAGCCCGATATGGCGTAAACCGCTCCCTTAGTCGGATACCATTCGAGGCTGGCGTCGAGGTTCGTCGATTCGGTGGGCTTCAGGTCGGGGTTGCCCGAACTGAAACCCCGGTTTCCTCCAGAGATGTTGAGGTTGCCGCCCGGCGTCAGCGCTGCGATGCCCGCGCGCGACAACGTTTTGGCGGCGCCGAACCGAACCAGCAAGGTGTCGGTCACGTCGTAGACCAGATTGGCCGAGGGCAGCCACCGATTGTAGCCCCGCTCCGCCGTGATGAGGCTCACCGACGTGCCGACACCCGTATAGCCGGTCGACACCTGATTGGTATGGACATAGCGCAGACCGGCATCGCCGCGAAGCCGGATGCCGGCGTCGGCCAAGTTGAATTCGGTCATGCCCCAAGCGCCGGTGTCGCGTTCGCGCACCGTGATGTACGACCCGCGCGCGGTAGCGTTGTCGAGCCGCCCGACCGCGTAGAGCGGGTCGGTGTAGATGTTATAGAGTGCGGCAAACTTGTCGATGTCAGGCACCAGCCACGCCGTTGGCGTGCCGTTGGGCAGATCGATTCCGCGCCCGAAACCCGAATAGAGCGTCGTTGCCGCGGCCAGCTGAGCCGGGGTGAGCGTCTGTACCACCGTCTCGCCGGCATTACGGCGGCCCTCGGTTGACGAATATTTGAACTCACGCCAGTCGATGCCGGCCTTCAGCTTGATGACGCCGCTGGCGGTCCACTCCAAATAGCCCTTGGCGGTCTTGAAGCTGTTGTCGACCGTCTGCGGACGGACGCGCACCTCGCTGTTGCCGTTGGTGAAGGTGTAGCTGGCCGGATTGGTGACGTCGAACCCGGGACGAATGGTCGGGAAGCGCGTGGAGAAATCGTAATAGAAATTGTTTGAATTTACCGCATCGATCGTCACCGTCGTCTGGGTCGGGTTGGTGAAGGCCGACTTTGCGTAGCCGACAGTCCCCACGAATTTTACCGCTTGGCCGAACTTCTGCTCCAGATTGGCGGTCGCCTGGTAGAAATCCGTGCGCAGCACGTCGAACCGGCTCTGCGAGCGAACGTCAACATTGTCGAAGGTGCCGCTGATGATGTTGCGGTCCGCATCAACCACACCCGAGCGAATGATTGTCTGCGGTTTGCCGGTCCCTGACCGGCTGAAGCTGATCGCCTGGAGTTGCGATTCTTGCCGCGTGCCGTCGAGCCGCGAATAGAGGCCGTCGATCGAGAGCAACGTCGCGTCGGTCGGCTGGAACTGTACCGATCCCGCCGCCCCCAGCCGCTTCTGGTCTATCGCGTAGCTGACGAGCCCGGGGATACGCGGATGATAGAGCGCGGTGGTAGGATCAGCATTGTTGATCTGCGCCAGCGTATAGCCCGCCAGTGTCGAGGCGGAGTTGAACCCGCCATTGAAGCCGCCATAAGTCCAGCGCGTGATGTTCGCGCCCTCCTCCCGCAGCTTTCGCTCTTCATATGCGACCGACAGCAGCACGCCGAACCGGCCATCCGCAGTGGAGGTAGTGACGAGGCCGGAGAAGCGCGGCGTCGCCTTGCGCGCCAGGTCGTTGTAGCTCGCCTGCGCCGACACGACCGCAGTCGGTTTCTTATAGTCGAACGGTCGCGAGGTCTGGAGGTCAACCGTTGCGCCCAGCGACCCCTCCTCGACATCAGCCGTCGCGGTCTTGCGCACGGCGAGGCTGTTGAACAGGTCCGACGAGAAGATATTGAAATCGAAGCCGCGGCCGCGGTTGACGCCGCCCGAATTGTCAGTGCCGCCGGTGGTGCCGATGGCTTCCATGCCGTTGATCCGGACGCGGGTATATTCCGGCCCGAGGCCGCGGACCGAGATGTTGCGGCCTTCGCCGTTCACCCGGCTTATCGCGACGCCTGGAATGCGTTGCAATGATTCCGCCAGGTTCAGGTCGGGAAATTCGGCAATATCCTCCGCCTTGATGACATCGACGGTCGCGGTCTGGTTGCGCTTGATGTTGATCGCGCTGGACAGGCTTTCACGGAAGCCGGTGACGACAATATCCTGTGCATTCCCGTCCTGGTTCGTCTCAAGCGGCGGGGCGTCGGCGACCTGCGGTTCAGCGGTGACGGTGGGCGATGCCGGCGGAGCGTCGGTCTCCTGCTGGTTGCCCGGTGCACGAGCTGCCTTCTCGGCGTTGGTTTCGGGGACCGCCTGCGCAGAAGCGGGCGCCGCGGCAAGGCCGATCGCCGCCGTGGTCAATCCCAGCGCGATCTTCAGTCCACGGATGCCGGACGTGCCCATCATCAATCCCCTCGTCATGCTGTCCGACCTTACCGTCACCGGGGTCGGTTCTGTCATGCTGGGGTAGCGCCGTCGGGGAGGGCAAAGCCAACCTCAAATCGGCATGGATCGTTGCGGGTCGCGCATGGGTGGCGAGTCACCGCCTTGTCCTTCGTCATATCGGCGCAGCCCCAAACATCGAAGCAGCCGCGTTGCCGGTTCGACATCGAGCCACGAACTGGCTCGATCATCCCGCTTTTCGACTTGGACCCCATCTTCCGTCTTCGTTAGCGTCGGTCATCAGCCCGCGCAGACGGGCGCACGTCACGCAGGAGAGCGACCAATGACCGCCGCAGCCATCAAGGCCGTCGCCAGCCCGGCTACCGGGCAGCCTGCTACACGCGTCCGCTATCGGATCATCGCGCTTATCTTCCTCATCACCTCGATCAACTACGCTGATCGTGCGACGTTCTCGATCGCGGGAACGCAGGCGTCGGGCGAGCTAGGGCTGTCGCCGGTGCAGACCGGCTTCATCCTTTCCGCGTTCGCCTGGGCCTATGTCCTCGCCCAGGTTCCCGGCGGCGCCCTGCTCGACCGGTTCGGCACCAAGCGCATCTATGCCGGGGCCATTGCGCTTTGGTCGCTGATGACGGCGATGCAGGGCTTCGTCGGCTGGTTGCCGATCATCTCGGCCGTCGCGACCTTGTTCGTGCTGCGCTTCCTTGTCGGCCTCGCCGAGGCACCATCCTTCCCCGGCAACGCGCGGCTGGTCGCGGCGTGGTTTCCGGGGCCGGAACGCGGCACCGCGTCGGCAATCTTCAACAGCGCGCAATACTTCTCGCTGGTTGCCTTCGCACCGCTAATGGGCTGGCTCGCGCATAGCTTCGGCTGGCGGTCAGTGTTCTGGACGATGGGCCTACTCGGCATTCTCGCCACAATTGCCTTCCTCCGCTACATCCACTCGCCCGTCCGCCACCCTTCGATCAACCAGGCGGAACTCGACTATATTGAGGCAGGCGGTGGCCTCATCCGGATGGAGGAAGCGAAGGCGAGCGTGCGCACCTTCACCTGGCCCAACGTCCGCCGACTGCTCGCCAACCGGATGATGCTGGGCATCTACCTGGGTCAATATAGCATTAACGTGCTCACCTATTTTTTCGTGACCTGGTTCCCGATCTACCTGGTCAAGCAACGCGGGCTCAACATCATGGAGGCGGGGTTCGCCGCCGCCGCACCCGCGATGTGCGGCTTCGTTGGCGGACTGGTGGGTGGCTTCGCATCGGATGCGATCCTGAAAAGGACCGGCAACTTGGACCTTGCACGTAAAGGCCCGCTGGTCGCCGGCATGCTGCTCGCCACGCTCATCATCGTGTGCGTTTGGATAGACGCGGAATGGCTCATGATCGTGCTGATGGCCATTGCGTTCTTCGGCAAGGGCGTCGCATCGCTCGGCTGGGCGGTGATGGCGGACGTTGCGCCGAAACGGCTCGCCGGATTGTCGGGCGGCGTGTTCAACATGTTCGGCAACATCGCCGGCATTGTCACGCCGATAGTCGTGGGGTTCATCGTCAGCGCGACTGGATCATTCGACTGGGCTCTGGTCTTCGTCGGGGCGCATTGTCTTCTGACGATCTTCGCATTCTCGGTGATCGTCGGGCCGATCCGGCGGCTGGAGTTAGAAGCATGACGATCGATCGCCGTTCTTTGCTGATCGCCGGGGCGGCGTTAACGATGTCGCCGGCCGCCGCGCGTAGCAAGTCGCAGCCGCTGGTGGTGAACACGCCGATGGCTGTACCGCGCTGGGCCGTGCTGCAACGCCAACTACTCGCCGCCAATGCTGCCGCGTGCGAGGCATTCTTCGCGAAATACGTCGGGGCGGGCGACGCCTTACAGGTTTTCGAACGCTGGGGGGCTAACGATGGTCCGGACGACGCGGCGGAAGCGACTAACGACTGGGTGACGCTTCACGCCCTTGGTGCACCAGATCGGTTGCTGACATTGGCGCAGCGTTTCTGGGAGGGGCATCTGCGGCAATATACCGCCGCTCGTACGGTCGAGGTGCCGATCGCTCGCCAAGGCATGTATTATCGCGAGTTTCCTGTGCAGATGGATTGGCAGCACAACAGCGAAGGCCTCACCACCTTCAACGTTATGGGCTTGAGCGCGCCGCGGGATGCGAAGTTGATTGAGCGCACCCGCCGCTACGCCGATTTCTACACCGGGAGCGACCGTTCGGTTGCAAATTACGATGCGCAGGCGCGAGTGATCCGCAGCGTGCTGAACGGCAGCAAGGGTCCGATGCTGCGGCAGGCGACGCCGCTCGACTGGACCGGCGATCCATTTGACACGCGGCCGTTCCACATGGAGCATGGCGAGCAGAATTACGCGCAAACGCTCAGCCATTACGACGAATATGGCGACGTTGCCGGCGACAATCCGCTCAACCTGCAGGCGACCACACTGGGGCTCAACGCCTATGCGCTGGGCGCGGGCGAGCGGTTCCGCGGCTGGGCGCTAGACTATCTCGATGCGTGGATGGAACGGGCGCGGGCGAACGGCGACGTCGTGCCGAGCTATGTCGGGCTCGACGGCAAGGTGGGCGAGGACTGGTGGAAGGGCGTCTACGGCTGGGGCTTCTCACCGAAGGTGCCGCAGACCGGCGTACGCGAGAACCGCAACCGTGTGCCGCGATCGATCACTGCTTTCTACAACGGCCTGCTGCTGACCGGCGACCGCGAATATATCCACCTTTGGCGGCGGCAATCGGCGCGGATCAATGCCGCGTCGAAGCGGGTGAACGGCGAGCTGTCGGCTCCCAGCATGTATGGGGCAGATGGCTGGTACGGGTGGAAACCTGGGCCGTACCGCGCAAGCGGATTCGAAATCTGGTATGCGACGCAGGACCCGGCAGACCTGGCGGCGGCGGGAGATCATCCGTGGATCGCATTCCTGCACGGGCGCAACCCCGGCTATGCAGAACAGTCGATGACCGCTGACCTCGCGCGGGTGGCAGACCGGGTGAAGACGCGGGAGATGGACCGCACCACGCGCATGGAGCGTTTGGCCGACTGGACGATCGACATCAACCCAGCGAGCGCCACCGCGCTGATCCAGACGATGACCGGCGGGATGCACATTGCGCGTCCGCCGTGGTCGCCGACGTCGCCGCCGCAGGGCGGCGTACCGCTGCATTGTCGCTTGCGCTATTTCGACGCCGACATTCGGCGGGCTGGCGTGCCGGAGGATGTGGCGGCTTTGGTGCATGCGCTCGGCGACCGATCGACCGAGGTGACGTTGGTCAACACCGGGCGAGTGGCGCGGACGGTCGTGGTGCAGGGCGGGAGCTATGCCGAACATCGCATCGATGCGGTAACAGTGGACGGCATGACACGGAACGTTGCGGGGCGGGATGTCACCGTGCGGCTGGAGCCGGGGTGTGGGGCACGGATGACACTGACGATGACGCGCTACGCCAACCGGCCGACGCTGGCGTTTCCCTGGGATCGGTAGCTTCGTGCTCCTGCGTAAGCAGGAGCAATGTTGGGCGTCAAACAGAACCGACTACCCACCCGGTTTGACGTAGGGCGCGACGGAGAACAGCATGCGTTCTTCGCGGCGGGGGTCGTTCTCTACCCTTACCTGGCGGTCGAAGATCATCGTCGGCCGGCGTGCCATATCGTAGCGGGGCCATGCCGGCAGCCCGGCACCGTTTGGGTCGCCCGTTTGCGCCAGGCGGATGAACGCGTCTGCCATGCGCCCTGCGAGCCGCTGCGCCTCGACGCCGTTGCCCGTCCGGGCGCTCGGCACAGCGGTGTTGTCGAACACCAGTCCGATATCGAGTGAATGGAACGCGCCGAGGATGCCGCCCGCTTCCGGCGCAGGGAAGTCGAGCTCGTACATCCATGTCGGCGCATCGATTTTCGCCCGCTCCTCCGCCTGGATCAGATGCCCCGGCCATGATCGTCCCGCCGTCGAGGCCGCCAGCAAGATCTGGCCCGGTGTCCGCTGCGGGTAGAGTTCGCGATATCGCGCGATGACGTGATCGACCCCGACGTCGCGCGTCATCTGCGACAGCAGCCGCTCGGGCAGGTTCGCCCAAGTGGTATCGCCACGCTTCAGCATTGCCTCGATCCACAGCCCGGTCTCGTCATGCGTGTTGCCGACGATCAAGGGGATATGCGCCGCCTCGCGCGGCGCATCGGGGTAGAAGGGATGGCGCAGCAAGATCGTGTGATCGAGTGTCGAGGTGAAGCTGATCTCCCCCTTTCCCTCCAGCGGGTCTGTCATTGCCATCGCGGCGACCAGCCGCTCGACCGGCACCGTCGAGAGGTGGGCGGCGTCGCGCGCACCGGCTTTTGCCATCCACGCCTTTGCCCGCGCGGTGGCGTTGTTCGGTCCGGCGGCGGTCACGTGCTGGCCGCTCATCGTCGCGGCGGCGTGGAATAACGGGCGCGCCTCCGCCATCGCCATTAGCGTCACCACCTTGGCGCCGCCGCCGGACTGGCCGAAGATCATGACCCGACCTGGGTCACCGCCAAACCGCATGATGTTATCGCGCACCCATTGCAGCGCGAGGATGATGTCGAGATTGCCTACATTGCCGCTCTCCGCCGGCCCGCCGATCTGCGCGAGATAGGCATAGCCCAACGCCGCCAGCCTGTGGTTGAGCGTCAACACCACGACATCGCCGCGGCGTGCGAGCCGTTTGCCGTCGTACAGCGGGTCTGACCCCGACCCATGCGCATGCGCCCCGCCATGCAGGTAGATCATCACCGGCCGCTTGCCCGCGTCGAGCGCCGGCGTCCACACGTTCAGGAACAGGCAATCCTCCGACGTCGGCTCCTCCGCCTTCGTCTGCGGTGCAGCGGCACCGTAGCGGGTCGCATCCGCAACGCCGCTCCACGGCTGCGGCGGCAAGGCGCGGCGAAAGCGGCGGGGCGCGGTGTCGGCACCATAGCGGATGCCACGGAACACCAGCAAGCCGTCCTCGCTCAGGCCCCGCAACCTTCCGTATTGCGTCATCGCGATCGGGTCTGCGCCCCGTGCGCCAGCTGTGGCGGGCAGCGCCGCCATACTGGCGAGAACCGCCCGCCGATCGATCATCCGGCGGTTTCCTCGCAAAGCCGGCGCATCGGGGCGAGCGCCGGGTTATAATTGTCGCGCCGCCACGCCATGAACAGCTCGACTGGCCGCTCCGGTTCCGTAGCGAAGCGGCGGTATTGGACGTCCATCAGGTGCAGCCCCGACGCCGATTCCGGCACGATCGCCGCCGCAAGGCCGGCGTGGACGAGGCCCAGCATCGAATGGATCTGCGTGACGTGCTGGACGTAGTGCGGGCTGACCTCGGCCTCGTCGAACAGGCGGATCAGCATGTCGTGGAAATAGCCAGCGCCCTGCCGTGCGTACATGATGAGCGGCAGGCCGTCGAAGTCGGCTGGCTCCAGCACCGACTTCGCCTGCCGCGGATCGCCCGCGGGCAGCGCCACCACCAGCGGCTCGTGCACCACCAGTGCGGTGTCGAATTCCTGCCTAGCCATTGGCGGCCGAACGAAGCCGATATCGATCAGCCCGGTCAGCAGAGCATCGACCTGATCCGTCGTAACCATCTCGCGCAGTTCAAGGTCGATGTTGGGCAGCGCCGCGCGCGCTTGCGCGACGATCTGCGGCACGAGATTGTAGCCCGACACCGCGGTGAAGCCGATCGCGACCTTGCCGGCATCGCCCTTCGCCACCCGCCGTGCGGAGAGTTGCGCGCTTTCTGCCAGCCGGACGATCCGCCGCGCCTCGATCAGGAACACCCGTCCGGCCGGCGTTAGCGCGACGTTGCGGCTGGTGCGTTCTAGCAGCGTCACATCGAGGATGCGTTCGAGCAACTGGATCTGCCGGCTGAGCGGCGATTGCGTCATGTTGAGCCGCTGCGCCGCACGGCCGAAATGGAGTTCCTCGGCGGCGGCGACGAAGCAGCGGAGCTGGCTAAGTTCGAACATGGCCCAGCCTAGTCGGCTCAGGCGGCGACAGCGAGGGCCTTGGGGCTGACTCGTTCGATCAACGTGCGCAACTGCTCGTGCTCGGCGTCGGACAGGTCGGTCAGCGGCGAACGCACCGGTCCCGCATCACGGCCAACGATGCGCATGCCCGCCTTGACGATCGACACCGCATAGCCGCGGCCTTGGTTGCGCAGCGTGATGTAGGGCAGCACGAAATCACGCAATTGCTGCATAGTCTCGGCATGGTCGCCGGCGCGCACCGCCTTGTAGAAGGCGAGCGCCCATTCCGGCATGAAGTTGAAGATCGCCGAAGAATAAGTGGTGACGCCCATCGTCAGATAGGGCGTCGCGAACGTCTCCGCCGTGGGGAGCCCGCCGATATAGGTCAATCGGTCGCCCATCCGGGCATATATGCGCGTCATCAGCTCGATGTCGCCGACACCGTCCTTGAAGCCGACAAGATTGGGGTTGCGGTCGCACAGCCGGGCGAGCGTCTCGTCGTCCACCACCGCATTGTCGCGATTGTAGACGATGACGCCCAGACCCGTGGCGCGGCACACCGCCTCGATGTGCCGTTCCAGCCCCTCCTGCTTGGCGCCGACCAGATAGGGCGGCAGCAGCAGCAGGCCGTCCGCGCCGGCCCGCTCAGCGTCGCGCGCAATGCCGGTCGCAATCGCGGTGCCATATCCGCAGCCGGAGATGACGGGCAGCTTGCCGCCCGCTTCCGCAACCGCCGCGGCGACGACAGTCGCGACTTCGGCCGGGGTCAGCGAAAAGAATTCTCCGGTGCCGCCTGCTGCAAACAGGCCGGTCAGTTCATGACCGAGCATCCAGGCGCAATGTTCGCGATAGGGTGCTTCGAGAAAATTGCCGTCCTCGTCGAAATGAGTGACCGGAAAGGACAGCAGGCCGCCGCCTAGGTGGCGCGCCATGTCGATGGGGCTCATGTCGGTCACGCGGGCTCTCCTGTCGCCCGCCATCCATGCGCCGCGGGTCTCGGCCACTGTGGTACGACCGTCGCAACGTAGCGTCCAAACCAAAGCCGCGATGGATCGATGCGCGTCCCGGCACGATCCCGTTCTTTGCACGTCGTTGTACCCACGTGCGGATCTGAACGCTTCGACCCATTAACAGTCGTTCCGTACCGGGCTCATCATTCTGGACTCCGGACATTTGTTCAGCTCTCGGACAAACCGGCTGCATTGGCTCATCGAATTTCTTTCACAATCGAAAAAGCTCAGCCGGCCGCTCTGACCGATCAAATCGCTTGCTCTAGGCCCGGCGCCTTGAGGAATGGATTGATACACTAGGAGTCTATCCGCCGCATCTCGAATTGACCGCCGCTTCCGTCCGGGTGGCTCCCGCTTGCCCTTGGCGATGCGGCAGTCCGATCATACAATGCGTCCCGCTTGAGGGAGCGCTCACGTTGGACGAAATGGAACTTGACGCCGTGGATAGCACCGCGGCTTTGCAGGAAGACGGCGTCGCAGAGGCCGCGGTCGCCGGCAACGTGAATGTGCAGGAATTGAAGGCGGCGGGCGACCTCGCCAGCGCGGTTGCCTTCGTGAGCGACGTGCCGGAACCAGACTACGAGGCGGCACTCGCCGATGGTCAGCCCGCGCTCGCCGTCACAGACACACGCTCCCGTCGCGCCCGCCTCTGGACCCGCCTGGAGTCGGTTGCCGTCCGTAATTTTAAGGCAACGAGGGAGGCGGTGATACCTCTCGGCCAAGTGACGATCCTCGTCGGGCCGAACGGGTCAGGCAAGTCGTCGGTGCTGCAGGCCATCCATTGGGCGGCGCGCTCGGCGAGCTACATCGCGCCTAAGAACACGAAGGAGATGATCTCGTTCGAGCGGCTCGACTACGTTCCGTCAAGCGAGCCGCTCCGCACGGCGCACAAGAGCGAGCTCAAGACAGACGCGTCGTCGACTCCGGTGGAAGTCGTCTTCGGTCATGTGGCGGTTGGGGATGAGCGCGCCCAGGCTAGCGTAAAGATTCGGGCGGCGCGAAACCGCGGAGGCATCACCGCCTATATGGAGGGCGGCGCGACTGTGACGCCTACAAGCAGCGCTTCCAGTTCATCACCGCCTACATACCGGGCCTTGCGGGCCTTTCGGAGCGAGAAAGCATCCTCGCGCAGCCATCGCTTAGACGACAGGCGGCGAGCGGGGATGCCGGAGGGGTCATGAGGAACATTCTCCTCAACCTGCGCAGCCGCCGAGTGAATGAGACAGACGAAGCGGGCGGCGTTGAGCGGCTCAGGCGATTGAATGCTTACGTTGGGACGATACATCCCGGCATAAGCGTCGACGTGTCATTCGACGAGCGCGAGGACTATCACATATCGGCGACTTACTCGTCGCCCGGTCTAGACAGCCAGGACCGCCCTCTCGAGACAGCGGCGACCGGCCTGCTCCAGGTCATCCAGATCTTCGCCTATCTGATCCTGTTCGAGCCGAAGATCATGCTGATCGACGAGCCCGACGCTCATCTCCATCCGGACAAGCAGGAGCGGCTGATTGAGACGCTCGAGCTGGCCGCCGCGGAGACCGACACGCAGATCATCCTCACGACCCACAGCCCGCATATCGCGCGCGGGGCCAGCCCTTCGGCCAAGCTCGTGTGGATGAACGAGGGTCAAGTCGAGACCGACGACGGCGAGGCGATCCGCCGTCTCCTCGGCTGGGGCGGTCTTGATAAATCGGCGCTGTTCTTTGTGGAGGACGAGGACGACACCCCGCTACGCGCGATCCTTCGGCAGTGGCCGGAGCTCGCACGGCAGCTCGCCGTTTGCCGGTGCTTCGGCATCGACAATCTCCCCAAGGACAAGCTGCTCAGTGGGCTAATTGTGGACGGGCAGCTTAAGATCCGGGCGGTCGTCCACCGGGACGGAGACTTCATGTCTTCTGAGGAGGCTGGGTTGTGGTCGGATCGGTTCAAGACCGACGGTGTATTTCCTTGGGTGACTGTCGGCTGCGACGTCGAGGCTTACTTCTGTGCCGCTGAGCACCTCGCCGCTCTCTACGGCGTTCCCGTCCAAACGGCCAATGAATGGCGGGCTCTTGCGGCCGGGAAGGTCGGCAAGGCGCGGGACACATTCTTCGACAAGCGCAAGCTGATTAACCGCGAGCTCTATCCCGACGGAGGCTCGCCGAACTCGCAAGGTCTCTGGGAAGGCGCAGGCGGTGCGACGCCGGACACCGTGAAGGGTAAGAAGCTGCTCGGCGCGCTGAAGATGGTCGTGAAGGCGGCGGGATACGACGACCGGCTTCTGGACGCTTACAGTATTTCCGCCGACCACGAGATCGCGGGTGATCTCCGGGCCGTCCTGGAAGCCTGCCTCGCCCCGCAAGTGGTCGCCTGACGTTTGCCACGGCCGCGCTGCCGGAGAGAGCGCGCGCGGCTCGTTGACGACTCGTTGGTGGCTCGTACGAATGTAGAAAAAGCTCGACGGAGCGGAGACCGGAAGGCGCACCGGAACGCCAACGGCGAGTAAGACGCCGCGAAGGTGAGCCTAGGCGACTGCGATCTAGTTTTTGAACGGACGGTACGCCAGACCCATCCGCGGACGTCCGAGCCTCCTGCCCCGACTCCTGAACGAAAGTCGGCTTTCTCACGATCGCCGCCTGAAAGCGGTCAGGCTGTAATCCACCAACCTCGGACGTTCGGCATAGGATGGCCACCCGTCTACGTCGCTCGGCTCGTTGTACGCTTTACCCATCACACTTCTCCTACTCGCCCGGCACCAATGCGATTGGGCGAAACGCAACGGAGTGGTTCGAAGGCGCGAGCTCCCGGCCTTCTATCCACAAGCCTCAGCGACTTTTTTTCGGGTCATGCACCGAAGTCTTGCGTGCGGGTGCCTGACACCCTTTAGGGGTGCCGATGACAACCACGAAAAAAACAGGCACCGAGATCCTCGGCACCAGGCTGCTCGCGAACCCTCATGCCACTCACCGCATGCTGAGGCGGCTCCCCAAAGATGTCGCGGCATTCATCAACGACGCCCGCCATGATCTCCCTGGCATCGATGCAGGCGAGCTCCATACCATGACGCATGAGGCTTTTGCGGTACAGCCGCTCGTCATCGGCGAGCTACATGCCACTAGGGTCGAGGCGGTGAGGCGCGACTTCTTAAACGAATACCGCTGCTGGATGTCTGGCCATCTCCATGAGGCAGAGGTGCCCTATGCAGGGGACCCCGTTTTCTGGAAGCAGCAGCCGTCGACGAGTACGGCATTCCCCTTCCTCGGGATCGCCCGGCGCAACATGCTGCGACTGCGCACCTTCATCGACCACGAGGACTATTATGGCTTTAGAGAGGATGTGCAAACAGCGCTGCGCCATGCGCGCGAACACCTTGCGATGACGGAGAACGCGCAGCGCCTCCTGGCTGAACAGGCAAAAGCGGTGGTCGAACGGGTTCTGGTTGAAGCAACTGATATACGTAGTTGACGTATATGTCTTAGACGTCTAACCGTGCTTCATGGATGAAGCAGCCTATCTCGCCGCGTACGACCCCGCAGACTTCCCCTCGGTAGCAGTGGCGGTGGACGTCGTGCCGCTCACCTTCACCGCTGGTGCGCTCCATGTTCTGCTGAACCGGCGTGCCGAGCAGCCAGCCCGCGGGCGGCTTGCGCTGCCTGGCACGTTCGTTCGCGCCGAAGAGGACCTCGACGCAGCGGCGCAGCGAGCGTTGCGCGACAAGGCTGGGCTTGATGCGCCGGTGCGCCAGTTCCACGCCTTTGGTGCCGTGGAGCGCGACCCTCGCATGCGCATCGTCAGCATCGGCTACATGGCCGTGGTCGATGCCAACACGATGGCCCAGGCCGCCGCGGCGAGCGATGCCTGCGAGCTCCTACAGATCGCCGGCGGTGTCGTACGAACGGTAAGCAACCGCCGTGCCGCCCTTCCCTTTGACCATGATGCCATTCTGACCCGTGCGCTTTCGGACCTCCAACGTGATCTCGACCGCGATGACTGGGCGTTCGGACTGCTGCCGCAGACCTTTTCACTGCGCGAGCTCCAGTCGCTGCACGAGGCGATCCGCGGCCAGTCATTGAACAAGCCGGCTTTCCGCAAGCGGCTCATCGAGAGCGGCCGCCTGGAGGCGACCGGCGAGATGGAAACAGGCAAGGGCTTCCGCCCTGCTGAACTCTATCGCCCTGCGAGGATCAATCATGCGGCAGAATAAGGACCAGGTGCGCACAAGCGTGTCTCACCCGCTGCAGATTGCCGAGGTTGCGGTGGGTACCGGCTTCGGCACGGTCGGCATCACCTTTTGCCCAGGCAAGTGCCAGCCGCATGCCGCCACCGGTGCCTGGGCGCGCGACATCGCTTTGGATGTCACAGCGATCGCCGACTGGGGCGCCGCAAGCGTCGTGACGCTAGTCGAGGACCACGAGTTGGCTGCGCTCGATGTCACTGGCCTTGGGCCCGCGGTGCAGGCCGCCCACATGGAATGGCGGCACCTGCCCATCCGCGACGTCTCCGTGCCTGCTGCAGGGTTTGAAGCCGCGTGGCAGACTGCTGGCCCCGCGTTGCGCGACCAGCTGCGTGCCGGCTTCAACGTGTTGGTTCATTGCAAGGGCGGCCTGGGCCGTGCTGGCATGGTCGCCGCACGCCTACTCGTTGAGTGCGGCTGGCAGGCTGATGAGGCTTTGCGTGCGGTGCGTGCGGCACGACCGGGCGCCGTCGAGACAGCGAAGCAGGAGGCGTATGTTCTCGCGCTCCACCGATCTCCGGAGACAGAGCCGGACCGCTCGACCAAAGCCATACGTGACCGCAGTCGCGGCGCGTTGCTCGGCCTCGCCGTAGGCGATGCGATCGGCACCACGCTGGAGTTCAGCCGCCGCGACAGGGCAGCATCCGTCACCGACATGGTGGGCGGTGGTCCCTTCCGGCTGCAACCTGGCGAGTGGACCGATGACACTGCCATGGCGCTCGCGCTGGCCGACAGCCTTGCTGCCGATGCTGACCTCGATGCACATGACGTAATGCGCCGGTTCGTCAGCTGGTGGCAGCAGGGCACCTACAGCTGCACCGGCACCTGCTTCGACATCGGCGTGACCACCCGCCAGGCGCTCGCCCGCTTCGAGCGCAGCGGCGATCCGTACGCGGGTAGCACCGACCCGATGAGTGCGGGCAACGGCTCGCTGATGCGGCTGGCGCCTGTTGCGCTGGCACACTGGCGCAATCGCAGCCTGCTCGCTGATCTCGCTGCCCGGCAAAGCCGCACGACGCATGCGGCACCAGAGGCGGTCGCCGCCTGCGTGGCGTATGCGGAGATGCTTGCAGACGCCATTGCAGGCATGTCTGGCCACGCAGTGCTCAGCGCAACGCGCAGCAGTGACGCGCCGGCCATCGAGGCCATCGTAAGCGGCAGCTGGCGCGGCAAGCACCGCCGGGACATCCGCTCCTCGGGTTATGTCGCCCATTCGCTGGAAGCTGCGCTCTGGTGTGTCGGACGCACTACCAGCTTTGCCTCGGCGGTGCTGCTTGCCGCCAATCTCGGCGATGATGCCGACACCACGGCGGCGATCACCGGGCAGCTTGCCGGCGCGCTCTATGGCGCAAGCGGCATTCCGGCGGCATGGGCAGAGCGGCTCGCCTGGCGCGACCGGCTGGTCGGCGCAGCTGATGCGCTCATCGACGCTGGCGCGGCCGCATGACCGGAAGAGCGACAGCAGAAAAGCAGGCAGCCCGCTCACCCGCTCCCAGCAGTGCGGCGGCCTGGGAAGCGCTATTTGGGTGCCCAGCACCCCAGCGCCTGCCGAGCCTGGTTGAACGCGCAATCGCCTGGCGGGAGCAGGTGCTGCTGCACGGCGATGTGTCACCCGCCATCGCGCATGACCTGCAACTTGCCGCAGAGCATGCCCTCAGCCGACGCGTCGCGGAACAGCAGGCGGAGCCGCAGGGGGCCGTCATCCCTGATCTCTCCTTACAAGCGGTCACGGGTCACGACAGTGGCGGGGAGGCGCTCTCCAATGGATCAGCTTCCGTCTCGATGCGCCTGCCAAAGACAGCCAAGCGAGGTGCGGCACCCCTGCCGCCGGCAGCAAGCCAACTTCTGCCAGGCAGCCGGCTCGTCAAGGAGCATGGCGGTCGCAACCATGTCGTGACTGTCGAGGACAGCGGCTTTCGCTACGAAGGCGAGCTGTTCACCTCCCTCTCGGCCATCGCCAAGCACATCACCGGCACCCACTGGAACGGCTTGCTGTTCTTCGGGCTGAGGAAGCGCCGCAGCTATCCGCCAAAGCCGCGCCGCCATGGCTGAGCGGGGCCGTGTCCGCTGCGC
>Ga0160428_1001182_pt1 | contig 21218 bp, 23 predicted proteins | sample SolpanmetagenomM_FD_108198 | JGI IMG/M metagenome (GOLD analysis project Ga0160428, IMG submission 108198) | Solar panel surface microbial communities from Lawrence Berkeley National Laboratory, California, USA - M | ecosystem: Engineered > Built environment > Solar panel > Unclassified ... | reverse complement strand
TTCAACCCGTATGAGGCCATTCCCAAATCCGCTGAGCTACTGAACGCGCTGCGGGCGCAGTTCGGCAACCTCGGTTTCGCTGCAGCGGCCTACAACGCTGGCCCGCAACGTGTCCGAAACTGGCTCTCCGGCCGCTCAGCTTTGCCGAAGGAAACACGCGAGTACGTGGCGAGGATCACCGGCAGGAGTGCCGAGGAGTGGCAGCAGGGTGGCGACATCTATGCGGCAGCAGAACCTAGTTTCCGCCCTCTGCGATACTGATCTGCTAGAAACATGCGTACTCCAACGGGCTCGGCCCATCCCAATCGTGTGCGGACGCGCAGCTTGGATTTCTGGCTCGCACGCGGTGCAGTCGTATGCATTGCGGGCCTTCAACTGCTCGTCGTCAACGATCTCTCGCTTGGACCTCGCTGGCTTGCTCCGGCACTCGAACTTGCCCTTCTCCTCCCTCTCTCGGCAGCGACCGCCTGGAACCAGGGGAAGGCGCGGCGAGCGACGACCGATGCGCACTGGGTTGACGTGCTGCACCATCACCGGCTGATCCGCAGGGCAGCCGTTGTGCTGACTGCGCTGGTCACGCTGGCGAACACCGTCGCCCTAGCGGCGCTCGTTCACGCCCTGCTCAAGGGCAAGGCTGCAACCGGTCCGACGCTCCTGCTGGACTCCCTCAACATATGGGGCACCAACGTCATCATCTTCGCCTTGTGGTTTTGGGCGACAGATCGTGGCTGAGCAGCACTGCGGGGTCATCCAATGGCGCGTGACCCAGACTTCTTGTTCCCACAAATGACCTTGCCAGCGCCAGATGCGTCCTTGCGGTTTGTGCCGGGCTTTGTCGATTACCTCTTCCTGGCTTTCACCAACGCGACTGCCTTCTCACCCACTGACACCCTACCACTGTCACAACGAGCCAAGTTGCTGATGATGGCCGAGGCATTGGTCTCGCTGCTGACCGTGGCGCTTGTCGCTGCCCGCGCCGTGAACATCCTCGCGTAGTCAGCGCCGTGGTATGGAAGGTGGTTCCAGCGGCAGCTCTCTCGATTTATCGCTGGGAACGGGAAGCATGCGCTAGGGTTGGCCAGTGCCCACCATAGAGGCCTTCTCGCGCATGGACGTCTGGCAACTCATTGCACACGATCACGCCTACCTTGCGCACTTGATCAAAGAGGTCCGCTATGGCTTCGGCTCGACGCCGACCAGTGATCAGGAGGAGGTGCTGAGCGGACTCATCGACGAGCTTGCCGCCCACGCTGAAGCGCTGGAGGCGAGCCTCTACGCTCCCCTTCGCCAACTTGATCGAACGCGGCAGCTTGCAGAGGACCTGCACCATGAGCACAGGCAGTTCATCAGGCAACTCGATGCCCTTGCGAGGTCAAGGCTGAGCAGCATCGCTCTTCTGTCAGGGGCGGCTTTGGACGTTGCGTTGATCGGGCAGCACCTGCGCCGTTACACCCAAGAGCTGATCCCGGCTGCTCGGGAGCTCCTCTCGCCGGCGCAAGTCGATGACGCCGCACACGCCTTTGTCCGCGCAAAGATGCGGACCTTGCGAGCACGGCAGCATCACAGGTCTTCCAGACTCACGCTGAGCAAGATCGCACTCACCTGCGTAGCCTGCGCCGCAGCGGCTGGTCTCGGCTTTCTTGCAGGGCGGTCGGCCTCGGCTAAAGGGGTCAAGGATCTCGGGCCTCCCACTCGCCGAGAACGCAATTCGACATCGCTGCCAATTTCACCCAGAAAATCCGTGCTTAGCAGTTAGGCTGATTGGGTGAGGCCATACTGCTCATTGGGTAGGCGACAGCCAAAGCTAAGCCATTGTAGTCGGCGATATTTTGAGCCTTGATAGCCGTTGACAGAGACGTGCCTGTGGGAAGACCTTGGATCATTAGACGTCACGGAGTAGCTGCATGAGCAACTTCGATCACATCCTGAACTGGAAGCTGAAGCGCGGCTCACATCCGTTTCCCGGTCCTGACGGCGGCACCTGCATCAATGAGGCGGCAGTCGTCGCACACGGCTATCCATACCGGCGGATCAAGTCGCACCTCGCGATGCCGCCCAGTTTCTCAAGACCGATCTGCCGGCTTGCGCTTTACCTGAACGACGAAGCCAACGACGCGCAGCGACAGCGCCTTCTTCCGTTCGTCACTCGGTTGGCCTGCGCCGATACACCGGCGGTTGAGGCGCTGCGGGAGGACCATATTCGGTCACGCATCGACCTCGATGGTCCTCTTCCGATCCATTCATCATTCGATGAGGGCATCAGAACGTTGGAAGGTGCGCTTGCTATAGGGCGGAAGGCAGAAGCTATCGAGTTTGACCAAGTGCGTGACAGAATGGCCGCGGTACGCACCAAGCCCACAAAGCCGAGTCAGCGAGGCGCAGGCACGCTATCGGCAAAACTGAAATCCTGGCTTGGTGCGTCACAGTTAGGGAACGTTGAGTAGGAGCGGCGGGCAGGCGCCTCGGGCAACGCCTGCTTAAGCCGTTGCTACGGGCCCACATCAGGGCGTTCAGCCAGTCCTAAGCCCCTGAGGATGTCACCTAGCGGGCCTGCCATTGCGAGTGGCTTGCTCTCAGGCATCACTGCTTCTGGTAGGCTGGCCGGCGGTGCAGTTCGACTTGCCAACGTTGGCTTGCGTCTATCCACTTTACGAGGTGAGCGTACCAACGACCTGGGCCTCGGTTTCTCAGGTCGGCTCACCCGCTCGGCTTGGATTGCGGCAAGTTCCGATACTGGCTGTGACAAGTCCGCCGTATGCACCAGAGCAGCCCGATCCAGTGAATGGTTTAGCGTGCCCGTTGTGGGAGGCTCGGTTGTGGGCCTGAGTAGGGTCGCAGCTTGGGGCTGGTTCGACGGCGAGCGTTCACTGCGGGCCGGTGGGTCGGTCCACGCCCGCGAGGGTGCCCTCAGCTCCAGGCCGTCGTTTGTTGCGGCCACAAGGGTTGGGGCTAGCTTCTCCGAGGTTGAAATAGCTGGCGAAGGCTCGTCGCGGCTTGGGTCTGCCACGCGGAGCCCTGCTGTGAGCAGGAGTGCCGCGAGCGCCGAAGTGCCAACCATGGCTGCGCTTATCCTCATAATTCATCAACTCACGGCTAAGCTCGACGTTCCATGCTCGGCTAAGAAGTACAGTGGCGCACTTAGCCAGTGTCCGCTTCAGCGGGGCCGTGGTTCCGGAGAAGGGATTGTTGTCCGCTGGCCACTGATCGGATCGAGGATGGTGATGCTCACGGTACTGCGCCTCGTCTTCTAATCCTGAGATCACGAGACTGAAAGGTTACCGGAAGGTTACGTACTTACATCAGCACTACGGAAAGGCAGGCTTTTACAGGGCCCTCCTCAGCTTATCCCAAGACTGCGCGGCCCAAATTTGTGTACAGTGGTTAGTGCGCTGCTGCGGACGGGCGGCCCTCCTCCTAAACTCGCTACGCCACCGGCCATTCCCGCGCAGACCACCGACGCCTTTCGCGCCATGCAATAGCGCACAATCAAACATAGGTTAATGATACTCTGGAACAGAGCAGCCCGGGCCCGTGTTCCCCGTCGAGCAACGAGTTGCAAAGCGGTTTAGGAGTGGGGCTCATGCACGCCTGCCGCTTAGAGGATGGTGCATGCGAGTGGTGACCGGTGGGGACTGGAGCGCGGGCTTTGGCTCGGACCGTAGCCTGGAAGCAGTGTTGATTTACAAGCGGCTGGGGGAGGGTTTGCGTGACGGTTACGCGGAGCTTATGAGCGAGCCCCTCCCCGAACAGTTCGATGGATTGCTCAAGCAGCTATCCGAGAACTCTGACGATCACGGCAAGAGCGGCTTCCAAGGCTGTGATTAGGTTGCACTAAGTTCAGGCGGGTGCTCGGCTGAGCCTGCCGTCAGCAAACCCGAGCATCTCACTCAGAAGCGAGCGCGCTCGGCTCACACGGCTCTTCACGGTACCGGTCTCGCAACCTAGCACTTCGGCTGCAGCCTCATAGGTCATGCCGTGCATTCCGATGAGAAGCAGAGCCTCACGCTGAGCCGGGGGCAACTTAGCAAGCTTCTCCCAGACCTGTTGAACCTCGATGCGGTCCTCCTGATCCGGCAGGGAGGTTAGTCGGGCTGCTGCTGCACCATCTGTGTCCTCAACCTCGCGCTTGGCCTTGCGGCACTCGGTGTAGAACTGATTGCGCAGGATCGTGAACAACCATGCATTGAGGCTCGTGTCCGGTTGAAAGCAGTGCTGGTTCTTCCACGCCTTGAGTACAGTCTCCTGCACCAAATCGTCGGCACGATTAGCATTCATCGTCAGAGAGTGAGCAAACCCCCGAAGCTGGGGAAGAGCCGCGACCAGACCCTCGCGGAACTTGGAGGCACCCTGCGCCTCATGCCCGTTGATGGTGTTTTCCAAACGAGCGATGATGCCGAGAAGTTGAGTCGGTAGCTCTGCTGACATGACGGGCGCGTACAGCAACTGCAACTGGCCGCCGAGATAAGCCCGTAGCGGCCCTGAGATGCGGGACCTGCGATCAGCGGATGAGTCTGATTTGCGCTCCAGGAAATCAAGGGCGGCCGGCTCCTGATCGTGTTCCGTAAACGTCATGATCTACTCTGCGAGCGCGATACGCCGAGGGCGAAACAGAGGCGCGTACCGGAACAGCAGAGTGGCAGGTGCGAGCTAATCGAAGGCACCGAAGTCGAACTAAAATGCTTGTGTTACGGCTACGCTTTCGCAAGGTTGATGGATGGGGCCCTGTGAGATGAATTGAACGCCGATGCTCATCCCCGCGCGCTCTACAGCGAGCGGCGAAACCGCCTCGTCACGGCGGTGGTTATGGACGCACGTGGCATCTATAGCGCGAAGAAGCCCACAGACGCACGCAAGTTCGCGAACGGCGGTCACCTTGTGTATTGGCTCACCCAGACTTCGCTGGTTGTTTGTAAATGCCGCTTTATTGTAAAGAATAGTGACCAGTTCTCTTCTAGCATTGAGCGCGTTGTAACTGCTCGGCCGCTGCTAAGCGCTTGACCTCAAACACCTCGCCATCAGCATTGAACTTCTCCAGCGTCGCTGCACCAAGCGAACGCACGTTGCCGTAAACCGGTCGCGGTCTCCATGGCCTGTCATTTAGGCCAAATAGCCAGTCCACGTTGGTGAAGGAGTTTGCGTCGCATCCGTCGATGAAGCAGCGGCGCTCTAATCAAGGTGTCGTTCCCCTCGCCTTCTTGAATGGGGCCGACCATTCTACAATGCCGACACTGGCTTTGGCATGTTTCTCCTTGACCGCAGAGAAAGAGGATTTAGGTTAAGATTCTTGGGTCGCTTGTCGGTACCGCCGCAACGGCTGGCTGAATGAACAACTCGTTCAGATAACTACAGATAAGTATGGCACCAAATAATCATGACATCGAATCAGAAAGCTCTGGCTGACAAGCTTTTTCCTAAATTCCACGAAATTGACGAGGAAATAGAACTCAAAAACGTTCCACCTGAACAGCGAAGATTGCATACGGAGACGGCCGACCTTACAGTCTCTTCCTTGCATGGATACATGACAAATGGGAAGGTAGAAGTTCCCGAATTTCAGAGGGGATATGTATGGAATCGGACGCAAGCCAGCAGGTTAATCGAGTCTCTTATCATCCAGTGTCCGATACCGGTTGTATATTTCAGTCAGTCGGCCGACAACAAGCTCGTTGTAATTGATGGCAATCAAAGATTGCTAAGCATAAAATTTTTCATGAATGATGCATATGAGCTCCAGGGATTGTCTACCTATCCGGAACTCAACGGGTCTAGTTGGACAAATTTGGATCCTAGGTTTCGCGATCATATCAGCAACCGTACAATCCGATGCATAACAATCTTAAAAGACACCCATCCTCAAATAAAATTTGATGTATTTGAGCGCCTAAACACCGGATCTGTGAAACTCAACGCGCAAGAGCTCCGGCATGGCATTAACCACAGCAATCTTATGAAAAAGATTGACGAGCTAACAAAGTTCGAGTTGTGGCGGGATTTGAGCGGAATCAAACGTGACACTCGTATGAAAGGCGCAGAATTAATACTTCGGTATTTAGCTTTTAGAAACAACAGAGAAAATTATTTCAAACCTCTCTCAGGTTTTTTAGATGATTTTAGCAGCGCGAATCGCGGGGCAGCGCCGAAGGTTGTCGAAGGGTGGATCGATGACTTTAAAAACACTCTCGAGCTCGTCAATTTTTCGTTAGGACGGTTAGCATTTCGTATCTATGGTAGAGCACTCCAGCCTAACACTAGTTTCAATTCTGCACTTTACGACGCTCAAATGATCGCCTTCGCAGAAACAAAAAATAAGAAAATACTGGGTCGTAACTTTGATCCAAAAAATCTACAACATAATTCGCTCGACTTGTTACGTGACGAGCAGTTTGAGAACAGTATCAAACAGGCGACAAGTGATGAAGCGGCCGTAAAAACCAGAATCGATATGTACTCCACTCTTCTCAGGAATTTCTGAGATGGCATATAGGCGCAGTGCATACCGAGTTGAGTTTGAGAGACGAATAAAAGGTCTTTTAGACCAGTCGAAAAAGGCCCAAAAACTTACTAAAGACCTTGGCGACCAACAGCTTTCGTCTGTCCGAGATATGGTTTTTCAATGTGCTATATTTCAGACAAGTGCTTCACTTGAAAGTTACCTCAAGCTAATACTAGAAAGTTGGTTTCAGGCACTCAGAGTCAACGCGATGGGCGCGAGTGTGCCAATAGAAGCAAGAGCATTATTTGCACGCAAGCGCCTAAATCCGTATTTCAGAAAATTTGCCTTTGTAGAAGAAGAGTCCGCTTTACATAAATCGATTGCAGAAGAGGCTGATTTATGGAGTTTTCTCGTCGGCGGCCCGTCGCTACCGCCCTTTTTTGATGGCAGGGCTATACATGAAGCTTGCGCCTACCCATCCTTCAAAAACATCAAGCGCTTGTTTGGCCGAGTTGGTATAGTAGACATTGAAGCGAGACTGAATCGCGCATTGCGAGGTGATCTGGAAACTCTAGTTGGAAATTTTCAAGATCTTAGAACCGCCCTTGCTCATTCAGCTCCCCCGAGCATTACTATGAAGGATGTAAGAGATCGCCTGAAAGATCAGGTTAAGCTTGTTTCTGCTATAGATAAAATTTTACATAGCCATATAATGAACCATGGCGGTCCGGCTTGTTGGGCCGAGGCTGCTTGATGACATAATATGCGGTGAACATTCAAGTATACCTCAGCGTGACGTCACTTCATTCCTCGCCTCCCACGTCACTTTTGGGTCGTGAACGGCCTATGTGACGGCCAGTCGTTCGAGACTAAACCCTGGCGTGACAGCTCAAGCTATTACTTGCCGTTGAACCGGTGCGCACGTTTACTGCACACATCGAACCGGCTCCGAGTCGTGGGAGGTACGAAAATGGCGGTGTCGGAGTTTCGGCGTGGGTTGCCGGCCGGGGGCCTAGCCTTCCTCAAGGCCATGCCGCTCTGGTGGCAGGATGTGCTTGCCTATCGCTTCGAAGCCGCTGGGGGCATGCAGCCCTTGTTGATCGCTGTGCGAGACGGCTACCTCAATGTCTACGCGGAGGGGCAGTCAGTTTTGAAAGTCGGCTTCGATGTACGGCGTTCGGGGGATGTCAGGCTGCGCGGGAGGATTCACCGCAAGTACGTCCAGGGAAAGGAAGCTGGTGACGGCTACCTCGGCTTCGACGGCGAACATGCCACTTCGAGCGATGGCGCGACAGTAGCGTGCTACGACGGACCGGAGACGCTGCGAAGCTGGGTTGAAGCTGCACGAGGCTGGTCAGGGGATGAGAAGAAGGGCGTTGCCGTGATTGCCCGGAACCACCCAGAAGTGATTGATGTCGAGATGGCTCTGCCGGCCAATGCAGCCGTTAGTCCAACAGACACGCGCGTTGCAAACCGAATGGACATCGTTGCGCTGGAGCGAAACTCAGCCGGGGCAGTTTTGTTGGCGTTCTATGAAGCCAAGTTATTCTCAAACGGTGAGCTTCGCGCGCGCAATTTCAAGCCGCGAGTTCTCCAACAACTTGACCGTTACCGCACCTACGTCTCCGCCCCTGACCGGCGTGCCCAGGTGCTGACAGCCTACCAAGAAGCCTGTGCGCTGAACGTCGAGTTCGCTCGCATGCAGGGAGCCACAACATCCCCACTTGTAGCGGAAGTCGCCGCCGGCGCACTGCTTGAAATGGATGCCGAGCCCCGCCTCATCATTTTCGGCAATCGACCCGAACAGGTCGCCACCGGAGCATCGTGGCATCAGCATGCAAAAGCGCTGGAGGAGATCCATGTCATTCTCGAAGCAGCAGCCAGAGATGTGCGCTTGAAGGCGGCGCCAACTTACCTGTGATCCTTGACGCTGCCTATTGAAGGTGTGGTGTGTGGGGTGGGCCTACCAACACCCTGAGGTGACACCCCATGGCCCGCATCGGCTACGCCCGCGTGAGTACCCTCGATCAGGATCTTGATACCCAGCTTGCCCGGCTGAAGGCCGAAGGCTGCGGTATCGTTCGCGCCGAGAAGGTCTCGGGCGGCTCGCGCGAGGGCCGAACTGAACTGGCAACAGTGTTGGAGTTCCTGCGCCCCGGCGACGAACTCGTGGTCACCCGCCTCGACCGGCTCGGCCGCGATACCCGCGACGTGCTGAACCTGATCCATGAGGCCGAGCAGCGTGGCGCCTTCGTTACAGTGCTTGACCCGCATGTTTCTACACGCGGAGAAATGGGTCACCTCGTGCTGACCGTTTTGGGCATGGTGGCGCAGATGGAACGACGGTTCATCAAGGAGCGGCAGCGCGAGGGCATCGTGCGCGCAAAGGCTGAGGGCGTGTATGCGGGTGGCAAGCGCCGGATGGACCACGAGCGCATCAGGGAGTTGCACTTGGCTGGAAGTGGCCCGGCAGCTATCGCAAGAGCAGTTGGTTGCTCGCGGATGCAAGTGTACCGCGTACTGCGGGAAGCCGGTCGCGGCCCTCAGGCTGGGTTATCCTGAGGGCCGGAAGCGGGTAAGAACGCTTGTGTTTCAGGCCACCAGTAGGCCCTGGGTATGGAAGATCAGGCCAGCTTGATCGAAGTAGAGGGCTGCCGCATCGGTGGGCTGGCTGGTTCCTTCCCCCGTGACGTTGTTGGCTGCCTCGCCTTCGAACACTCGTCCATTTCCAAGTGTAAGTTTGTTGACGTAGAGATTGCGATCCGTGCTGCTTGAGCCGCCGTAGATATCATTGACAAAGCGCACCTCGACCTCACCCGGGTTTAAGGTAAACTGACCCGTGATGCTGATGTCCTGGAATTGCCCGCTACCGGCGCTGAAGGCCGTAGTGGCTGTCTGAACGCCGCCAATCTGCTGACCGTCGACCAACACAATAAACTGCGCATCCCCGTTGAAGCTGTCGCCCGCCACGCTCAGCGTCAGAGTGTTCTCAAGCTTGAACACCAGCGGCGCGTCTTGGAAGTACAGGGCCGCGGCCTCCTCCGGCTGGTCCGTGTTGAGGCCTGTGGGGTTGAAGGCCTGCTCGCCCTGATAAGTCTGGCCGTTGAAGACGAGCTTGTCGACATAGAGGTTGCGATCCGTGCTGCTGGAGCCGCCGTAGGCGTCGTTGATGAACCTGACGGTGACAGTCTGCGGGTCGGGGCCGAAGTCGCCCTGCAGGGTGACGGCGTGGAACTGGCCGCTGCCTGAGCTGAAGGGTGTGGTGGCGGTCTGCACGTCCCCCACCTGCAGGTCGTCAACCAGCACGATGAACTGCGCGTCACCCGCGTAGCTGTCGCTGGCCACTTGGATCGTGAGCGTGTTCTGCGTCGGTTCACTGTCCGGGCTGACGGTGACCTGGACGGCGGCGGTGTCGGTGGCACCGGCGTTGTCGGTGACCGTGTAGGTGAAGCTATCAAGGCCGGTGAAGCCGGCTTTGGGCGTGTAGGTGAAGGTGTTATCCGGGTTCAGGAGGGCGCTGCCGTTTGCGGGGGCGGTACCAAGGGCGTAGCTGGCGATGGTGCCGTCCGGGTCACTGTCGTTAGCCGCAACGTTGATCGTGACAGCCGTCGCTGCAGACGTCGATGCTACATCATCTCCAGCAATCGGAGCATCGTTGACGGCGCCGACAGTCAGATTGACGGTAGCAGCTACACTGTCGGTGGTGCCGTCACTGGCTTTGTAGGTGAAGCTATCTGCACCATTGTAGTTAGGCGTTGGCGTGTAGGTAAACGAGCCATTCGCCATAAGCGTCAGACTGCCATGGCTCGGGCCTGACATGACCGTAGCGGTCAAAGGATCACCGTCAGCATCCGTGTCGTTGGCCAACGTGCCCGTTGACGCTGGGATCGTAAGCGTGGCGTCCTCGTCCGTGCTGTAGCTGTCGTTCACACCGACAGGAGGCTGGTTGGTTGCTGGAGCGCCCGTCACTACGATGGCGACAGTCGCCTGACTGGTCCCACCCTTACCATCAGAAACACTATACTCGAAGCTTGCTGGACCGATGTAACCAGCGTTAGGTGTAAAGGTCGCAGTATTATTTGAAACATCAAATGCGACAGTACCGTTGGTAGCCCCGTTAACGTCTGTGATCGTTATAGTATTTCCATCTAAATCTATATCGTTTGCCAGAAGCGTTGCGGCTGCAATGACAAGCGGCTGACCGGATATGGCCGTCGCTGTATCGTTCACAGCAATTGGAGGAGTGTTCGACGTCGGACCGTTCTCATCAGCATTCACTTCTCTCGTGACTACTGTACTAATGCTAGCCATACCTATTTTCGTTGACAAAAGACCTGATGGCTGCCTAGAAACAATTTCAGCTGTCAGAGACAAGGCGTCTTTGGCAAGCACATCCGCCTGCGGTACCTCGTTAGAGCCGAAATTTAATGTTACATCTTGCAAAGTGCCATCTGAGGTGGACGCTACCAAACGGAATGTCCTGCCTTCAATTACATCAAAAATGATGGTGTCTCCAGGCTGAACATTTTGTGACAATACCCGCGCGAGACCTAGATCTTCATCGCCGCCGCCGCCGGCGAGCTCCAATTTGTCTGTATAAATAATTGATAAATTAGACAGGCTCGTAGAAATATCGGGAAACGAGAGAGAATATGTGGCAATCAGATAGCTGCCTTCATCCCAAGTTCCCGGTGAGACGCCATCATCAATGAGCTCAAGGACACTGTCGTTTAGCAAGTACTTTCTTATATGAAAGACGGAGTTTTGGGTGAATCCAGAGTATACCTCGGAATTATTGATAAACTCTACAGCTTTCTCGGGAGTTTTTATAAATACCGGATTTGCTCCGAAATCGTAGTCTTCGACCACATTCTTCGGGGTAGCTGGATTGGCATGCCGTATGCCGAAGGTATGTGCCGCTTCGTGCGCTATTGTGTCATAAAGTACAAGAGGATTATTGTTTATGTTTGATGAATTCATAAAAACCGCTGCTGTATTATCGGGATCTTTATTGAACCGATCCACGCCTTCATAGGCGACGCCCAGCAGAGTGTTATCAAGCGTTTGAGGAGAGAATCGAATTCTGTGCCCGTCTTCTCCGGAAGCCGTATTCCCGTCCGCCACCACTAGATCTAAGCCAGAATTATCGAAGATTTTTTGTACTGCTGCCACAATTGTGTCGCGCTCTAGGGTGTTACCAACGCCTGCAAGACGCGAAAGCTGATTTGGGCCTTCGATTGATACCACGCTGCGCCTTATGGCTCCTGATGCAAGATCGACATGATCAACGTAAGATAATACAGGCGAAGGATTGTCAAAATCAAGGTACAAATATGTAAGTTTCAGGAGATCATTGTTCGAGTTCGGGTTTTCTTTCAGCTGATTTATTTTCAGTCCTATTTCTTCTGAACTCGGAGATGTTTGTCTTCCAAAGTAAAGATATTCGACTCCTGAAACCTTATCAGTTTCAAAAGTTGTCTTATCCCTCACATACCAGACGGGTCGCTTCAATATAGTATCATATCCAGCGCTGATCTCGTAACTATCGCGCGGTTTACTATATATAGCAACATCAAGGCCATTGGCGAACAATGCGGGATCATCGCCATCACCTTCGATGATGTCGCCCCCGTCCATACCATTTAGAATGTCGTTGCCAGGGCCACCTTTGAGATGGTCAATTCCGCCGTCTGCTGTCTCTGCTCCGTTTCCTCCAATAAGCCTGTCGTTGCCCCATCCTCCATACAACGTATCATCGTTGCCGAAAAAGCTAGCGGCGCCTCCGATCAATATATCATCTCCACCTCCCCCTAGAAGGATATCTGAGCCAAAGCCCCCCAGAATAGAATCGTTTTTATCGTCAATTTGATTGGGAGTTTCCGTGTAACCATTAACTGAGAGAGTGAACGGAATCAGGCCGTAATCAGTGTAAGTAGCGGAGTCGAAGCCAGAAAGTATTTGTGCTGCACCAAAATCTCCCGGAGATCCAAAAACATTATATCCTTGGATAAAATCGGCATCTGCGGTTCCAAACAGAAAGTTTCCATGGCTTCTTACATCTGCCATCACGTCCTCCTGATCTTAACACGAGTTGTACCAACAGAAAGCTATACCAAAGCGCCCGCCGGCCATGCGTCACAATTGCCAGTTTGTACTACTAGCTGACTAGAGGGTTATTGCTAAAGCCAATTTGATTGAACAGGGCTTTGCGATAGTGAGAAAGCCCACCCGGCCCATCGGATTTGTCGGGTGCGGTTCTCAAGCTAGTACAGCCTGCGAGTCCTTTGCAAAACGAGGTCGTCTCTTCAGACCATCAGTCCGCTTTGCGTTTGAAAAATCAAAGCTGCCTGATCGAAGTAGAGTGCGGCGGCATCGTTAGGCTGGTTGGTACCAACGCCTGTTACATTAGTCGCCGCTTCACCTTCGAACACCCTTCCATCTTCAAGCATAAGTTTATTGACGTAGAGGTTGCGATCTGTGTTGTTTGAGCCGCCGTAGACATCGTTGACGAAGCGGACCTCGACTTGACTGGGATCGGATCCGAAGTGACCTGTGATGCTGATGTCCTGGAACTGCCCGCTACCAGCGCTGAAGGCGGTGGTGGCCGTTTGAACGCCGCCAATCTGCTGCCCATCGACCAGCACGATGAATTGGGCATCGCCCTGGTACTGATCCTCAGCTACACTCAACGACAAGGTGTTCTCGAGCTTGAACACTAACGGTGCGTCTTGGAAAAATAGAGCCGCAGCATCGGCTGGCTGGCTCGTATTCACACCTGTCGGGTTGAAGGCATGCTCGCCTTCGTAGGTTTGTCCGTTGAAAACAAGCTTATCAACGTACAGATTGCGGTCCGCACTGCTCGAGCCGTTATAGGCGTCATTGATAAATTGCACGGTGACGTTCTGCGGATTAGGACCAAAATCACCCTGCAAAGTCACGTCCTGAAACTGTCCACTGCCTGGGCTAAATTCTGCGATGGCTGTCTGGATACCTCCAACCTGCTGACCGTCGACCAGCACGATGAACTGTGCGTTCCCCTCAAAGCTGTCGCCTGCAACGTGAAGTGAGAGGGAATCCTGCTGAGTACCACCGGCTGGGTCAACGGTGACCTGCACGGTAGCCGTATCGGTCGCACCGGCGTTATCGGTGACTGTGTAGGAAAAGCTGTCGATCCCCGTAAAACCAGCGTTCGGCGTGTAGGTGAAGGTGTTGTCCGCGTTTAGAACCGCCGCGCCGTTTGCGGCGCCGGTGCCCAGGGCGTAGCTGGCGATCATTCCATCTGGGTCACTGTCGTTAGCCGCAACGTTGATCGTGACAGCCGTCGCTGCAGACGTCGATGCTACATCATCGCCAGCAATCGGAGGCTGAGTGATCGATCCTCCTCCACCTGCGTCGCCAGCTACTACAGATCCGATGAACAATCCCGAGTCGAGCGAAATATCGTTAGTGTCGGCGACACCAAATTTGATCGTGTTCTCACCTTGATTGACAGGCACAACCACCGAAAGTGGACGGCTAAGGCCGTCGTATTCGATGGCGACGCTGCCCGATGTGTTGTCTATGAAAGCGCCGGCTTCCAGGTTCTCGTTAATAACAGCAAGGGGCTTGCCATTAGAGAAATATGCGACATTTTGACCATTGACTAGTATTGCGCCGACATCAGAGAAGTTACTTGAAAATTCTGGAAACTCGTCTGAACCGAACGCGAAATTGATCGTGACTGATTGGATAGATGGGTCACTGACAAATATTCTAAATTGCAGTGTGTTTGCGTCGAAAGTACTCCCAGCTGAAATTGTTGCAGAGGCCGCATCTAGATCAGCATCTCCAGAGCTTCCCCTTTGGGTCGAAAACTCGGTGGAGCCGTTAGTCGATGGTAAAATTCCGCTTCCGCTTGTCAGGAGAAGGCCATTAGTGAAGCCTGTGGCGCTCGAACCATCCGAAAAGGTTGAGCCCTGGCCATTTGCACCGATGTAGAGGGGACTACCGCTTACCAGGGAAATGCCGCCAGAGAATAGACTTGAAATAATATTCTCTAGGTCGGAGGTGTCATCGATACCTGTGAACGAGATGGCCATGTTTGTCTCCATCCATAAGCTCTCGTGCGCGCTGTGAGAGCGCGTCGCATGATTGCGGACCTCGATGGTGGTTCGTGGCTAGAAGATCGCCTTTACCGCGCGCTTCTTGCTCTCAATTTGGCTTGCTTAGGGCGCAGGCGGGTCAAGGAAGCGAGATCGATGTGCGGCATGTCGATTCCTAGTTAATGGAGCGACCCTCGAATCAATATCGATCCCTAACCGTTTGTAAACATTTTTTTCCAGCGGTGGCGCGATAACTCAGCATCCAATCTGCTGGCACCTCCAAGATGCTGTTTTGCTCCTCGGATGGTACAATCAAGAGGTCGATAATGGACACGGATGGAGCCGACCGTCGCCGGATTAAACTGGGTTTTGGAACGTCATCGATCCTGAGCACTGATTGCCCGGACCGGCGACGCTTGATTGTCAAACGAGTGTCCCGTGTAGCCCTCTCTTCGGCTGGATTGAGAGCCGTAATACTCTGAGTTTCTCCGAGAGCAGCGCTCGGGGTTGTCAGCGCTGTTTCCGCTCTAAGCTCGACTTTGGCAACATCACCGCGCCGACGCCCCCGAACGAAATCCCGCTTCCATTTGCCCGCGCCCTAGGCCTGTACCCCCTGCCACGCCGCATCGATTACTCCGGTGAGTGTTAGCGCAGGCTCAGATCGCAGCCCGGAATCGGTGAGTTCCAGTCCTTGGGCTCGGGCATGCCTTGCCGATAGAGGTAGGCTCGCTTGCAGTCTATGCGATGCTGCTCGTCCGGGTTCTGCGTTTTGTCGACCCAGATCCCTACGGTGATCAGGCCGAATACCACCACTATTATCCGGATGAGCCATTTCCACAAACCGATGTAGAGACGCCCTGCGCCGAGGGCCATGCCAGCCAATGTCTCGACGTTGCTGTTACGCTCGTCCATGTTGGTTCTCGTCCGGCCGTCAATCGGGCCTGCTCATGCGATGGAGGCTTGGAAGATCTTGAGCTGGAACCTGCGGCGCCTACGCGTCGAGAAGGGGCTTTCTCAGGAGCGGCTCGCATTTGTGGCTGGCATCGACCGGGCGTATGTGGGTCGAGTCGAACGTGGCTCGGAGAACGTGACGATCACCACTTTAAAGGCTCTGGCTGCGGCTCTCACCGTGCGAGCGGCCCACCTGCTCACTGAGCCTGAAGCCGGTGCTACCCGACCGATTGCCCTGCGGGCGGGACGTCGGCTCAAACACCGGCCGACGTCCACGCTTGGCGCGGGGTAAAGTCAAAGGCGGCAATCTTTCTTATTCGGTACTCATCTCGATTTTGGTACCCGGATACATCAGCGCGAGCTCGCGGCGGTGGCGAGTGATGTTAGCGTCAAGCGGGAAGTCCCTCCACCGCAACTCTAAGTTGTTGTCGGCTTTGGTGTACACGACCACGGCCTCGAACCAGCCCTCTTGGGGGCCGCCCGTGGTGGCAAGCACAAGTGAACCGATGGCAATGTCCTCCCAATCAAAGGGCGGCTTGTGAGCCCCGCCAGGGCCTCCGGGGGTATCGCTGCTGCCGTGGCCACGCTTTGCCGGCGGAGGGCCGCCAGCGGGCTTCGTGGCGAGTTGGGCAGGTGCAGGTGCTTTGGGGTGACCCGCCGCAGACATCAGTCGTTCGAACACGTCGTGTTTGACGAAGGGCACGAACGCCTTGCCACTGCCTTCAAATATCCGTCCGCGTGGCAGAGCCTCGGCGAGGCGGCGAGGCTCATCCGCGTCAACCGGCAGCACGTGCATGCCCATCAATGCAGCGGCGCGCTGGGCCGCGCCTGCCTCGCCCCCAGCGAAGTACGAGGCATGGGGCCGTTGTCGTTCATCGCGGCCGAAAAGTATCAGGCCGAATTGTTGGACAGTGTCAGGCAGGCGGGTCGAGCTTTCAAGGATCATAGCGGGGCTCCAGAAACAACGAAGGCGGCCCGAAGGCCGCCTTGTGAGGGGTAGGATGTGCTCGGCCGACGCCGGGTTGGCTGAGCTAGTCGCCTAAGTGTGTGCAGCGGCGTCACGAATGGCATCCCTATGGCCGCAGGCGCTGCCTACGATACACCCAAATAGCAGGATTAATATCCTATTGTCAAGCCGCTTCGCTGTTGGACTGATTTTTGACCTGGAACGGAGCAGCCTCGCCTATTTCGCTTGGCGACCGACGCTGGCTTTGCGGAGCCCTGAAAACCGGGCTCCCTATCAGAACAAATCGGCCCTTACCGACCATGTTGAGGCACATGCAGTTCGCACGCTTCAGCATCGTCATCTCCATCAGACAGTATAAATACCGCGCTGCCGCCAACACCGAAGCAGAGGCAGCCAATCCGGCCAAGCTGATCATGCATCAACTCCGGTGACAGGAGCGGGTCTGGCCAACGCGGGTTAACATTGAGAGTCAAAGTTTTATTTCAGCAGGCAATATCCCAGTTTGGAATCCTGTCACCCCATTTTCGAGGTGCCTACAGCTACCGTGAGCAATACTATAATAATTAACATCTCAAAAAATATTAAAATAGGAAGCATCGTCCCAACAAAACTAAAACTCCTGCGCTTGTCTTCCGGCTTTTTAAGCAAGCCTATTGATAAATAGGGCTCGAATAGACGGGGCAGATCAACAGCGCGCGTGGCAAGTTCGTTCTCAAGGGAGTCGATACGATCAGATAGGGATTTTCGTTGCAAGAAATTTGCGTTGCTTTCTCGTATGTAATCAGTTTCAAGCCGTCCAACTTTAATAACAATAACGTTCAGCTCGAATACTATTTCTTCTGGAAAGTAGAATCTTGCCTGCTCAATTCGGGATTTGCACTCACGGAGATACTCTATCTGATCCGACCGGTACGTTTTGGATAGAACGTATTTTATCAAATCGTATGCAGCTTGGGACACGTCATGCCGGGCAGCGAATGTGTCATACTTCAGTTTGCTTAGGGCTATGTCAGCTTGAAGGCTTGCTGTTTTCCACTGCTGGTAAGCAAACACGCCCGTTACTCCTGCTGCCACAATTGCAGCAAGCGCTGTAACAGCAGGGCCCGAAAAATCCTTCGCAATCTGATACCAATCATACGGCAATGTCTGGTTTCTTCCTCTAAGAACCTCTTTTCGAAGGCGTTGAGGTCGCAGCTTCAACCAGCGCCGCGACGTCTTCCATGCTCCGATGCCAATCAGACAGGCCAGCGGCTATTGCTGGGCTTATCCGGCGCTTCTGTCGTGAAGGGGCACGGCTGTGAAGCAACCAGATAAGCTCGGTGCATGGCTGGGTCTCAGAACGCAAGCCGAATGTCTGTGAGCGGCAGCCCGATTATCCCCGTCCTCCATGTCTCGCCGGGGTTGATCCGGTAAGCATTGGTCAGGGTGCCGGTTGTGATGACCTCACCTGCTGTCAGAGTGGGGCTGCTTGGATCGGCTGCGAGCACCTCAACCAAGTGTCGAAGTGCCGCCAAGGGGCCGTCCCGGAGGACGTTCGAAGCGCGGCCGGTCTCGATGATTGCAGCGTCGAGTTTTAGCTGAACCTCGAAGCTGCGCAGCGCTTCATACCATGCCGCCCTATTCGCGGGCGTCACCGGTGCGGGCTCTCCGATGTAGAGAGCACCATGCAGGCCGAATGCCGCAACGGTGTCGGGCGCGCGAAAACGCCAGCCGGGAAAGAGCGACTGCACCACCTCAAAACCGAGTGCAATCCATCCGACGCAGGCGAGCAAAGCCTGTTCATCCATGCCGGCCTCAGGTGCTTGAACGAGCCCGAGAACGATCTCAGGTTCAATGCGCGGCTCGACAAGAGGAGTGAGCGCGACCGGGCCTGAGACGTCTGCGAGGCTGTGGCGCGTGGTGTCGTAGACGTAGCCCCAAATCGGGGCATCAACGTTGTACTCGCTCCAGATCGTGGTGTTGGTGAAGCCTATCTTTCGTCCCACCACTCGCTCGCCGCGTGCCTCTCGCAAGCGCACGACCTCCGCGGTCACCCTGTAGGCATCGCCGAGGCCGAATGATCCCTCAAGCTCGGTGAGTGGCTGAATGTGCCGGCGCTCATCAGCGGCAGCTAGGATTGTTTGCGCGTGGGTCTCGAACATATCGGCGCTCGGGGAACGGGTGATAGTCATGAAACACTTCCTACCATGCCCCGCAGCGAGGCATCAGGCCGCCTGGGCCATACCCTCGCCGCTCGAGATGAAAGGCTGCACCAGCACGCGCCGGCCTGTCAGGTCATGCACGCTGACGCGCCACTCAGACCAATCCTCATCTACGTCGAGGGTTTCCATTACCTTCTGGGCGACCTCGGCAGCCCTACGCTGAAGGCGCTCTGGGTTTCTCACGGCCCTGCCGACAGCATCAAACACGCAGGCTAAGCCGTTCGTGGCGTGAAATCGGTAACGAGCCATGGTGTGCGGATCCCCATTCCAACTACATCCGTGAACGCGTTTGTTCCTGTTATGTTCTAGATGGGGATACGCAGTGGGAAACTTCAAGGCAAAGCGTGTCGTTGCAGATGGTTACCCCCAGTTTGACCGGACGACTTGGCTGGGGATGGGGCAGCACTGTGCAACCTCAGCAGCCTGACTCACAAGGCTCACCACCGAGCGCTTACCTTAACGAACGGCTATCCATCTTTGGGTTCAGCCCTGCGCAAGTTCTAACATTCAAGTATGTTGCCTCTATCGGAGGACCACCTGCTTTGATCCCATTGATGTTTGCAGCGATTGGCGGTGGTCTTGCGACAACTTTGGTTGCCGCACCGTTTGGGGTCGCGGCAGCGGTGATCGCGGCGCCCTTCGGAGGCAGCCTCTGCGCGGTGTTAGCCGCATTCCATATTGCGCGTCAGCGGAGCTCCGAAGAGCAGATCCGCGTTGAGGTCGATGAGCAAACGGACGCTATGGTGGCGGCCCTTCGTGACCTTGCCGCCCAGGCCAAGCGTGAGTCCGGGGAAGATGCGCAAAAAATTCCAAAGCCTGACAAGGCGCGGGTAGCTTGAGGTTCCATTAGGTGCGCGAGGGGTACAGCGGCGGCACACCCTCGTGCGGCCTTTGAGCTAGTATCTGCCGTCGCTGCTGTTGCTCATGCGCCGCGCAACGTAATCGCCTGAGTAAGACTTCTGTCTGAACACCAGCCACCCGATGCCGAACCCGATAGTCCCTGCGATGAACATGCTGGCCATTGTGGTGCTGTCGGCATTGCTCACGGCGCGTCTGCCCTGGCGGTAGTAGTCGGCACCACGCCTGGAGAGATCGTCCACCATCTCAGGGGCTCGGTCGCTGACGCTGCGAAGCGTCTCCTTCGCTTGGCCTGTAACGGCGCTGACGGTCTCCTTTGCCTGATCAGTGGCGGCGCTCAGCGTCTCCTTCGCCTGACCGGTGGCGGTGCTTAAGAGATCATCAGCTTGATCCTTCAACACCGGCCCCTCAATCCCGGGCAGCGGCTTCTTGAAGCCCGGCTGCCCAGTTACCTTGCTCTTGTCGTCGTGATACTCAGCGTCGGCCATTTTGACCTCCTGGTTAGTTTGCCAAGTGCGTTGAGCAGCAGGCCAGCGGCCCGCCGCCCAGCAGTTAGTCCTCAGCCCTTCTTGTTAGCCCTGCTGTGACCGACTGCGCACCCGGCAGCGGCGCCTACCTTCCCGTGACCAGCCATCTTCCCGGCTACGCCACCAACGATGGCGCCCTTGATGCAGCCTTTGGCTTCCACCGGGCTGACATTGGCGAGTAGGCCGAAAGCGAGGCAGGCGGTGAGTGCGAGAGTGGTCTTCATGGCGTAGCCCTCCAATTGAGTGGCATACCAACAAGAGGCGGAACTGGAGCGTTCCGGTGAGATGCGGAGCGAGGGATGTCCTAGGTGCTGGGCTCCGCCTGTTGCGCCGCTCGCGCTTGTGAGCCGCTGCGCGCCTCCACTTGGCTTCTACCCGTAAGTTGATTACAGGAGCCGCTTCCTCCGTGGGTCAAGCCAACGGCACGTCAAAGACACAGGAGAGGCCTGCTCCTTCGAAGCTGATCTCGACCGTGCCATTGAGGTCACGAGCGAGGCCCCGCTCCAGCATACGTGTTCCAAACCCCCGATGAGCCGGCGGCGTTACGGGAGGGCCTCCCTCCTCGGACCATTCCAGGTATAGGTGCGGCGGCTGTGAGGCTGTATTGATGCGCCATTCAATCGTGACGGTGCCTGCCTCGTTGGACAGAGCGCCGTACTTCACAGCGTTGGTAGCAAGCTCCTGGATACCCATCGCGAGTGCAAGAGCGATCCGCGGAGAGACGCGACGGTCTGGCCCACATGTAGTCAGGCGAGAGGCTCCGTACGCGCGGTAGGGAACCACTGCCTCGCCAATCACCTCCGAAAGCTGTGCGCTGTCCCAGTTCTCGCGCGTCAGCACATCGTGGACCCGCGACAGGGCGAAGAGCCTGCTTTCCACTGCCTCGTGAGCCTGGGCGGTCGAAGACGAATTGCGCAGCGTCTGACTGACAATGGACTGGACAGTAGCCAGGGTGTTCTTCACCCGGTGGTTCAGCTCGTTGAGCAGAAGCTGTTGGTGTTCCTCCGCAACTTTGCGGCTGGTGATGTCGATGAGCACGCCAACGACTTGGTAGGGCTCGCCGTTAGCTGCCATCACAAACTCGGCCCGGAGCAGGAGCCAATGAATAGAGGTGTCGGGCCAGACCGTTCGGAACTCGATCTCGAAGTAGCGCTCGCCGTTTTGCATGGCGCTGGTGCCCGCTGCTCTCAGGCGCTCCAG
>Ga0160428_1001181_pt1 | contig 21221 bp, 20 predicted proteins | sample SolpanmetagenomM_FD_108198 | JGI IMG/M metagenome (GOLD analysis project Ga0160428, IMG submission 108198) | Solar panel surface microbial communities from Lawrence Berkeley National Laboratory, California, USA - M | ecosystem: Engineered > Built environment > Solar panel > Unclassified ... | reverse complement strand
GGCGCGAAGGTGCGCGGATCCTCGGCGTTGATGCGGCATTCGATCGCATGGCCGCGGAACACGACATCCTCCTGGCGTAGCGTCAGCGGACGCCCCTCGGCGATCTGGATCTGCTCGCGCACGAGATCGAGCCCGGTGATCATCTCGGTCACCGGATGCTCGACCTGAAGCCGGGTGTTCATCTCGATGAAGTAGAACTCGCCGTCTTCCCACAGGAACTCGATCGTGCCGGCGCCGCGATAGCCCATGTCGGCCATCGCCTTGCTGCACACCGCGCCCATCCGCTCGCGGTCCGCTTCGCCCAGCACCGGCGAAGGCGCCTCCTCGAGCACTTTCTGGTGGCGGCGCTGGAGCGAACAGTCGCGTTCGCCCAGGTGGATCGCATTGCCGTTGCCGTCGCCGAAGACCTGGAACTCGATGTGCCGCGGGTTGCCGAGGTACTTTTCCATATAGACCGTCGCGTCGCCGAACGCGGCCCTGGCCTCGCTGCCCGCCTGGCTCATCAACGTCTCGAGCGTGTCTTCGGACGTGCACACCTTCATCCCGCGCCCGCCGCCGCCCGACGCCGCCTTGATGATCACGGGATAGCCGATGCGGTCGGCGATCTCCTTCGCCTCGGCGATGTCGCTGATCGCGCCGTCCGAGCCCGGAACCAGCGGCAGGCCGAGTGCGCCTGCGGTGCGCTTGGCCTCCACCTTGTCGCCCATCGTGACGATATGTTCGGGCTTCGGCCCGACGAAGATGATGCCGTGCGCCTCGACGATCTCGGCGAACTTGGCATTCTCGCTGAGGAACCCGTAGCCGGGATGGATCGCGTCCGCGCCGCTGATCTCGGCGGCGGAAATGATGTTGGCGATGTTCAGATAGGATTCGGCAGCCGATGGCGGGCCGATGCAGATCGCCTGATCGGCGAGCCGCACATGCATCGCATCGGCATCGGCGGTCGAATGCACCGCGACCGTCTCGATGCCCATCTCATGGCATGCGCGGTGGATGCGAAGCGCGATTTCGCCGCGATTGGCGATCAGCAGTTTCTTGATCTGGGGCAAGGCTGGTTACTCGACCACGACCAGCGGCTGGTCGAATTCGACCGGCTGCTTGTCCTGCACCAGGATCGCCTTGACCGTGCCGGCGCTGGGCGCGACGATCGGGTTCATCACCTTCATCGCCTCGACGATCAGCAACGTCGCGCCGGCCGCGACCTTGTCGCCGACTGCGATGAACGGCTTGGCGGTCGGGTCGGACGACAGATACGCCGTGCCGACCATCGGCGATTTGACCGCGGCGACCGTGCTCGCCGGGGCGGAGGCGCCGACTTCGGCAGCGGCGGGGGACGACGTTGCAGCGGCCGGCGCGGCGGCCGGCGGCGCGGCATAATGGACCGGGGCGGCGGCGACCGCGGCGGCCTTGCGTGCGATGCGGATCTTGCGCCCGCCGTCTTCGACCTCGATCTCCGTCAGCGACGTATCGTCGAGCAATTGTGCAAGCTGGCGTACCAGATCGACATCGATCCGCATTGCCTCGCCACCGGCAGCTTCGTTTCTATCGTCGGTCATGCGACCCTGAACTCCTTATACGGGATAAAAATCCCTGATATGGCTCGCGTCCTGTCAGAGTCGCGCGGCCGCTTCAAGCGCCAGGACGTAGGAAAGCGCGCCGAACCCGGCGATCGTTCCCTTGGCGGCGCGGCTGATATGACTGCGGTGGCGGAAGCTTTCGCGCGCATGCGGGTTCGACAGATGGACCTCGATCACCGGGGTGACGACCGCCTTCATCGCATCGAGGATCGCGATCGACGTATGGGTATAGGCGCCGGCGTTGAGGATCACTGCCCTCGCTCCCTCGGCCTGCGCCTCGTGCAACCAGTCGACGATATGCCCTTCGTGATTGGATTGGCGCATGTCGATCTTCAGGTCGAGATCGCGCGCGCGGTCCTCCAGCATGCCGGCGATATCGTCGAGCGTATCCTGCCCGTAGATTTCCGGCTCGCGCAGACCGAGCAGGTTCAGGTTCGGACCGTTCAGGACGTAGATCGTATCGGGCAAACGGATGGCCTTTCGGTTGCGACCGGGGCCCCACGGCCTATATCGCGTCTGCCTCCCCTTTACGCGTTCGTGTCGCGCGAAGTCGAGATACGGGTTCCGGGGCAGGCGTCTCGACTTCGTTCGAAGCGAACGGCAAGGGGTAAAGATGCATTCCGACCATACCGTCTCGATCCGCGTCAATGGCGAGCACCGCCGCATTGCCGCCGGCCTGACCATCGCGCAACTCGCCGCCGATCTTGGGCTAGTACCCGAGAAGGTCGCGGTGGAGCGCAACCTGGAGATCGTGCCGCGCTCGACGCTGGGTGAGGTGATCGTCGAGGATGGCGACGAGCTGGAGATCGTCCACTTCGTCGGAGGCGGCGACCATCCGATCGCCGCTGGCGGACACGACGCAGTCGCGTCCAAAAGCGATACCTGGACGGTGGCCGGCCGGACTTTCTCCTCGCGCCTGATCGTCGGCACGGGGAAATACAGGGATTTCGCCCAGAACGCCGCCGCAGTCGAGGCGAGCGGCGCCGAGATCGTCACGGTTGCCGTGCGGCGGGTCAACGTGTCGGATCGCAACGCGCCGATGCTGACCGACTTTATCGATCCGAAAAAGATCACGTACCTGCCCAATACCGCCGGCTGTTTCGACGCGGAGTCCGCGATCCGGACGCTGCGGCTGGCGCGGGAAGCGGGCGGTTGGGATCTGGTCAAGCTGGAAGTGCTGGGCGAGGCGCGCACATTGTATCCCGACATGGTCGAGACGCTGCGCGCGTGCGAAATCCTCGCCAACGAAGGGTTCAAGCCGATGGTCTATTGCGTCGATGATCCGATCGCGGCGAAGCGGCTGGAGAATGTCGGTGCGGTCGCGGTGATGCCGCTCGGCGCGCCGATCGGGTCCGGTCTCGGGATCCAGAACCGCGTCACGATCCGCCTGATCGTCGAGGGCGCTACGGTGCCGGTACTGGTCGATGCCGGTGTCGGTACCGCATCCGAGGCGGCGGCGGCGATGGAACTCGGCTGCGACGGCGTGCTGATGAACACCGCCATCGCCGAAGCGAAGGACCCGATCCTGATGGCGGCGGCGATGAAGTCGGGAGTCGAGGCCGGACGCCTGGCCTATCTTGCCGGTCGAATGGGAAAGCGGATGTATGCCGATCCGTCCAGTCCGCTCAGCGGGCTGATCTGACGGGGACGGTCACGCGCGCTACAAGCGGCCGGTAAGGGGAGGGCACATCCCCATTACCTGCCGCTATGGCTCTCCGGATCGGCACCGGCGGCTTGACTTCAGCGGCAATTGCGAGCGCTTTGCAGGCCGCGCAGGAAGCCGCGGCGGGCATAGCCCGCGCTGATTGCCGCATCCAGCCGCCGTTGCGCGCCGGCGGCACCGGACACCTCGCGAACGACCCCGCGGAACGGAATGATCGAATCGACCACCGCGCGCCCACCGACTTCGGCGATCCCGGCGCGCGGTGCGCTGCTGCCGGAATCGAGATCCGGACCGAGTGCGCGCGATAGCTCGCGGATCGCGCTCTTGATCTGGGTGCAACTTCTTAGCGCTGCATAAGGCGCCGCGCGAGCGCTCTGCAGCACCGGCGGTATCGAGGTCTTCGCGATTCCGACGTCGCGGGCCGGCTGTGTTGCGATATTGCCTGCGACGGCGATGTCGCTTTTCTTCTTTTCCTGCGCGTGAGCCGTCACGGACAGGCCGAGCACCACGATCGCCAACACGGATTTCTTTGATATCATGACGAAGATTCCTGATTGAGATCAGTTGCCCGAACGCATCGAAGGAAGTTTCGTTGCGCGACAGAAACAGTCTCCGGTTCGCTTTCCCCGTACATCGCATGGCCACCGACGGGATCTACCGTCTCGACGAAGTCGCGGACGCGCGATCCCGCAAGTGTCGTTCGCCCCGAAACTCGGCGAGATGAGCCTGTACATCGCATGGGCGACGCTTGCCTTGTTATGGTGCATCGTTCAGCGCCGGTTATGGCAAGAATGCTGTACTCAACGACAGTCATTTCGAATAAGAGACCGGCCGTGTTGACAAGACTCTCTGCAATCGACGAGCGCGCGCGTCGCGTGGATGCCCCGCTGTACGCATGATCGGCGCACGCATGACCGGCGCACGCGATGGATTGCGGACGCGAACGCGTGACGGGCATGATCGTGTCGATGCGGTCTATTCGTCGTTCCGGCTCGACACGCGCGAAGGATATGGCGCGTTCCTGTCGGCTCAAGCGGTCGCGCATCTGGCCTGCGAAGCGGCATTGGACCGGGCACATGCCGAGGACGTCGTGCCGGACTGGCCAGCGCGGCGGCGCGGCGATCTGCTAATCGAAGATCTGCGCGATCTCGAACTGTCGGTTCCTGTGCTTGCGGTCGGAGCATCCGCGGATGGTGCAGGGGGAATCGTCGATGTCGCACCGTCTATATCACGCGCACCCTCGATCCTTGGAGCGGTCTACGTGTTGGGGGGGTCGCGATTGGGCGGTGCGATGCTGGTACGCAGCGTGCCGCATTCATTGCCTCGAAGGTTTCTTGGCGCATCGGTGCCCGGGGCATGGCGGAATTTGATGCAGATGATCGACCGGACGCTGCAATCCGATGAGCAGATCGCGGCGGCGGTCGCAGCGGCGCGGCGCGTGTTCGAACTGTTCGAGCGCGCCGGCCGGACGAGTATGAAGGTAGATTGATTTGGCGGACGGGAATTCCAGGGTCGATCTGACCAATTGCGATCGCGAACCGATCCATATCCTCGGCGCGATTCAGCCGATCGGGTTCCTGCTGGCGCTCACGGCCGATTGGCTGGTGGCGCGGGTTTCGGCGAACATCGCCGATTTCACCGGCCTGACGCCCGACGACATGATCGGCAAGCCGCTGTCGGAGATCTGGCCTGGCAATGTGGTGCACGATCTGCGCAATCGCACCGCGATGCTGCGCGGCCCGGATTCGGTCGAGCGCATGTTCAGTTGCGATCTGCTCGGCGACGAGCGCTGCTACGACGTCGCCGTTCATATGTCGGGCGGGCAGGTGGTGATCGAGGCGGAACCCGCCTCCGGCGAGCATGGCGATGCCAGCGGCATGGTCCGCTCGATGATCACGCGGCTCGACCAGTGCGGCGACATGACCGCGTTCTTCAAGGAAGGCGCGCGCCAGGTTCGCGCGTTGATCGGGTTCGATCGCGTGATGGTCTATCGCTTCGCCCCGGACCAGTCGGGCGAGGTCGTGGCGGAAGCGGTGCGTGCCGGGATCGGCAAGTTCATGGGCCTGCGCTATCCGGCGAGCGATATCCCCGTCCAGGCGCGCGAACTGTACCTGCGCAACCTGCTGCGCGTCATCACCGACGTGAATGCCGTGCCCGTGCCGATCATGCCGCAGCGCGACGAGACCGGAACGCCGCTCGACCTGTCGCTGTCCGTGCTGCGATCGGTGTCGCCGATCCATATCGAATATCTCAAGAACATGGGCGTCGAGGCGTCGATGTCGATCTCGATCATCGTCGAAGGCAGATTGTGGGGACTGTTCGCCTGCCACCATTACGCGCCCCGCTGCCCGACGTTCGAACGCCGTTCCGTCAGCGAATTGTTCGCGCAGATGTTCGCGATGCGCCTGGAAAGTCGCGAACGTCAGTTGACCGTGGAATTCGAGCGGCGCGCGCGCGATATCTCCGACCAGTTGTTGGGCGCGGTGGCGTCCGATGAGACCCTGCTGAAGGACCCCGACTGGCTCGGCGATATCCTGACGCATGCGATCCCGGCGGACGGCGTGGCGGTATGGATCGCGGGGAACAGCGCGTTTTCGGGCGTCACGCCGCCGCTCGAGGATTTTCGCCGTATCGTGCGGGCGCTGAACGGCACCGCCGCGGGCAAGGTCTATGCGACCGACCATATCGCCGGCATCGTTCCCGGGGCGGAGGCCTATGCCTCGGAGGCGGCGGGAATGCTTGCCATCCCGATCTCGCGCTCGCCGCGCGATTACGTCGTGCTGTTCCGGTCGGAACTGGTGCGTTCGGTGCGCTGGGGCGGCGATCCGCACAAGCCGGTGCACTATGGCCCGAACGGACCTCGGCTTTCGCCGCGCGAAAGCTTCGCCGAGTGGAAGGAACTGGTCCAGGGGCGTTCGCAGCCATTCACCCCGTCCGAAGTGCGCGTCGCGGAAACGCTGCGTGCGACGCTGATCGAGGTCGTGCTGCGGCTCGCCGACGAAGCGAGCGCGGAGCGGCAGCAATCGAGCGCGCGGCAGGAATTGCTGATCGCCGAACTCAACCACCGCGTACGCAACATCCTCGGCGTGATCCGCGGGCTCATTCGCCAGTCGCAGCCAAGCGACGAGGCGGTGAAGGAATTCGTCAAGGTCATCGACGGGCGCGTTCACGCGCTGGCGCGGGCGCACAACCAGATCACCGACGATCATTGGGGTCCGGCACCGATGCAGGCGCTGATCGATGCGGAAACCGCCGCGTTCGTCGACGAACAGGATCGCGTCGTTTCGCATGGCGAACCGATCCTGCTCAACCCGCAGGCATTCTCGACGATGGCGCTGGTGCTGCACGAACTGGTCACCAACTCGACCAAATATGGCAGCCTTTCGGTGCCCGAAGGCAAGGTCACGCTCGACTGGAAACGCAACGATTCCGGTGATCTGATCCTGTGCTGGCGCGAAAGCGGCGGGCCGCTGGTGCGCAAGCCGACGCGCAAGGGGTTCGGCACGACGATCATCCATCGTTCGGTCCCGTACGACCTCGGCGGTAGCGCGAAGGTCGAGTATCTCGGTGCGGGCGTCGAAGCGACGTTTCGCATCCCGGCGCGGCACGTGTCGGAGCCGAAGGTGTTGGCCACGCCGGCGATCAAGTTCGAGCGTCCGTCGCCCGGCCACCCGCAGACACCGCCGCCGCGCATGCTCGCGGGCTATGACGTGCTCGTCGTGGAAGACAGCCTGATCATCGCGCTCGACGCCGAGGACATCGTCGGTCGGCTCGGCGCGGACACGATCTCGACCGCGGCGACCGTCGATGCGGCGCTGGAGCTGATCGAGGCGGCGCGGCCTAGCGTCGCGATGCTCGACATCAATCTCGGCGATCGTAACAGCTTGCCGATCGCCGACCGGTTGCTGGAACTCGACATCCCGTTCGTGTTCGCCACCGGCTATGGCGAACAGGCGCAATTGCCGGTGGAACATCGCAATCGCATCGTCGTCCAGAAGCCGTACACGCTGGAGAATATCGCGCGGGCGATGGCTGAATTGCTTCGCATCGGTATGGCGGACTGACCCCGCGTGGCGCCGTAGGTCACGTCAGGGCGCCGGCGGATCGAACACCGACCAGCCGGTTCGCTGCACCAGTCGTTCCAGCGCGAGCGTGCCGAGCTGCGAGTTGCCGCGTTCGTTGAGGCCGGGCGACCATACGGCGATGCTGGCCCGGCCCGGCACGATCGCGAGGATACCGCCGCCGACGCCCGACTTGGCCGGCAGACCGACGCGAAAGGCGAACTCGCCCGATCCGTCATAATGGCCGCAGGTCATCATCAGCGCGTTGATGCGCCGTGCCCGCTGCATCGATACGACGCTGCCGGCGGTCGGGTTGCGTCCGCCGAGCATCAGATAGGCACCCGCCTGCGCCAATTGCCGGCAGGTCATCGCGATCGCGCATTGGTGGAAATAGACGCCCAGTACGCGATCGACCGCATTGTCGATATTGCCGAACGCCTTCATGTAATTGGCCAGCGCGACATTGCGGAAGCCGCTCGCGCGCTCGGCCTCCGCCACCATCTCGTCGATGAAGATCGCTTCGTCGCCGGCCAGGGCGCGGACGAAGCGCAGCACTTCGCCGAGCACTTCGTTCGGCGCGCTCCGGCCGAGCAGCAGGTCGGCGACGACGATCGCCCCGGCGTTGATGAACGGATTGCGCGGAATACCGTGTTCCGATTCTAGCTGGACGATCGAGTTGAACGCGCTGCCCGACGGCTCCCGCCCGATGCGCCGCCACAATGCTTCGCCATGCTTGCCGAGGGCCATCGTCAGGCCGAACACCTTGGACACGCTCTGGATGGAAAACGGCACCGCCGCGTCTCCGGCATAGTGGCAGTCTCCCTCGGCGGTGAGGACGGCGATCCCGAACCGGCCGGGGTCGATTATGGCGAGCGGCGCGATGTATCCCGCCACCGTTCCACGATCGGGCGCATCGGCCATTTCCGCGGCGATATCCGCCACGATGCTGCTGAGATCGATCATCACGCCCCCGAGGCCAACCCGACCCGTCAGTCGCCCTAGCCGATCGACCGACACCCGCACAGGGCCGCCACGTTGAAGCAGGCTGGATTGCGCGGATTTCCCGCACCAAGTTCCTCGTTTCACTGTCAGGCCACGCAGGCGTCGAACGCCGGTGCGGTGTACGGTGATTCGCCCCCAGCTTCATATCTGCTTCGGACACGTTCCGATCGCCGCCGCGTCCTCGGTCACGCCGTTGCGGCCATATGGTTGAAACCTCAGGGATCGTCGCAGGGGCTCAAATCGATCCGTCAGGATAGGAATTCGCGTCAGCGCCAGGATTTGGCTGAATCCGCCCGGCGATGTTGGCCCGCGCAAACGAAAAAGCCGCCGGCCTTTCGGCCGACGGCTTCTCGAACCCTGGCTCGTAAGCGGATCAGGCGAAGCTGACCGAGACCTTCCGGCGCCGCGCGCGCAGCGAGCCGCCGATCGCACCGAACCCGCCGATCATCATCGCCCAGGTCGCGGGTTCCGGAACCGCGCCGACATTCGCCGTGCCGTTGATCACGAACGGCAGTTCCGCGCCCAGGCCGCTACCGACATCGACCAGCGTGGCGAATGGCCCACCGGCGGTCGATTGCAGGGCGTTGCCCGACACACCGATTACCGGCGGCGTCCATGGGCCGGATGCACCCGTGCCGTTCAACGACCAGGTCAGGAAGTAATTACCCGAGGCCAGCGTGAGATCGACGATATCGGCATTGAGGCGGTAGATCGCCCGGCTCTGGTCGGTCGGCGTCGTGCTCTGCGCGCGATACCCGACGAGGCCGCCATTGGTCACCGTGGTCGTGCCCGATGCGACGACCGTTCCCGTGGCGATGTTGGTGCCGGAGATGATGCTCCATGTCGCGTTGGTGAACGTGAAGCCGACCGCGCCGGTCTGGTAGCTGAAGAAGTCGAGCGAGGTAACGTTCCAGCCGCCCGTGGCGACGCTGAAATTGTCGGCAACGGTGTTGCCGCTGGCCGCCTGCGTGCCGAAGCCATAGGTCGTTGCGGGCGCCGTGAGCAGCGAAACGCCGCCGACCACGACCGGTCCGTTATTGTACAGTTCGGCGGCCGCGCTGGCATTCGCGGCGAAGCCCATGGCGAGCGCGGTCGTTGCCGCGAAGAGTTTTGTCGAAAGGCGCATCGTGATTTCCCCTTTACCCTGAGTTCGAGCGCGACCCTTTGTTATGACGGTCACGACGCACGAACCGTGCCAGCGGCGCAAAACCGCGCTTTGTGATCCAGGTAATCGACAAGTGTAAGCGGCAGCGACAGGGGAGTAGAGCGAGGCGACCCCTGACAATGCTCAGGCCGCTGAGCGCCGTGGCACCGGAGGCTTCTCGCCGCGGCGGAGCGTCAGAACCTCTACCCCCGTGCGCGTCACGGCTACGGTGTGTTCGAACTGCGCCGAAAGCTTGCGATCGTCGGTCACGACCGTCCAGCCGTCCGCCTCGGTCGACACGCGGCGGGTGCCCTGATTGACCATCGGCTCGATCGTGAAGACCATACCTTCGCGCAATTTCATCCCCGATCCGGCACGGCCGAAATTGAGTATGGCCGGTTCTTCGTGCATGTCCCGTCCGATCCCGTGGCCGCAATATTCGCGGACGACGGAATAGCCGTGGCGCTTGGCGTGGCGCTCGATCGCGAAGCCGATATCACCGAGATGCCCGCCGGGGCGGACCTGTCCGATGCCCTTCCACATCGCCTCCTGCGCTACCCGGGCAAGCCGGCGCGCGGCCGGCGACGCCTCGCCGACGACATAGGTCTTGCTGGAATCCGCGATGAAGCCGTTCTTCTCCAGCGTTATATCCAGGTTGATGATGTCGCCGTCGCAAATGATCTGTTCGGCATCGGGCACGCCGTGGCATACGACGTGGTTGATCGAGCAGTTCAGCACGAAGCCATAGCCATATTGGCCCTTGCTGGCGGGACGGGCGGCAAGATCGTCGGTGATGTATCGCTCGACCAGATCATTGACCTGCAGCGTCGACAGGCCGGCGAGATCCCGATCGTCCAGCATTTCGAACACGGATGCGAGCAATTTGCCCGAAATACGAAGCAACGCGAGTTCGTCCGGAGTCTTGACCATATCAGGCAGCCCGGACGCTCATGACGCCGACCTCCGCCTCGGCGAATTGCATCCGCGTGATCTCGCTGAACGATAAGGTCGGGTTCGCCTCCGCGAGCATGCCGATCTTCATCCAGAATTCGGCCTGGGCGTTGATCGACCGGCACATTACCGCGCTGGCGCGTCGCGCCTCTTCGTGCAGCCGATCATCGATCTTGACGATACCCACGCATTCACCTCCTACATACGATACGAACCATATATGAATCGTATCTCGGAGGGTCAATCCGGGCGCGGCGTTTCGATGCCCAGATCGGCCGGTCCGAAAGCGTGCGGAAGCAAATCGGAGAGCATGTGACGATCGACCTGTTCGCCGGTCGCACTGCCGCACCAGACGACGATATCGCGCCCACCAATCTGCGCCGCTTCGTTGATCACCTGGCGGCACCGCCCGCATGGCCCGACCGGCGTGTCGCCGGTGACCGCGCCGTGCCTGATTGCGCCACCGATCACGCCGACCGCGACGACATCGGCAAGCCGGCCGGCGCTGTTGGCGGTGGCGAGCGCGACGGTCTCCGCGCACAAGGACAGACCGTAGCTGGCATTCTCGAAATTCGCGCCGGTCACCACGCTGCCGTCGATCAGCAGCAAGGCCGCCCCGACGCCGAAACTGGAATAGGGTGCATGCGCCCGCTTCGCGGCTTCCCGCGCGGCGGCGATCAGTTTGTCGCGGGTGGCATCGTCCTGCAGGTTCAAGGGCTTGGTCGGCATATCGTCTCCGGTCGTCATGGTGCGACGACGTCCCAATGCACCGGGCCGTCGATACCGTCGATGCGGCGCATATCGCTCGCCTGCCACATCCGCCACGGGCGGGCGGCGTAGTTCGGCGGCAGGAAGTTGCGCATGCTCCACACCGGCCGATCGATACCGGCGGATATTTCATATTCCGATTCGACCGGCGCCGCGACCTTCAGCAGGATCGGGGTGCCGGTATGTGCTTCGACCATCGTGGCGAAGCGCTTGAGTTCGTCGAGCAACGTGGCGCGATCAGGGCGTGCCGTGCAATCGGGCGCGAAATCGATCGCCACGGCCGCAGGCAGGGCATTGTCGACACGCGGGACGGTGGTGTTGAAATTGTTCGCCTGGTCCGCGGCCGGCCGGCAGAACGACCAGACGTGCACCGCGCCGCGCCGCATCCCGGCGGCATCGACATCGGCCCAGTTCGAAGCAAAACGCGAATCACGCCCGTCCGTACCCATCGTCGCGCGAACATAGGCGAAATCGGCGCCGCCCGCAGCGATCGTCGGCCAGCGGATCTCGCCCTGCTCCTGTCCGACATCGACACCCTGGAAGACGTAGCGTGTGCGCGAAGGGTGCCAGCCGGTGACGAACCACCAGCCGACCAGGAAGATCGCTGCGAAGATAGCCACGCCCGACACCAGGCGCCCGAGGCCAGTGGCGAAAAACCGGAAAGTCACGTTTCAACCCTTGATGTGCAATACGCAGATCAGCGTGAAGAGGCGGCGGGCGGTATCGAAGTCGATCTCGATCTTGCCTTCCAGGCGCTCTTTCAGCAGCTCTGCGGCTTCGTTGTGGATTCCGCGCCGGGCCATGTCGACGGTTTCGATCTGCGCCGGAGTCGCATTGCGGATCGCGGCATAATAGCTGTCGCAGATCGCGAAATAGTCCTTGATCGGCCGACGAAAGCGCCCGAGCCCGAGCACGTAGGTTTCCAGATGGCTGCCGTCGGCACGGTTGATCGCGATGCCCAGCCGGCCTTCCTCGACGCTGAGTGCGATCTTGTACGGCCCGGCATAGCCGTCGGGGTGCACGCGCTGCGGCGCGAAATGGTTGCCCTCGATCAGATCGAAGATCGCGATCCGCCGCTCCTGCTCGATATCCGCCGAGCGCCACAGGATGGTGCGTTCGTCCAGTTCGACGTCGATGATCCGCGGGTCGGCCATCCTCACGCCCTAGAAGGGAAAAACCTTGGGGACAATGCGCGCCGCGGTCCCGCGCCGTCCATCCGCCCCGGCTGGTCGTGGCAATAGGCCGGCGAATGATCGTTACGGGTTCGGACCGCTGCCTCGTCCTGCGTCCTATGATTGGCAGGCCAGTTGCGCCCGATTTCCTGCCGAGGATGCCCGATGTGAAGATACGCACCCTGATAGCGATTTCGGCCACCGCCTTGATCGTCGTGCTCATCGCGTCCGCGGCATTCGTCGGGCTGCTCGTCAATCACATCAAGATGGGCGGACCGATCCAGCTTCAGTACCAGCAGGCCTCCGACTATATCGCCGATATCCTGCCTCCACCGGAATATATCATCGAGCCGTATCTGGAAGCGACGTTGATCCTCGCGCGACCGGAGCAGGTCGCGACACGAACCGCGCGCCTTGCGGAACTGCGCAAGGCCTATGACGACCGCCACGCATATTGGCTGCAGGCGACGATGGACAAGGGCTTGCAGGATCGGCTCGTTACTGCCGCCGATCGACCCGCCCGATCGTTCTGGACCGAACTGGAGCGACGCTTCCTCCCGGCGATCCGGTCCGGGCGGGCGGCCGAGGCTCAGGCGAGCTACCGACGTCTGACCAATGCCTACGATCTCCACCGTATCCAGATCGATGCGGCGGTAAAGGACGCCACGAGCTATCAGGAAGCGCTGAAAGTCAGCAGCGGACGCGCCGTGTGGCAAGCCGAACTTGCCGCCGGGGCAGCGGCGATGGTCTTGCTGGGCGGATTGCTGGCGGTCTTCTGGGTGATCCATCGTCGAGCGATAAAGCCGCTCGACACCGCGGCGGAGGAAATGCGGCGTCTCACCGGCGGTGACTTTGGCCGGGTGATCCCGGTCACGCGGCGGCATGACGAGATCGGCGCATTGATGACCGGGCTGGAGGATTTCCGGCAGGCTGCGATCGACAAGCAACGCGCCGATGCATCGAAGATACGCGCCGATGACGAGCAGAGACTGGTCGTGAAGACCGTCTCGCATCATCTCGAAGAACTGGCGAAGGGCGACATGACCGCGGCGATCGATACGGATTTTCCGGCCGACTACGAAATCCTCAAGACGAACTTCAACGACGCTCTCGGCAAGTTGCGCGGCTTGATCGGTGCGGTCAGCGACAGCGCGTCGGCGATCCGGCTGGGGTCGGGGGAGATCGCACAGGCGTCGGAGGATCTCGCGCGGCGGACCGAAGGCAATGCCGCCTCCCTCGAACAGACCGCCGCCTCGGTCACTCTGGTCGACAACCGCCTGAAGGCCTCGGTCGTATCGGCTGCGGAAACGGTGGAGCGCGCCGATCAGGCGATCGCGACGGCCGGCGGTGGCCGGTCGATGGCGAGCGAGGCACGGCAGGCGATGGGCCGGGTCAGCGGCAGCGCGAAGGGCATCGATGACGTGATCGAGGGGCTCGACAAGATTTCGTTCCAGACGCGCGTGCTGGCGATGAATGCCGCGGTGGAGGCGGGGCGGGCAGGCGAGGCCGGTCGCGGTTTCGCGGTCGTGGCGGACCTCGTCTCGGCATTGGCGATGCGCGCGGAGGAGGAAGCCAAACGCGCGCGCGATCAACTGACGGTGACGCAGGCCGATATCGTCACGGCGGTGGATGCCGTGACCAAGGTCGACGAGGCGCTGAAGGATATTTCCGCCGATGTCGCGCAGGTCCATGAATTGCTCGCCACGATGGCGGGGGACAATCAGGCGCAATCGGCGGCGATCTCGCAAATATCCGCGGCGATCGGGTCGATGGACAAGGCCACGCAGCAGAACGCCGCGATGGTCGAGCAGACCTCTGCCGCCGCGCGCAATCTCGCCAGCGAAGTCGGCGGGCTGACCCGGCAGGCGAGCCATTTCAGGGTCGGCGACGGAAGCCCGGTGTCGCGGTCAACGCGGACGGCACCGCGAGCCGCCCTGGCGCATGCGGGCGACGATAAAGCCTGGGCTTAGGGCCATTACGCGGGCTTCGCCGCCAACGCTGCGTTAGAGCGATATGACTTTACCCGGCCCCGTTCGTGCAGATCGTGTCGAAGCACCTGTTCCGCGTTCGCGCCCTTCGACACGCTCGGGACGAACAATGGGGGTGGATCGACGCTATGGCATCTTGGTCTAGAACCGCATCGCCAGCGCGAGGCCACCACCCTTGCTGTCGCCGAACGGCATCAGCCGCACCGATCCGGTGCGCTTCGACGTCAGCAGGAAACCGCTGCCGGTGCCGATCGCAGCGCCGACCGCGATATCGTACCAATAATGCTTGCCCGCCTTGACCCGGCCCACCCCGACCATCGTCGCGACGGCGAAGGCGGGAAGCCCGGATTTCCAGCCATAGCGATTTTCGAGTGTCGCCGCGGCGGCGAAGGCGGTGGATGCATGACCGGAGGGAAAGCTGCGGTCGTTGCTGCCATCGGGGCGCTCGGCGGGGATGATGCGTTTGAGGCCATAGGTCGTGCCGCCGGCGAGCAGGATGCTCCTGGCCGCCTGAAGGTCACCCTGCCAATCGCCCTGTACGGCCGGCACGCCCAGCGCCGCGCCGACCAGCACGACGCGCCCGATATCGCTCGCCGTGTCCCAGCCGTGCGCATCGGCGGGTGCGGGCAGGGCGAGCGAGGCGGCGCACAACAAGGTTGAGACCCCCGGCAACCGGGGCGTGCGGAACATCGGCATGATCGTCTTTCCTGAACGGCCTCCCGTAACATCTTGAAATACGCCAACGGACGGTGTGCGGCGAACACTGCGGGCGCGGAAGCCTTTCGAACGACAGCCACGAAATATTACAGGATGACGGAGCCGCGGCTCCTTCCGGCCGGCTCGTCCCCGCAATCCACAGACCGTTCGACGCAAAGCGGGTTGAGGGAAAAGGCGCCCGAGCTATGGGAGGGGGATGGCCACCATCATCCCCATTTCGCCCGTCACCGAATCGACCAGCCTGCCGCAGAACGTGGAGGCCGAGGCGGCGATGCTCGGCGCGATGATGATCGACAACCGGCTGGCCGACGACCTGATCGACAAGCTGGAACCGGAGCATTTCTTCGAGCCGCTGCACGGCCGTATCTTCGGCGCGATCAAGACCGCGCGTGCCGCCGATATGCTCGCGACGCCGGTGACGCTGCGTCCGATGTTCGAAAGCGATGCCGGCATGCGGGAATTGGGCGGGCCGGCCTATCTCGCGCAATTGACCGGCAGCGGCGCGGGGCTGATCGGCGCGCGGCAGTTCGCGCAGCAGATCTACGATCTGGCGATGCTGCGTACCCTGGTCACGGTCGGGCGCGGCCTGGTCGAGCGCGCGATGGACACGTCGGAAGAGGTCAATCCGCGCGCGCAGATCGAGGCGGCGGAAGAGGAATTGTTCAAGGTCGCGGCCGACGGCGGCACCGAAAGCGCGGTGAAGACTTTCGCGCAGGCCACCACGATGGCGGTCAAGATGGCGCAGCGCGCGCTGAATTCGGGCGGGCATCTGTCCGGCATCACCACCGGGCTCGACAGCGTCAATTCCAAGATCGGCGGCATGCACAATTCGGATCTCATGATCCTCGCCGGCCGTCCAGGCATGGGCAAGACGTCGCTCGCCACCAACATCGCGTTCAACGCGGCGCAGCGCTACATGCGCGATCGCGCCGACGGGATCGAACATAGCGCGTCGATGGGCGCCAAGGTCGCGTTCTTCAGCCTCGAAATGTCCGCCGACCAGCTCGCCACGCGTATCCTTGCCGAGCAGGCGCGGATCAGTTCCGAAGCGCTGCGCATGGGCAAGATCAGCCGGGCGGAGTTCAACCAGCTGGCGGCGGCGGCGGCGGACCTCGAGAACCTGCCGCTGTTCATCGACGATACCGCGGGCCTGACGATCGGTGGCCTGCACACCCGCATGCGGCGGTTGCAGCGGCGGCACAATAACGAGATCGGGCTGGTGATCATCGATTACCTGCAGCTCCTGACCGGATCCGCCAAGGCCTCGGGCGACGGGCGCGTGCAGGAAATCTCCGAGATCAGCCGCGGGCTGAAGACGCTGGCCAAGGACATGAACGTGCCCGTCATGGCGCTGTCGCAGCTCAGCCGTCAGGTCGAAAGCCGCGAGGACAAGCGGCCGCAGCTTTCCGATCTGCGCGAATCGGGCTCGATCGAGCAGGACGCCGATATCGTGATGTTCGTGTTCCGCGAGGATTATTACGTCGCGGCGAAGGAGCCGAAGCGCCCGACCGAAGGCGACAGCGCCAAGACGTTCGAGGATCACGCGCAATGGGCGACGGACATGGAGCGCGTCTTCGGGCTGGCCGAACTGATCATCGCCAAGCAGCGCCACGGCGCGACGGGCAAGGTGTTGCTGAAGTTCGAGCCGAGCGTGACTCGCTTCTCCGATCTGGACGTGGCGGGGTATTGATCGCACACCCTCGCGCATGAAGACCTTGATCGATCCCGATTTGGCGCTTGCGCCCGGGCTGGCCGCAATTCGTACGCAATTCTCGGTCCCTGCCGGCTTCCCGCCGGAGGTGCTGGCGGCGGCCGAGGCGGCGGCGGGGCGCCCGCTGAGCGATCATGTCGATCGCACCGACCTGCCGTTCGTCACGCTGGATCCGGCGAGTTCGACCGACCTCGATCAGGCCTTTACGATAGAGCGGAGCGGTAGCGACCTGCTGTTGCGCTACGCGATCGCCGACGTCGCGTGGTTCGTCGATGATGGCAGGCCGATCGATATCGAGGCCTGGAAGCGCGGCACGACGCTGTACCTGCCCGACGGCAAGGCCAGCCTCTACCCGCCAATTCTATCGGAAAAAGCGGCGAGCCTGTTGCCCACCGGCCCCCGCGCCGCAGTGATCTTTACCGTACGGCTCGGCCCGGACGGTGCGATCGTGCTGGACGGGGCCGAGCGCGCCGTAATCCACAGTCGGGCCAAACTCGCGTATGACAGCGTGCAAGCCAGCGACCTGCCGCCCGACTTCGCCGCGTTTTCCGAGCGGATGGCCGAAGCCGAAGCGCGACGCGGGGCAAGCCGCGTCGACCCGCCGCAGCAGCAGGTCGAAGCGGTGCCGGGCGGCGGGTATGGCTTGTCGTTCGCTCCCCGCCTGGCCTCCGAAGATAGCAATGCGGCGCTGTCGCTGGCGACGAATCTGGCGGTCGCCGCGGCGTTGCAGGCACATCATACCGGACTGTTCCGGGTGATGGCCGGACCGGACGATCGCGCGGTCGCACGGCTGCGTCAGGTCGCCCGCGGCCTTGGCCTGGCATGGCCAGACGCGGTGGCGCTGACCGCATTCGAGCCGACGCTCGACGCGGCGGACCCGGCGCAGGCGGCGTTCATGGTCGCGCTCCGTCGGGCAGGCAGCGGCGCGTCCTACGTCCCGTACCGCGAAGGTATCGTCCCGTGGCATGCGGCGATGGCGGCGACCTATGCGCATGCCACCGCACCGCTCCGCCGGCTCGCCGATCGCTATGTCGTTCAGGCTGCACTGGCGATCGCCAACGGGCGTGCGGTGCCGGATATGGTCACGCAGGCGTTCGAGACGCTGCCGCCCGTCATGGCACGGGCGGATGCGATCGGCGGGCGGATCGACCGTGCGGTGATCGACCTCGCCGAGGCGGTGATGCTGCACGGTCGGGAAGGGGAGGTCTTTCCCGCGGTGATCGTGGATGCCGACGACCGCAGCGCACACATCCAGCTGCGCGACCTCGCCATACTGGCGAGCGCCAAGGTCACGGGCCGGCCCGGCGATGCGGTAGACGTGCGCTTGGTGAAAGCGGATGTCGAGTCGCGGACGCTGGGTTTCGAGGCGGCTTGAGGTGGTGTCGGAGGTGATGGGACAGGTCCTGCCCCACTCCTTACCCCGTTCGTTTCGAGCGAAGTCGAGAAACCTAACATAGTCCGTCGGAACAGTTTCTCGACTGCGCTCGAAACGAACGGAGAGAGCGGTGACGGTTGATGCGGCATGCGTCGGGACCGCTCGCGGCACGCGTCCCTGGATCGCGCCTCCAGAACGACCGCACTACCGTCTTCAGAAAACCGGTTCTTCGCCCGGTTTCTCCGCGACATGGATGCCGCATTCCACCTTGTCCCAGCCGCGCCACCGGCCGGCACGGGGATCTTCGCCCGGCCGGACCTTCGAGGTGCACGGCGCGCATCCGATCGACGGATAGCCTTCCGCCTCGAGCGGATGGCGGGGCAGTTCGTACATGCTGAAATAGGCGTTCAGGCGGTCCTTGTTCCAATCCGCCAGCGGGTTGAGCTTCAAACGCCCCTCGTCTTCCTCGAAGCGGGGCATCAATTGCCGCGTACCGGCCTGGAAGCCTTTCCGGCCCGAAATCCACGCATCGAAGGGGGCGAGCGCGCGGCGCAGCGGTTCCACCTTGCGCAAGTCGCAGCATCCGTCCGGATCGTAGTTCCAGCGCAGACCGGTCGTATCCTTGGCCGCGAGAATGCGCGGATCGGGCCGGAACACGCGCAGGTCGGTCAGGCCGAGACGTTCGGACAGTTCGTCGCGATATTGCAGGGTCTGCCCGAAGATCTTCTGCGTGTTGATGAAGATGACGGGCACATCCTTGTCGATCTGCGCGATCATATGCAGCAGAACCGCACTTTCCGCGCCGAACGACGATACGGCGGCAACGCGTTGATGCAGCTCGCCCGCCAGCAGGTCGGCCAGCATGTCGTGCGTCGACACGCCCTCGAAGCGCGCATTCATCTCCGCCGCATCCACCTTGGTGAACGGCGTGACGTTGATCTCGTCGAGGACGCGCGCCGCCTCAGCCATGCCGCTTCTTCCACACCGGAACCACGCCGTCCGCTGCGGTCTGATAGTAATCGTCGTAGCGCGACAGGCTGGCCCTGGCGGTCGCGGCGTCGATCTCGGCTTCCGGCGCGAAACTGTCGAACCCGCAGCGGCGCATCGGCAGCAACTGGTCGACCAGCACGTCGCCCTGCGCGCGCAGCTCGCCAGAATAGCCCGCCTCGCGCAGGATTCGCGCCGCGGAATATCCCCGTCCGTCGCGGAAGCTGGGGAAGCTGACCTCGACCAGGGCGATCTGTTCGAGATGCGGCAGCAGCAGCCGTGCATCGTCGCCCGCCTCGATCCGCACCGCGGTGGCGTTGCTCTGACCGAGGAAGGATTCGAGCGTCACGGCCGGTTCGTCGTGCGGCGCATCGTCGCGGAACCGCAGCGGAGCGTCGGGCGCCGGTGTGGAAGAAGCCTCATCCATAGATCGCCTCCTTGAACGGCGCCATGCCGACGCGGCGATAGGTGTCGATGAAGCGTTCGCCCTGTTCGCGAACGACGAGATAGGTGTCCGTCACGCGTTCGATCGCATCGACGACGCCGTCCTCGTCGAAGCCCGGGCCGGTGATCTTGCCGAGGCTGACATCCTCCGCGCCCGATCCGCCAAGCAGCAATTGGTAATTCTCCGTGCCTTTCTTGTCGACGCCGAGGATGCCGATATGCCCGGCGTGATGATGCCCGCAGGCATTGATGCAACCGCTGATCTTGAGCTTCAGTTCGCCGATATCGCGTTGCTTGGCCGGATCGGCGTAACGCTCGGTGATCTTCTGCGCGAGCGGGATCGAACGCGCATTGGCCAGGCTGCAATAATCCAGGCCGGGACAGGCGATGATGTCGCTGATCAGATCGAGATTGGCGGGCGCCAGACCGGCTTCGTCCAGCTTCTGCCAGATCGTCAGCAGGTCGGCGCGGCGAACGTGCGGCAGGACGATGTTCTGCGCATGCGTGATGCGCAGTTCGTCGAAGCTGTAGCGTTCGCCGAGATCCGCGATCAGGTCCATCTGCGCAGACGACGCATCGCCCGGGATACCGCCGGTCGGCTTGAGGCTGATATTGACGATCGCATAGCCGGGCTGCTTGTGCGGTTTCACGTTCTGGTCGACCCACAAGGCGAAGTCGGGGTCGCTGCGATCCAATTCCGCCCCATCGTCCGGCTGGAACGCCGGCGGGGCGAAGAACGCGGCGATGCGGTCGAATTCGGCCTTGGGCGGATCGATGCCGAGCGCCTTTACTTGCGCGAATTCCTCCTCGACCTGTGCGCGATACGCATCCGCGCCGATCTCGTGCAGCAGGATCTTGATCCGCGCCTTGTAGATATTGTCGCGCCGGCCGTAGCGATTGTACACGCGCAGGCACGCCTCGACATAGCTCAGCAAATCGTCGGCGGTGATGAAGTCCTTGATCTCCGGTGCGATCATCGGGGTGCGGCCCATGCCGCCGCCGACGAAGATCTTGCCCCCCAGCACACCGTCCCGTTCGATCAGCTGGATGCCGATATCGTGCAGCCGCATCGCCGCGCGATCCTCGTCCGCGGCGATCACCGCAATCTTGAACTTGCGCGGAAGATAGCTGAATTCGGGATGGAACGTGCTCCACTGCCGCAGCAATTCGGCCCAGACGCGCGGATCGGCGACCTCGTCCGCCGCGGCGCCGGCATATTGATCGGACGAGATGTTGCGGATGCAATTGCCGCTGGTCTGGATCGCATGCATCTCGACCGTGGCGAGTTCGGCGAGGATGTCCGGCGTGTCCTCCAGCTTGATCCAATTATATTGCAGGTTCTGGCGCGTCGTGAAGTGGCCATAGTCGCGATCGTATTTACGCGCGATGTGCGCCAGCATCCGCATCTGGCGACTATCCAGCGTGCCGTAGGGAATCGCCACGCGCAGCATGTACGCATGCAGTTGCAGGTACAGGCCGTTCATCAGCCGCAGCGGCTTGAACTGGTCTTCGGTGATCTGGCCGGACAACCGCCGCTTCACCTGATCGCGAAATTCCTCGACGCGATCATCGACGATCTGCTGGTCGTACTGGTCGTATTTATACATGGAATTTCCTGCTTCCTCCCCGGAACGGGGAGGGGGACCGCGAAGCGGTGGAGG
>Ga0160428_1001179_pt1 | contig 21231 bp, 21 predicted proteins | sample SolpanmetagenomM_FD_108198 | JGI IMG/M metagenome (GOLD analysis project Ga0160428, IMG submission 108198) | Solar panel surface microbial communities from Lawrence Berkeley National Laboratory, California, USA - M | ecosystem: Engineered > Built environment > Solar panel > Unclassified ... | reverse complement strand
GCGCTATGGTCCTCCGCCTCGCGCAGCAGCAGGCTGACGGTCTCGTCGCGCTCGCCCAGCGCGATCTCCCCGGCGCGGACGACGACCAGCGCCTTGGCGCGGGTGAAACAGCCGATCATCAGCAACGCGGTGAACAACAGCACCGCTACGGCGAGTACCGGGCCGCCGACCCAGAACATCATCGTGGCGATCGACACGCCGACAATGCCCAGGAAGCTGAGCGTCGCAAGCGGCAGCCCCGCCATCGCGACCGCCGATGCCGCCATCAGCACCGATAACACGACCCACAAGGCGAGGGCGGTCATCGAATCGGCCCGGACGCCGCACGCGAGCGGCGGGATCGACCAAACCGTTCCCAACGCCACCCCGTCAAGAAGCGTATCGCGAACGTCGTCCAGGGTGGCGGTGTAGGCGGCGCGGTGGCGCGACGCGAGGCGGCGGACCCCGACCGCGACACACACCGCCGCAGCCAGCGCGCCCCAACTCCACAGGGCCCAGAGCGGCGCACAATGTCGCAGGATCGACGCGACCAGCGCCGCCCCGATCACGTTTGCCCCGACGAGGAACAGCGCAAGCTGGCTGCCGGCGTGCAGCTGCGCCGCCCGGATCGGTCCCCAGTCTGTTGTATCCGCCGGATCGTACAGGCCTAGCAACGCACGCGCATCGATGCGGGGCGTGGCAAATTGCGAGGAGGGGCGAGTGTTCACATTAGGATCAATAGGCGAGCCAAGGTTAGCGTATGGTTAGAGATATCTCGAGGCGCGTTAAATAATCCCGATTAACCACCAGTATACCGCATTACGCCGCCAGATCGTACGGTTTGATGTCTCCGCTCAGATACAGATTGCGCGCTTTGGCGCGGCTGAGTTTGCCCGAGCTGGTGCGGGGCAGGGTGCGCGGCGGGATCAGTTCGATCACGCAATTCATCCCCGTAACCGATCGAACGCGTTCACGGATTTCCTCGCGCAGTCGCACGCGTTCGGCATCGTCCGAACTGCGACACTGGACGAGGACCGCGGGCGTTTCCTCGCCGCCCGGCGTCGTGATCGCGAAGGCGGCGATGTCGCCCGCCTTGAACCCGGGGAGCTGCTCGACCGCCCATTCGATGTCCTGCGGCCAGTGGTTGCGGCCGTTGACGATGATCATGTCCTTGGCGCGCCCGACAATGTAGACGTAGCCGTCCGACAGATATCCCATGTCGCCGGTGTCGAGCCAGCCGTCGACGAGGCACGCATCGGTCGCCGCCTGATCCCGGAAATAGCCGACCATCAATGAAGGGCCAGAGCACCACAATTTGCCGATTGCACGCTCGGGAAGGGGGGTGCCATCCTCCTCGCGTATCTCGACTTTCATGTCCTTCACCGGCTTGCCGCAATTGACGATCGCGCGGTAACGCTGCGGGCGATCCTCGCCGGCGGCCACGCCGGAAAGCTGGGTTTCCTCGACCAGCTCGACGCGAATCCCCTCGGCGGGCGGCATGATCGACACCGCAAGTGTCGCCTCGGCGAGACCGTAGCTCGGCAGGAACGCGCTTGCCTTGAACCCTGCGTCGGCGAAGACATCGACGAAACATTGCATCACGTCGGGGCGGATCATGTCCGCGCCATTGCCTGCCAGTCGCCAGCGCGACAGGTCGAACCGGTCCGACGCCTTGGTCTGGCTGGAAATGCGGCGCGCACAAATGTCATAACCGAAGGTCGGCGAATAGCTGATCGAATTGCCGGGATTGCGGCTGATCAGGTCGAGCCACGCGAGCGGTCGCCGCGCAAAATCCTCGGTCTTGAGGTAATCGGTCGACACCTGATTGGCGACCGGGGACAGGAAGCAGCCGACCAGACCCATGTCGTGATACCAGGGCAGCCACGAGATGCAGCGATCCTTCTCGACCAGCTGCATGCCGTAGGCGTGCGCGGTCAGATTGTTGAGCAGCGCATGATGCGTGATCGCGACGCCGTGCGGGAAGCGCGTCGAGCCGCTCGAATATTGCAGATAGGCAATGTCGTCGCCCTTCGCCTGCGGCAAGCTGAGCGAAGGGGCGGGACGTTGTATCAGTTCGGCCCAGTCGATCCCCTCGGTCCCGGCAGCGCGCGCTGCGTCTGCGCCCATCTGCGCAAGTTCGGGCGGATAGATCAGCATTACCGGGGCGCAGCTCGAAAGCTGGACACGTAACTGCTCGACATAGGAGTCGCGCCCGCCGAACGAGGTCGGGAGCGGCAGCGGTACCGGCCAGGCACCCGCATAGACCGTACCGAAGAACAAAGCGGCGAATTCGGCGCTGGTTTCGGCAACGATCGCGACGCGGTCTTGCGGTTTGATCCCGGCGGCAACGAGGCGTCGGCCCATCGCCTGTGCATCTTCGCGAAGTTCGGCAAAACGATAGGCGCGAGTCAGCGCGCCACGTGCGTCGTGGAAATTAAGCCCGCGTTGACCTGTCGCGGCGTAATCAAGCGCGGCGCCAAGCGTTTCGAAATCGGCGAATCGCCGCGGGAGCGAATCTTCGGTGGGCGTGGCGACCGGCTTCGGCGTTTCGGCCTCAAGGTCTCGCGTGCCCGCAACTTCGACTGTCATCTGTATCTGTGCCCTCGATCGCAGCTTCATTCAGCGGCCGCGCTTATGGTCCCTTTCGGCAAGCACCCCTGCTTTTGCCAAGCGTTCAAAATCCGGTTCGACTGTGGCACAATGATGGCGTCATGCACCAGCGCCCCAGTAACAAACCCCGAACGCGGGAGAAAAAGCCAGTTCCCCCGCTAGATAGCGGCGCTTTGGAGCGCCTCGCCTTACGCTATGTTGAACGCTTTTCAACAACACGCGCGCGTTTGGTGACGTATTTGCAGCGCAAGATCCGCGAGCGCGGATGGGACGGCCCTGAACGGGATCCGGCGGCGATCGCCGAAAAGTTCGCCGAACTGGGCTATATCGACGACCGCGCTTTTGGTGAGGCACGCGCCGCCGCCATGGGCCGGCGGGGGCTTGGTGAGCGACGGGTGACGGGGGCGCTTCGCGAAGCCGGGCTTGACGAGGCCGACAGTGCGGCGATCGTGCCAGGAGTCGAGGATCGCGCAGTCGAGACCGCGCTAGCGTTTGCCCGGCGCAAACGCATCGGTCCCTTCGCGCTTGCCCCGGTCGATCGCGCGCAACGCGAGAAACAGATTGCCGCAATGATCCGCGGGGGTCATGGCTTCACCCTCTCGCGCAAGATCGCAAATCTCCAGCCAGGGGAAAGTTTCGATAATAACGATTAGTCTGGCAATATTACCGGCGTTTGTAACTTTCGTAGTGGTTAAGATAAGAAATCGGGTCTTGGCACTACAATGTTTTGGCACGTGCCTAACCTCATGCTATGGGCCTGAGCGGGGGACTTTCTACGATGCGTATTGAATCGATTCCGGCGTTTGGGGAGCCGGAACGTGAGGGTCGAATGAATGACGCAGAGGCCGCGGGGGAGGATTCCCGCCGCTATACAGGCGTACTCAAATGGTTCGACATGACTCGCGGCTTTGGCTTCCTTGTCGCTGACGAGGAAGGTGTTGGTGATATCTTGATTCACTTCTCGGTACTTCGTCCGCATGGCCGACGAAGCCTGCCGGAAGGTGCGCGTCTGGAGTGCATTGCCTCCTTGCGCGAGCGCGGGCTGCAGGCAAGCGAGATCCTCTCGATCGACCTTACCAACGCGGTCGAACCGCCGCCGAAACCGCGCGCCGAATTGCAACGCCCCGACCCGGCGGCGCTGATCGAAGGGGCAGGGCCGTTTGAACCCGTGACGGTCAAGTGGTTCAACCGACTGAAGGGCTACGGATTTCTCGTGCGCGAGGACAATTCCGGCGATATCTTCGTCCACGTCGAGACGCTGCGTCGTGCATGGCTCGAGGAAGTCGAGCCGGGACAGTCGCTGTTCGCCCGCATGGTCGCTGGCGAGAAGGGGCCGCTTGCGGTGACGGTCGAACAGAAGATCTGAGGAAAACCCATGCGCCTGCAGTTTGCGAACGTCCTCGGTCTCGCGCTGCTGGTGACTGCGGCGGGGTGTGATAGCAGCGTCCAGCAGGACGTCGCGGCGTCCCCCCCGCCGGGCATGGTCGCCGTCACGATCACCAGTGCAAACGGGGCGCATCATTTCCAGGTTGAACCCGCGAGGACCGAGGAAGAACAGCGCCGCGGGCTGATGTTCCGTACCGACATTCCGCGGGATGGCGGTATGCTGTTCGCGCCCTATCCGCCGAACGGGCCGCCGCGCGAAGCGAGCTTCTGGATGAAGGACACGCCGACTCCGCTCGACATCATCTTCATCCGTCCCGACCGGACGATCGCCCGCATCGCCGAGAATACCGCGCCGCAATCCAAGGTTCCGGTCGCTTCGGGCGAGCCGGTCGGCGCGGTGCTCGAACTGCGCGGCGGGCGGTCGCTCGAGCTCGGGGTCAAGGAAGGTGATACCGTCAGCTGGACCGCGCCGCCTACGCGTTGATCGCAGTTGAAGGCAGCCTCGTGGCGCGCTAAGCGCTGTGGCATGGGCATCAATCTCAATCCCTTCACCTGGTGGACCGGCGCAAGCTGGGGAACCGCGTTCGGTCTGCGCGGCAAGGCCCGCGTCGGCGAGGACACGCTCGGCAACGTCTATTACGAAGGCGGGCAGGATACTGCGGGCAACCCGCGCCGCTGGGTCATCTACAACGGCGTCAACGATACGAGCCGGATTGCGCCCGAATGGTTCAGCTGGCTGCATCATCAGGTTGCGGACGTTCCCGATCGCGCCTTGCCGGCAGCACGCGCATGGCAGCTTCCGCCCGAACCCAATCTGACCGGCACGGCACTTGCCTATCGGCCAAGCGGTGCGATGGAAAAGGGTGGCGTTCGCGCGCAGGCTACTGGCGATTACGAAGCCTGGACCCCGGACGCGTGATCCGGCGCGCGCTGGGCGGGGCCGCGCTGGCCACGCTGCTGGCGACAACCGGGTGTGATCGCAAGACGGACGCGCCCGCAGCGACCCCGACTGAAACCGCCGAGACCGCGCTCGACGCGGATACCAGCGCGCAGAACATCGTTACGGTCGACGTGGCCGGCGGGGTCGATCCGAGCCTCGGCGCGACGCCGATGGCGGAACGCATCGCCACGCTGGGAATCCTCAACAAACGCAACGGCATCGCGCGGGACGTGACGATGCGGCCCGGCCAGACGCTCCGCGTCGGGAACGTCGTGCTTCGGCTCAAGGCCTGCGAACAGACCGCGCCGTGGGAGCAAGAACATTACACCGGCGCCTTCGTCCAGGTCGATGTCGCCGGGGCGGACAAGCAGTGGCGGCGGGTCTTCTCGGGCTGGTTGTTCAAGGAGCGTCCCGGGCTCAATGTCGTCCAGCACCCAGTCTACGATGTGTGGGTCAAGAGCTGCGCGATGACCTTCCCCGAGGGCGGACCCGATTCGATCTCCGCGGGAACGCCGTCCAATGCGACTGCGCCGCGATCCAGCGCGAAAAAATCGCCCGACGCCGAGGCAGGGGCCGAATCGCCCGAGCCGACGACGCCCGACAGCGCGCCCGACAATTCGACCAGATAGGCCGCGCGCGGGATCTCGACCGCGCCCAATGACGCCAGGTGATTGGTCATAAACTGGCAGTCGAGTAGCGTGAATCCGCCGACCCGCAGTCGGGCGACGAGCCACGCGATCGCTACCTTGGACGCGTCTCGCGCTCGGCTGACCATGCTCTCCCCGAAGAACGCGCGCCCCAGCGCGAGGCCGTAGAGGCCGCCGACCAGATCGTCGCCGTCCCACACTTCGATCGAATGCGCGAAGCCGAGCCGGTGGAGCCGGTTGAACACCTCTTCGATCTGTGGATTGATCCATGTGTCGGGGCGGTTGGGAACCGCTTCCGCGCACAACCGCATCATGTCGCCGAACCGTTCGTCCGCCGTTACTCGGAAGCGGTCCCGCGCGATCGTCTTGCGGAGCGAGTGCGACAAGTGGAAACCGTCGAGCGGCAGCACCGCGCGTTCCTGCGGTTCGACCCAATAGACTTCGTCCGCATCGCGACTGTCCGCCATCGGAAAGACTCCAACGGCATACGCCCCGAGTACCAGTTGCGGGTCGAGCAGATGATGCGGCTCGTCACTGGCCGGGCGCATGGTCAAGCGACGAGACGGCGCTCGATCGCCTGCCAGAGCTGCCCGAACGCCGCCGCCCCGGCGGAACGCGGCGCGAAGCTGCCGACTGCGGCGCGGCGTGTGGTGACCTGTTCGATCAGGCTGGCCATCGGGATGACCGGCCAGTCGGGGTGCTTCGCTACCGCATCGGCGTGGAGCTTGCGGCGGCGATCGACCATCGAATGGACCGGCAGGATTTCGGCGCGGTTGCTAAGATGCCGGACGACTTCCGCGAGCGCGCGTTCGGACAGCGGGGAGGGGATGACCGGAACGACGATCAGGTCGGCGGCGCGCATCACCTGATCGCTCGTCTCGGTGAGTCCGGGCGGGCAATCGAGCAGGATCCGGTCGTAGTCCTTGCGCAACCCCGTGAGCAGTTTCTGCAACCGCTTCTTCTTGTCCATCTCGTGGAACAGCAGGTCGAGCCGGCGCAGCGACGCGTCCGCGGCGATCAGGTCGAGCCGGGGTGTCGCGGTCTTCTCGATGAGTTTCTCTGGCCCGAGATCCTTGGCGAACACCGATTGCGCCTGGTCGCGATGGCGCGTGCCATCCGCGCGCTGGGTCAGCAGGAAGCTGCTCGCCGCCTGCGGGTCAAGATCCCAGAGCAGGGTCCGCCGCGAGGATTGCACCGCGGCGGACCAGGCCAGATTGACGGCGAGCGTCGTTTTTCCGACGCCGCCCTTGAGACTGTAGATCGCGATCGTCGACACCGGCAAAGCCCTTCGCTCAGGAATGGCCATCGTGACGGATGCCAACGGCGGGTGCAACGATCGCTATCGCATACGTACCGGCGATCAGATGTCGCAGAGCTGCTTGGGCTTCTCCGGTTGCGTCAGCGTCACCGCCTTTTCGGTGCCGGTCATCTCGTAGCCGTCGGCCTTGAGCGGATCGCCGGCCTTGTCCGCAGTCAGCCGGACCGGGATGCCCGTCGCGGTCTTCCGGACCAAGGCCTGCTTGTCGCCTTCGAAGAAGGTGACGTAGGCGAGGCTGTTGTCCTTGCAGCGGAAGGTGACTTCCTTGCGGATCGCGGGCGGCAGCTCGACCGGCGCGCGGTTGGCGATTTCGGCAGCCATCGGGTCGGGCGTGACCGAGCTGACTTCGGTTGGCTTGTTGTCACAGGCCGACAGCGCAAGGAGCGCTACGGCAGCGGCGGGGAGGAGTCGGTTGAGCATCCGGTTTCTTCGCGCACGCGAAAGGGAGCGTCAAGACCCCAGAGTTCGGGCCACCCGCGCTTTCGTGCACTGCAATAAATAGTTCATGATAGCGTCATCATTACTCATGAAATTCATCGAGATCGGGAATGCGTCCAAACGCGATCTTGGTTCCTATCCTGTCGATCCTTCCACCATTCTGCGGGCCGAGGCTGACCGCGTGGCGACCGAACTTCTCGTTGATCCGGTCCATCGCACGGCTCAGCGCAAGCGTCCGGGTTTCGCGCGCGAGCGGGTCGTCCGGGTCGAGCAGTCCGAACAGCGATTCCTGGTCGGCCCCGACGGGTTCGATCTCAGCGAGCGTCACGCCGATCATGCGGACCTGGAAATCCCCAGGGCGTGCCTTGCCCGCCGCGCGCAGCCTGGGAAACAACGTTTCCAGCGCGGCGAGCACGACGAAGCTGTCCTGCGTGGCGGGCAGCTTGACCGAGCATCGCCAGGTCGACTTGTCGTCCTCGAACCGCGCGTGAAGCACGAGCAGTCGGGCGCGGTACGCCTTGCGACGGAGTCGGCTGGTCGCCTTGAGCGCAAGCCGCCGCGCGGTCAGCCGCACCGGCACCGCGCTGCGCTTTCCGGGCGAAAGGACGTGGCTGTGCCCGATTGAGCGGCTTTGCGTCGCTTTCTCGGGCAGGTCGACACCGTGGAGCAGGTACCACAGCCGATCGCCGTTGGTACCGCCCCATGCGTTCCCCGCCTCGCGCGGGCGGCGTTCGCAATATTGGCGAATGTCGTTGATCCCGTCCTGCGCGAGTCTGCGTTCCATCTTTGCGCCGATTCCGGAGATGTCGCGCAACTGGAGATCGTAGAGTCGATGCGGCAGCGTTTCGGCGTGGAGAATCACGAGCCCGTCGGGTTTCTGCAGATCGGACGCGAGCTTGGCGAGCAACCGGTTGGGCGCGATCCCGACCGAACTCGTCAGGCACTCGCCGACGTTCGCGCGGATTCCCGCCTTGATCCGGTGCGCCAGCGCGGTGGCGGCCTCGACGCTGTTCTCATTGTCGAGCAGCCGGCACGCGACCTCGTCGATCGAACAGACCTTGGTGACCGGAATATGCCGCCAGATCTCGGCTACGATCGCTTCGTGGAACTCGACATATTTGTCGTGGCGCGCGGGCGTGATGATCAGGTCGCGGCACAGGTTCTTCGCCTCCCACACCGGGGTGCCGGTCGTGATCCCGTAGCGCTTCGCCTCGATGCTCGCGGCGATCGCGACGGTCGTGTCGCTATGGATCGGCGCAACCAGCACCGGCTTGCCGCGGAGTGCGGGGTCGAGTTGCTGCTCGACGCTTGCGAAATAGCTGTTGAGGTCGAGGAACAGCCACCGCAACGGGCGCGGTGGGAACGCCAGACCGGCGGCAAGGGATTCGGGGACGGCGGGCATCACGCCGGAACAATAGCAGAACATCACTGTCTGGAACAGCGAGGCATTGCGAAGCTCGCTTGCGACCGGGCGTCCGGAGGCATAGCTACCCATGATGCATACGACCTCGAACACGCTCGCCCTGATCGGCAACACTCCGCTTGTCCTGCTGAAAGGGCCGAGCGAGGCTGCCGGCGCCGAAATCTACGGCAAATGCGAATTTGCCAATCCCGGCGCTTCGGTGAAGGATCGCGCTGCGCTTGGGATCGTCGAGGATGCGGAGGCGCGCGGGCTGATCCAGCCGGGCGGGACGTTCGTCGAGGGGACTGCCGGCAACACCGGGATCGGGCTTGCGCTGGTCGCCAACGCAAAGGGCTACAGGACGATCATCGTCATGCCTGAGACGCAGAGCCGCGAGAAAATGGACACGCTGCGTGCGCTGGGCGCGGAACTCGTTCTCGTCCCCGCGGCGCCTTACTCCAACCCCGGCCACTTCGTTCATACCTCGCGCAGGATCGCCGAGGAGACATCCAATGCGGTGTGGGCGAATCAGTTCGACAATATCGCCAACCGCCGCGCGCATATCACCGGCACCGCGGAGGAGATCTGGGCGCAGATGGACGGGCGGGTCGACGGCTTCACCTGCGCGGCGGGGACGGGCGGGACGATCGCGGGGGTCGGTCTCGGGCTCAAGGCGCATGACGAGCGCGTCTGCATCGCGCTCAGCGATCCGCATGGTGCCGCGCTTTACGAATATTACGCGCATGGCGAATTGAAGTCGGAAGGCTCGTCGGTCGCCGAGGGAATCGGGCAGGGGCGGATCACCGCCAATCTCGACGGCGCGCCGATCGACACGCAGTTCCGCATCTCGGACGCCGAGGGGATGGAATGGGTCACCCGGCTGCTTGCGGAGGAAGGGCTGTGCCTCGGCCTGTCGTCGGGGATCAACGTCGCGGGTGCGGTACGGCTCGCGCGGCATCTCGGGTCGGGCAGCCGGGTCGCCACGATCCTGTGCGATACCGGGTTCAGGTATCTGTCGACGCTGTACAATCGGACGTGGCTGGAGGCCAAGGGGCTCGCTGTTCCGGCATGGCTGGCAGTCGATTGAGCCGGGCATCGACAAGAACGTTTTAAGACGTTACATTTATGCCACAGCTTATGAAAATCATCGCACAAGACGCAGCGCAGACGACGCAGCGGTTCCGGGTCGGGATGATCGGACTCGCTGCCGTGCTTTTGCTCATCGGGCTCGCCGCCGCCATTTTCTCGACTGCCAACCATGACCGTCAGGTCGTGGCGATCGGAAGCGCGCGGGCGGATGTGGTTGCCAACCTGTCTGGCGATGGGGCTGCTTCGGCCGCCGCCGCCAATCGTGAGCCGCTCGCCGAGCTTGGGGTCGCGCCCAGCGCCGAAGCCGAGAATGCGACCGCCATCGACAATGCGATGATGCCGCAGGCTGCACAGTAGCGGTGACGGCCCCAGGCGTCGTCCGCCGGGCAGGTTTTCCGGTTGCTATGAGCGCTACATGGCGGTTCGGGAATTTCGGGGAAATGACGGGAGATCCGGTACGGCGTCCTCTTCTGGTAGAGGATTCGCACCGTATTCGCACACATGCGTCGAACACACCGGGAACGGGCTGATTTGACGCGACTATTTTTGCGCCGAAAAGCTGCGTATTAGACCCCGGTCCCGTCCATTCCCCGGGTTTCCCCTTGTATCCCCGGGCCTCCCCGTGATACCTCTGCATCGACAGGGGCAGACCGAACTCGCCTGCATTTCGCGGCGCCGGGAAAGCAGAAATGCGTTTCCTGGAACGGGGGAGGCTTGCCCGTCTAATGCGGGGTAAGCGTGGACGAACGCGGGGATTATCAGGGTGACGGTCTTGGCCTTGTCGATGACAAGGGCCGGGTCGCGATTCCTGCCTCGCTCCGCGCGACGCTGGCGGCGAACGCGCCGCGTCCCGATGGCAAGGATGGCGGAACCGTCATCGTCGGCGTCCACCCCAAGCACAAATGCCTGCGCGCCTATGATCCGGCCTATGTCCGCATCCTGCGTGCGCAACTCGATGCGCGCGAGGCGCTGCACACGAGCGCGGACGGCGAGCCCAACTACAATTTCAAGCGCCGCGGCGCGAGCGGCGAACCTGTCCCGTTCGATGGCTCGGGTCGTTTCATCATGCCCGGCTTCCCGCGCGATTACGCCGGGATCGGCGAACATGCGTTCTTCTGGGGCACGCTCGACTGGATCGAGATCTGGGACCCGAAGACGCTGCTCGACGCGGAGGATGTCGACCCAGTGATGCAAGCGGCGTGCCGCTACCATTGCAAGACGAAGGGAGTCGCGCTGTGAGCGATGCTCCGCACGTCCCCGTCCTGCTCGACGAAGTGATCGACGCGCTCGCCATTGCCCCCGGCGAGACCCATGTCGACGCGACCTTCGGTGCGGGCGGCTATACCCGCGCGATGCTGGCGCGCGGCGCCCGCGTGTTTGCGTTCGACCGTGACCCCGATGCGATCGCTGCCGGAGCAGGGCTGGTCGACGAAGCCAGTGGCGCGTTGATGCTGGTGCCTGCGACCTTTTCCGCGCTGGAAGCCGAACTCGCTGCGCGCGACGCGGTGCCGGTACAGGGCGTAACGCTCGATATCGGCGTGTCGTCGATGCAGCTCGACCAAGCCGAGCGCGGGTTCAGCTTCCAGTCGGACGGCCCGCTCGACATGCGGATGAGCCAGGAGGGGATGAGCGCCGCCGATTTCGTCAACACCGCCGACGAAGCGGCGATCGCCGACGTGCTTTACCAATATGGCGACGAACCCCGCTCGCGCCGGGTCGCGCGCGCGATCGTCGCGGCGCGGCCGATCACGCGGACCGGCGAGCTTGCGCACGTCGTCCGCCGCGCGCTCGGCTACAAGGCGCATGACAAGAAGGACCCGGCGACCCGGACCTTCCAGGCGATCCGTATTCATATCAACCGCGAGCTCGGCGAACTCGCCGACGTTCTGGCGGCTGCGGAGCGCGTGCTCGCGCCCGGCGGGCGGCTCGCGGTGGTGACGTTCCACAGCCTCGAGGACCGGATGGTCAAGCGCTTCCTGCGCGAGCGGTCGGGCGGGCTGCCGTCGGGGTCGCGGCATTTGCCCGAGGTTGCGGCGAAGAACGCTCCGAGTTTCGAGCAGGTCGGTCGCGGCGTTCGGGCAAGCGACGAAGAAATCGCGCGTAATCCGCGCGCACGGTCGGCAACATTGCGGACGGCACGGCGTACCGGTGCTGCCGCCTGGACGGAAGGGGCGTTGTAATGCTTGGGCTGGCTTGGAAGAGTCTGGGATGGTTCCTAGCGAGCGTCGCGGTGGCGCTCGGCTTCCTGCTCGTGCCTTTGCAGGTTGCAGCCGAGCGCAAGAAGCTCGACCGCACCGTGGTTGAGATCGCGCGCGCCGAACGCGAGATTCGCGCGCTGGAGACCGAGTTCGACACGCGCGCGAGCCTCGCGCAGCTCGACAAGTGGAACGCCGAGAAGCTCGGCCTGGTCGCGCCGTCGGCGGGGCAGTTCGTCGCGGATGAAGCTGCGCTCGCGGCGCTCGAGCCAAGCGCGCCCAATGGGCCGCAACTCGCGTCGTTCGTGCCGCTCGCGCCCCTGTCGGCGGAAGGTCAGGTTGCGCCCGTGACGACTGCAGTAACGACCACCAAGGCTGCGCCCGTCGCGGCAGCGCCCCTTGCCGTTGCCGCCGTCACGACGACGGCAACCCCGGTCGCGCGGGTTCAGAACGCCGTTGTCCCCACGCGCGCACTCATTGCGAAGGCTAAGCCGACCACGACCTCACGCCCGGCCGCGCCCGTAGCGCGCACGGCGATGGCCGCGGTCGCCCCGCCGAAGCCGCGCGCTGCGGTGGCGATGCTCGATCGCGCGCTGCTCGATGACAGCATGATCGGGGATCTCCGCAGCGGCGCACGTGCCGAAAGCCGGTCGCGCCGGTGACCACCTTCGTCGCCCGGCCAGTCCCCGCGCGACGGGGTAACGAGCAGCGCCACGCGCTGGTCGCGGTCGCGCATGTGCGGCTGATGATGCTGATGCTGCTGATCATGGCGGGGTTCCTGCTGGTGATCGGGCGGATCGCGATCCTCGGCATCCTCGGCACACCCGCCGGCGCGGCGAACCTCGCGGTCAACCCGCAGGTGCGCGGCGACATTCTCGATCGCAATGGCCAGCCGCTTGCGCGCACGATCGATGCCTGGACGATCGGCGTCCGACCCGCGCAACTTCTCGGCGACCGGCAAGCGCTGGCGGATTCGCTCGCGCGGATCATGCCCGGGCACGATTCCTCCTGGTATCTCCAGCGCCTGACGATGCGTGGCAAATTCACCTATCTCGACAAACATGCTTCGCCCGATCTGGTGAACCAGATCCACGCGCTCGGCGAACCCGGCATCGTCTTTGCCCGCGAGCCCGAGCGGCTGTATCCGCAGTCGACGATGGCGGCGCATGTGCTCGGCTATATCGGGCCGACCGCGACCGATGCGCATATCGCAGGCCGCGCCGGGATCGAGCGCGCGTTCGACGAGCGTCTAAGCGACCCCCGCCGCCGTGGCGAACCGATCTCGCTGTCGATCGATGCGCGCGTCCAGGCGGCTATGGAGAGCGAACTCGGCCGCGCGATGACCAATTTCAAGGCGAAGGCGGCAACCGGCGTGGTGCTCGACGTGCATACCGGCGAGATCATCTCGATGGTGTCGCTCCCGGTCTACAACCCCAACAAGCTGACCGGCACCAGCAGCGACGCCTTGCGCAACAACGTCACGCAATCGGTTTACGAACTCGGATCGACGTTCAAACCGATTGCGATCGCGGCCGCCATCAACGACGGCGTCATCACCGACATGACGCGCCGGTTCGATGCGACCAAGCCGCTCAAGGTCGGTCGGTTCACGATCCACGACGATCGCGGCGATCCCAAGCGCTGGCTCAACATTCCCGAGACGCTCGTCTATTCGTCGAACGTCGTGACCGCGCAGATCGCGGACCGGATGGGCAAGGACCGGATGGCGGCGATGTTCACCGCCCTGGGCTTTGGCGAACGCCCCGCGACCGAATTGCGCGAGCGCGCCGGGCCGATCTGGCCGCGCTACTGGGGCCGGACGACGGTGATGACGACCGCTTACGGTCACGGTATCGCGGTAACGCCGCTGCATCTGGCAAACGCCTACGCCACCCTCGTCAACGGCGGGATCTACCGCCCGACGACGCTCCTGAAGGTCGCGCCGGGTGCCGCCCCCAAGGGACGGCGTGTACTGACCGAGGCGACCAGCGCGCGGATGCGGCAGTTGCTGCGTCTGGTCGTGCTGCTCGGCACGGGGCGCAAGGGCGATGCGGTGGGCTACCGCGTCGGCGGCAAGACCGGGACCGGCGAGATCGCGGGCGCGGGCGGCTATTCGCGGAGCAAGAACGTTTCGACCTTCGCGGCCGCCTTTCCGATGGACGCGCCGCGCTATGTCGTCGTCGCGATGCTCGATTCGCCCAACGGAACGAAGGAGACCTACGGCCTCACCACCGCCGCGTGGAATGCCGCGCCCGTCGTCGGTCGCGTCATCTCGCGCACGGGTGCCTTGCTCGGCGTGACGCCCGATACCTCGCGCGACATCGATGTATCCCAGCTATTGCCTCTGGTATGGACCGGGGAGAAGAAACCCGTCCCGACCGCAGAATGAGAGATTTGCCGTGAAACTGGGTGCGCTGACCGGCGGAACCGAAAACGCCACGGTAAGCGGCTTCGCGATCGATCACCGCAAGGTCGCGCCGGGGACGGTGTTCGGTGCCTTCCAGGGCACCGCCGTCAACGGCGAGGACTATATCGCGGCGGCGGTGGCAGGCGGCGCGATCGCGATCGTCGCGCGGCCCGAGGCGCAGGTGACGGGCGCGGTGCATATCGCCGACGCCAACCCCCGGCGCGCCTTCGCGCACCTTGCCGCGCACTTCTTCGCGCCGTTTCCGCCGGTGGCGGTCGCGGTGACGGGGACCAACGGCAAGACCTCGACCGTCGAGATGGTTCGGCAATTGTGGCGGATGGCGGGCTATCGTGCCGCTTCGATCGGGACGCTTGGCGTGACGACGGGTGACGACCGCGTCTCGACCGGGCTGACCACGCCAGATGTGGTGACGTTCCTGTCCAACGTCGCAGGGCTCGCGCGCGAGGGCGTCAGCCATCTTGCGTTCGAGGCGTCGAGCCACGGTTTGTCGCAATATCGCACCGAGGGGCTGACGGTACGCGCGGCGGCGTTCACCAACCTCAGCCGCGATCATCTCGATTATCACGGGACGATGGAAGCGTATCTCGACGCGAAGCTGCGGCTGTTCTCGGAAGTGCTCGAGGAGGACGGGACTGCGGTGCTTTGGGCTGATGACGCGGCGGCGGCGCAGGTTGCCGAAGCCGCGCGTGGTCGCGGGATTGCCGTCGCGACGGTCGGGACGACGGGCGCGCGGCTCAAGCTGATCAAGCGTGTGCCGAGCCTGCTCGGCCAGGCGCTGACGATCGAGGCGGGTGATGAGACGCACACCATCAACCTGCCGTTGATCGGCGCCTATCAAGCGGCGAACGCGCTGACCGCCGCCGGACTGGTAATCGCGACCGGCGGGGAGGTGGCGGCGACGCTCGCCAATCTCACGCGGCTGCAACCGGTGCGCGGGCGGCTCGAACGCGCGGTGATCGCGGCGACCGGCGCGCCGGTCTATGTCGATTACGCGCACACCCCCGACGCGCTCGATGCGGCGATCGCCGCGCTCAAACCGCATGCGGCGGGACGGCTGATCGTCGTGATCGGCGCGGGCGGTGATCGCGACCAGGGCAAGCGCGCCGAAATGGGCCGGGTCGCGGCGCAGCAGGCGGATCACGTGATCGTCACCGACGACAATCCGCGGAGCGAAGATCCGGCGAGCATTCGCGCAATGGTGCTGGGAGGCGCGCCGGGGGCGGTCGAGATCGGATCACGCCGGGAGGCGATCCGCGCGGCGATTGCGGGGGCAGGATTGCAGGATATCGTGCTGATCGCGGGCAAGGGGCATGAGCAGGGGCAGGTCGTTGGTAATCTTGTCCTGCCGTTCGACGATGTCAGCGTCGCGCGCGAAATGGTACAGGCGTTGAGCGCATGACCACGCCGCTCTGGACCGCCGCTGACATCGCCGCTGCGACGGGTGGCACTGCTTCCGCCGATTTCGCCGCAACCGGCGTCACGTTCGATTCGCGCGAGGTCGGGCCGGGCGACCTGTTCATCGCGCTGCATGGCGAGTTCAGCGACGGCCACCGTTTCCTCGACGCCGCGTTCGCGCAAGGCGCGGCGGGGGCGATCGTCTCGCAACCGACGCCGTATCCGCATGTGCTGGTCGCCGACACGACGCGCGCGCTCGACGCGCTGGCGCGCGCGGCGCGGGCGCGGACGTCTGCGAAGATCATCGGCGTGACCGGATCGGTCGGCAAGACCGGGACCAAGGAAGCTCTGTTCGAGGCGCTCGACCGCGGCGTGCCGGGTGGCGCGCATCGCTCGGTCAAGAGCTACAACAATCATACCGGCGTGCCGCTCAGCCTGTCGCGGATGCCCGCCACGACGCGCTTCGGCGTGTTCGAGATGGGGATGAACCATGCGGGCGAACTCGCGCAGCTGACGCAGCTCGTCCGCCCGCACGTCGCGATCGTCACGACGATCGCGCCCGCGCACACCGAATTCTTCGCGAGCGAGGAAGCCATTGCAGACGCCAAGGGCGAGATCTTCGCCGGGCTTGAACCCGGCGGCGTGGCGATCGTCCCGTATGACAGTCCGCACCGCGACCGGCTGATCGCGGCGGCAACCCCGCATGCGGCGCGGATCGTGACGTTCGGGCTCAACAAGGCCGCCGAAGTCCATGCGATCGAGACGATGCGGACCGCGCGCGGGGCGACCTTCGTCACTGCGCGCGTTGGCTCACGCGAACTCAGTTTCACGATGGCGCAGCCGGGGATGCATTGGGTGTCGAACGGGCTTGCGGTGCTCGCGGCGGTCGATGCGGTCGGGGGCGATCTTGCCGCCGCCGGGCTGGCGCTCGCCGAAATGGGCGGGCTCGCCGGACGTGGCGCGCGGTTCACGGTCGCGGCAGCGGGCGGTTCGGCGCTGGTGATCGACGAAAGCTACAACGCCAACCCCGCCTCGATGCGTGCGACGCTCGCGGTGCTCGGCGCGGAGAAGGGCGTGCGGCGAATCGTCGTGCTTGGCGAGATGCGCGAACTTGGCGACGACAGCGATTCCTATCATGCGGCGCTTGCCGAGCCGATCCTCGCGGCGGGGGTCGAAACGGGTATTCTCGTCGGTGAACGCATCGCCCCGCTGGCGAACGCGCTTGAGGGGAAGGGCGATTTCGTCCATGTCGCGGACGCCGCCGCCGCGCGTGCCAGCCTTTCAACGATGCTGGCGGCGGGTGATGCGGTGCTCATCAAGGGATCGAACGGCGTGGGGTTGGCGGCAGTCGTCGCAAGCCTGCGGAGCGGGACACAGTAATGCTCTATTTCATCGCCGAATATCTGGGATTCCCGGGGGCGCTCAACCTCTTCCGCTATCTCTCGTTCCGCACCGGCGGGGCGGTGGCGACATCGCTGTTCCTCGGCATGCTGATCGGTCCGCGCTTTATTGGCTGGCTGCGCGTGCGGCAGGGTAAGGGGCAGCCGATTCGGCTCGATGGCCCGCAGTCGCATCTGTCGAAGCGCGGCACGCCGACTATGGGCGGGCTGATGATCCTGACCAGCCTGGTGATTTCCAGCCTGTTGTGGATGGATCTGTCCAACCCGTTCGTCTGGGCCTGCACCTTCGTGACGCTCGGGTTCGGCGCGATCGGGTTCCTCGATGATTACGACAAGGTCCGAAAGGCGAGCACTGCGGGCGTCTCGAGCCGGTTGCGGCTGATCGGCGAGTTCGCGATCGCGCTGATCGCGAGCGCGATCATCGTTCACCAGAACGGGACGCATCTGTATCTGCCGTTTTATACCGGGCCGGTGATCCAGCTCGGGTGGTTTTACATCATCTTCGCAGCGTTCACGATCGTCGCGTTCGGCAATGCGGTGAACCTGACCGACGGGCTCGACGGCCTCGCGACGATGCCGGTGATCATCGCGAGCGTCGCGTTCATGTTGATCGTGTATCTTGCGGGCAACGCGAAGTTCGCGGCGTATCTCGGCATTCCGCACGTCCCGCATGCGGGCGATCTCGCGATCTTCTGTGGCGGGATCGTGGGCGCGGGGCTTGCCTTCCTGTGGTTCAACGCGCCGCCGGCTGCGGTGTTCATGGGCGACACCGGGAGCCTTGCGCTCGGCGGTGCGCTTGGGGCGATTTCGGTCGTCGCGCATCACGAGATCGTGCTCGGCATCATCGGCGGGCTGTTCGTGATCGAGGCGATGAGCGTGATCATCCAGGTGTTCTTCTACAAGCGCACCGGCAAACGCGTGTTCCGCATGGCGCCGATCCACCACCATTTCGAACAGCTCGGGTGGAGCGAGCCGACCGTCGTGATCCGGTTCTGGATCATTGCGCTGGTGCTGGCGCTGGCTGGTCTTTCGACGTTGAAGTTGCGGTGAAGCGCGCGGTTCTTCTCTCTGAAGCCCCTCCCCTTCAGGGGAGGGGTTGGGGTGGGGCTGTAACAGGCGCTGCCCTCGGTGAGACACGCCCCACCCCCAACCCCTCGCCTGAAGGGGAGGGGCTTTTCTTTGTGGTGGCGCTGCTGTGATCGTTTCCTCTCTCTGGACGAGGAAGCGCTACGCCGTGCTCGGGCTCGCGCGGTCGGGCGTGGCGAGCGTGCGTGCGCTGGTTGCGGGCGGCGCCGAGGTCGTTGCGTGGGATTCGAATGAAGCGCGGCGTGAGGCTCTTCTTTCTTTAGCCCCTCCCCTTCAGGGGAGGGGTTGGGGCGGGGCCGTACCAGGCGCTACTCTCGGTGAGACTTCCCCTACCCCCAACCCCTCCCCTGAAGGGGAGGGGCTTTTAAGCTTCGACGATCCAGAGACCCTCGACCTCAAGGGTTTCGACGGCCTAGTCGTCTCCCCCGGCGTACCGCTTAACCGCCACCCGGTCGCCGCGCGCGCACGCGCAGCGAACGTCCCCATCCTCGGCGACATCGAACTCTTCGCTCAGGCCCGCCCCGCTCTGCCGTCCCACAAGGTCGTCGGCATCACCGGGACCAACGGCAAGTCGACGACCACCGCGCTCGTTCACCACATCCTGCAAAGCGCGAAGATCCCCAGCCTGATGGGCGGCAACATCGGCCTGCCGATCCTCGAGCAGCCGCCGCTGCCCGAAGGCGGCGTCTATGTGCTCGAACTGTCGAGCTACCAGATCGACGTGACGCAGACTCTCGATTGCGACGTTGCGGTGCTGCTCAACATCACCCCCGATCATCTCGACCGCTACGACGGCTTCGACGCTTACGCCGCCTCCAAGGCCCGGCTGTTTGAAATGCAGTCGCGCGAGCATGCCGCGATCATCGGGATCGGCGATACCCCGTCCGCGCTGATCGCGCGCAGCCTTTCCGCGCGCGGCGAACACCTTACCAAAATCGCGCCTGGCGTGTGCATGGACCAGTCGCGCTGGCCGTCGCTGCAAGGCCCGCACAACGCGCAGAACGCGCTTGCCGCGATCGCGGTGGCGCAGGCGCTCGGCGTGAGCGAGGCCGCAATCGACGAAGGCCTGCGCAGCTTCGGCGGCCTGCCGCACCGGATGGAGCGCGTCCGCACCCACAACGGCGTCGCCTATGTCAACGACAGCAAGGCGACCAACCCCGAATCCACCGCCCCCGCGCTTGCCGCATTCGACCGGATTCATTGGATCCTCGGCGGGGAAGCCAAGTCGGACGATCTCGACGCCTGCGCGCCCCAATTCGGGCATATCGCGAGCGCCTATACGATCGGCGCCGCCGGCCCGCGCCTCGCGGCGATCCTCGCGGGCAAGGTACCGGTCGAACAGTGCGGCGATCTCGCCACCGCGGTTGCCGCCGCCGCGCGCTCCGCCGCGGCCGGCGATACGGTGCTGCTGTCGCCGGCCTGCGCCTCGTTCGACCAGTTTCGTGATTTTGAAGACCGCGGAAACCAGTTCCGCGCGCTGGCCGAGGCGCTCAAGTGAACGACATGAGCCAGACTCCTCCCAAATTGTGGAAAAGCATGAAGGGTCGCGGCGGACGCGGCGACCGGTCGCCGCTCGGTACGTGGTTCTGGGATATCGACCGGATGCTGCTGCTGCTGACGCTGCTGCTGATCGCGGTCGGGCTGGTCGCGGTCGGCGCGGCGTCGCCCGCTGCAGCGACGCGCTATTCGGACGAGAAACACCACGTCGCGCCATTGTTCTATCTGTGGTGGCAGCTGGCGTGGGTCGGCGTGTCGCTCCCGGTGTTGCTGATCGTCTCGATGCTGCCCGTACCGGTCGCGCGCAGGATGGCGTTGATCGGCACGGTCGCGTGCCTTGTCCTGCTGATGTTGGTCCCCGTCTTCGGGGTCGAGAAGAACGGCGCGACGCGGTGGCTCAATCTCGGCGTCTCGCTGCTTCAGCCATCCGAATTCCTCAAGCCGTTCTTTATCGTCACCGCGGCCTGGGTGCTGTCGATGCGCGCACAGGATGCCGCACTTCCGGTGGTGACGATCACCGCGGGGATGACCGCGCTTGTGGCAGTGCTGCTGATGCTACAGCCTGATTTCGGACAGACGGTCGTTTTCTGTACGGTGTGGATGGCGTTGCTGCTGATTTCGGGGACATCGCCAAAGATCATCGCACTGTTCGTTGCCGCGGTTCCGGCAGGGCTGATCGCCGCCTATATGTTTTACGGCACTGCGCGCGCGCGGATCAACGCGTTCCTCTTCCCGGACCATGACGGCGTCGGCGCGGCGGATCACTACCAGACCAACGCCGCACACGACACGATCACCGCGGGCGGCTGGCGCGGGACGGGGCCGGGGGGCGGATCGATGAAGTTCCGGCTGCCCGAGGGGCATACCGACTATATCTTCTCGGTCATCGGCGAGGAATTCGGACTGATCGCGTGCGTCATCATTGCGTTGCTGTTCCTTGCGATCGTTGTGCGCGTTTTCGTCAAACTGCTCGACGAGCAGGACGAATTTCGGCTGTTTGCGGCCGCCGGACTGGCGACGCAGTTCGGCATTCAGGCGCTGATCTCGATGGCGGTCAACACCGGGATCGCGCCGAGCAAGGGGATGACGCTGCCGTTCATCTCCTATGGCGGGTCGTCGCTGGTCGCCCTGTCGATCGGAATGGGCTTGCTGCTTGCGTTTACCCGACGCAATCCGTTCGTCATGCGATCCAAATATATCGCGCGATGGAGCGGCGAATGAGTGTGGCGAAGCATTTCGTACTGGCCGCCGGGGGGACCGGCGGGCACATGGTCCCGGCGGCGGCGCTCGCCGCCGAACTGATCCGGCGCGGCCATTATGTCGCGCTGGTCAGCGACGAGCGCGGCGTGCGCTTCCCCGGGCTGTTCGAGGGAATCCAGACGCATATCCTCCCCGCCGGGCGACCGGGCGGCGGGCCGGTC
>Ga0160428_1001176_pt1 | contig 21360 bp, 18 predicted proteins | sample SolpanmetagenomM_FD_108198 | JGI IMG/M metagenome (GOLD analysis project Ga0160428, IMG submission 108198) | Solar panel surface microbial communities from Lawrence Berkeley National Laboratory, California, USA - M | ecosystem: Engineered > Built environment > Solar panel > Unclassified ... | reverse complement strand
CAACTACATGAATACCATTGCAATAGTGGGCCGCCCCAACGTGGGCAAGTCCACCCTGTTCAACCGCCTGGTGGGCCGCCGCCAAGCTATTATGGACAACCAAAGCGGGGTAACCCGCGACCGCCATTATGGCTACGGCGACTGGACTGGGCACAACTTCACCGTCATCGACACGGGCGGCTATGTGCACAACTCGGAAGATATTTTCGAGAGCGAAATCAACCGCCAGGTGAAGCTGGCCATCGACGAGGCCGACGTTATCCTCTTCATGGTCGATGCCGACGCCGGTATGCACGGCCTCGACGAAGAGTTTGCCCAGGTGTTGCGCCGCTACATCAGCAAGAAGCCTATCTACCTGGTTGCCAATAAGGCCGATACTAACCTGCGCGCCCAAGGTTCGGGCGAGTTCTACGCGCTGGGCCTCGGCGATACGGAAGTATTTGCTATCTCCTCGCAAAACGGCTCGGGCACCGGTGAGCTGCTGGATGCCGTGGTGAGCCACTTCGATGAAGTAGGCGAGGAAGAGCCCAATGCCGGCCTGCCGCGCATCGCTATCCTGGGCCGCCCCAACGTAGGTAAGTCGTCGTTTGTCAACCTATTGCTGGGCGAAGAGCGCAGCATCGTGACTGACATCGCCGGCACCACTCGCGACTCTATCGAAGCCAAGTATAGTGCTTTTGGCCACGAGTTTATGCTGGTCGACACGGCCGGCTTGCGCCGTAAAGCCCGCGTGAACGAGGACGTGGAATTTTACTCCAACATGCGCACCCTGCGCGCCATGGAGGCCGCCGACGTGTGCGTGATTATCCTCGACGCCAGCCGCAGCATCGAAGCCCAGGACGTGAGCATCATCGGCCTGGCCGACCGCAACCGCAAGGGCATCGTTATCTTGGTGAATAAGTGGGACTTAATCGAGGGCAAGGAGACGAACACCGCCCGTGATTTTGAAGCCAAAATCATGGAGAAGATTGCGCCGATTGCCTACCCCCCTGTTTTGTTCATCTCGGTGCTAAATAAGCAGCGCGTGCACAAAGCATTGGAGGTCATCATGGAAGTGTATAGCAACAAGCGGAAGAAAATCCCAACTTCGCAGCTCAACGACGTGATGTTGAAGGAGATTGAGAAATATCCGCCGCCCATCCAGAAGGGCAAGATGGTGCGTATCAAGTACGCTACCCAGCTGCCTACACACAACCCAGTGTTTGCCTTCTTCTGCAACCTGCCGCAGTACATCCCCGAGTCGTACGCTCGCTACTTGGAGAATCGGATGCGCGAGCATTTTGACTTCAAGGGTGTGCCGATTGGCTTGGCTTTCCGCAAAAAATAATTTTTTGGTACAAGCGGGTTACCTCTACCATTGCGTGGCATTAAGAGGCGGAAATCATAAAAAACACTTTCCTCTCTTCACCATGAAAAAAGTACTGTTCCTCGCTGTAGCTGCCATGTCCCTCTCGCTCGCTTCGTGCGACAGCAAGAAAGAGGATGCTACTGAAGCCCAAGGCACTGCCGTAAAAGAAGCTGGCGAAGCCAAAGCTGACGCTATGGAAGAGAAGGCTGATGTCGTTCGTGACTCGGCCGACAAAAAAGGCGAAGCTATCGGCGACGCTGCTGACGCAAAAGATCCTAAGTAATCATTTGGTAATAACCATTTTGGTTGTTGTCTAAATGCCTCTCAAAAAAGGCGCTGCTCTCACAAGCAGCGCCTTTTTTATGCCCTGTTGTATAGTAAGAATGGCATGTATTTTGAGCCTCAACTACCAGTATTTTTCTAGGTAAGAAGCTACTAATTCGCGTGCTTTTCACAAACTGTGAAGAACAAACCACTGATTCTAGACTGCTGAGCTTGTTTAGAACAAGTACAAATTGCTACTTATCTTTCCGCACATAACCACCCAAACCCATGAAAAACATTCTTTTTGCCGCGCTGTTAGCCGGCGCGTCAGTTGTTGAGGCTGCTCCGCTTACTCCTTCCGTAGCCACTCCCCTCACTGTTGCGCAAACAGCTCCAGACCAAGCTCCCATGAGCAAGGCGGAACTGCGGCGCCGACGCAAACTGCGCAAACAGAACGGCCCCGAAGTGTACAAGGGCTCGGTAGCTGAGCAAAACCGTATCATTAACGATGTAGCCGGTTCGGAAAAGGAAGGTGGGGAAGAGACTCCTGCTAAAGAGCGCAAAAGCAAGCGTAAAAAGAATCAATAATAATTGCCGTTTCTAAACACAAAAAGGAGAGGGTAGCTGCTGGTTAGCAGCTACCCTCTCCTTTTTGTGTTTGATTCCCTACCCCCCTATCCAACTTATAAATTGTGCAAGTAATTGCAGCTTCTAACCGAGGCGGCGGCGCAAAAGGCCATCGACTTCTTCGAGCAGACGGCGCGGCTCGTAGGTGCGCCAGGGTAAGTCGTCGAGGTTACCGCCAAAATTGATATAGTGGTCGAGACTGTACTGCGCCATTTCGCGGCGCACGTGGTCTTGAAAATTGATGCCGGCAATCCAGCCATCTTCCACATCCTCAAACCACTCCTCGTAATAACTATCGTCGGAGCCGTGAAAATTGAACACGTTTTCACCGATGAGGATAAACCGCCGGATGCCTTCGTGCACCAACACGTCTAGGATACTGCGCTTGAGCTGCATGATGTCGTTTTCAATGGCATCGTTCCACTCACCAATGAACTCCAAAATAGCTGCTTCATCTTCGTAATCAACCCACAGAATTTTAAAAAACAGGGTATCAGACTCGATGCTATCCCACTGCGGATGAATATAATAGCCGTAGATGGTATTACTGTAGGTATCAAGGCTGTACTCGGTACCGAAGAGCGGCGAACGGGGGTCGTCGGCGGCCGAGTACTGCTCAATCCAGTTGTAGTGGGGTTCGATGGTATGCATGGCGAAGAAGTCAGCTGGAGCTGTCCGCTTAGCAAAACGTCGGTTGGGCTGAATCGTTCGGCCGAGCTACTACTAGGTTTGCTTGCGGCTGAGTGTCAAGCCTAATTATTGCTGCGCATCGAGCGCGGCCCGTACCGACCCGTGGTGGCGCAGCAAGGCTGCGGCCTCGGCCGCCGGAATGGCCAGTTCGTCCATGAGCATGCGCTGGCCGCGCTCTACCAGCTTGTCGTTGCTGAGCTGCATATCTACCATTTTATTCCCTTTCACGCGGCCGAGCCGAATGAAGGTGGCAGTAGTAAGCATATTGAGCACCAGCTTTTGGGCCGTGCCAGCTTTGAGGCGTGTGCTGCCCGTGATGAACTCGGGCCCCGTTATCACTTCCACTGGAAATTCGCAGGCTGCTGCCACGGCTGAGCCCGCATTGCACACCACGCAGCCGGTAGCTAGCCCAGCCGCTCGTGCCGCTTGCAGGCCGCCTACTACGTAGGGCGTGCGCCCCGAGGCCGCAATACCGACCAGCACATCCTGGGCATTCACCTTAAACTGTTGCAAATCAAGCCACGCCTGCGTTGCATTATCCTCGGCGCCTTCCACGGCCTGCCGGATGGCGCCGTCGCCGCCCGCCATAATGCCCACCACTAGTCCCGCTGGTACCCCAAAAGTAGGTGGGCACTCCGAGGCATCTACTACCCCCAACCGGCCGCTGGTACCCGCCCCAATGTAGAACAGCCGCCCCCCAGCGCGCAGCCGCGCCACCACCGCCTCTACCAGCGCTTCAACTTGAGGTAGGGCTTGTTGCACGGCCAAGGGTACGGTTTGGTCGAGCTGGTTCAGGCCGGCCAGCAGAGCGGCCGTAGGCAAGGTTTCGAGGTTTTGGAAGGTAGAAGCGGTTTCGGTAGTCACTGCCTTATGCGTTAGAAACGGATGATTAATTCTTCAACGTGCCGATTATCTGAAACTTATCAAATACCGTGGCGAGGTGCGGCGCATCTTTGTCTAGCTCCTGGGTGAGGTCTTGGCCCGCCCAGTGCTCGTAGTGGTTGCCGCGCTGCCAAAGCCGCGAGCGCGTCACATCGTAGATAGCTCCTTGGTAAGCCACCCAAATTTCATCGCGGTCCTGGCCGTTGCGCAGGGCCAACTGACTACGCGTATAGGTTTTGCGGGCTTGGTCGGGGGCGGCTAGTTGGTCAGTCATTATACCTCGTGTTGGCCAAAAACTTTGGGTTGTGGCGGGGGGTAGGGCCTGCTCAAAATTAGCTCAGTAATGCTTGCGTCCGAATCCAGCGCTGCGGCAAGTCGCCCTGCGCGGCGTGCAGGTAGTCTTGGTGCGTACACGGCACAATGCGTTTTACCGTCTGGTCGGCCATGCTTTCTACTTCCATCCACCACTTATCGGTATCGGCGCGGCGCGACTTATAAAATACCAGCTCGCTGGGCTCGTCGCGGCCATTGCCAGGCAGCACCAGCGTGTAAGTAAGAAAGCGATACGTGCCAAAACCCGTTTCGGGCCGGCGGTGGTAGTAGCCCTCCATAAAATACCAGAGCATAGTAGCCAGCGTGGCAGCGGCCAGCCCGTGGGGGTCGTGGTCGGGCCGGTAGCCATACAAGCCAATGGAAGTAAGCTGCTCGTTATGACCCGCGTACCAGCACAGCTGCGCGGCATCCTCGTTACTGAGCCCGAAGGGGCTGGCTGGGTAGTAGCCCGGCGCATCCTGCCAGCGAATGGCGGCAATATCCAGGCTCACAAAATTGGCCTGGCGCAGTACCGGCTCAGCCAAGCGGCGGTCGGTGCGCAGCTCACCCACGCTCATGGTTTCAAAATACAGCTTTTCGAAAGCCGCCAGCACCTCGGGTGGCGTGAGGTACTGCTGATGCGCTAGGTGCGCACAGCTGAAGACAAAATTGGGCGTGTGCATCAGCACGCGGCGCAGGTGGCTGTCTTCGGGCGCCGCATACGGGCCGGGCATGGCCATGTCGGGCCGCGAGTCCACAACAGCGAAGTTGATGGCCGGCGCAGCTTCCTGTTGCGGCTCGTAGGCTAGGAATTGCCCGTAGTCGAGGTCGTGGCCGCCGCCCAGCAGCAGGGGTAGGGTATTGACTTCGAGCAACGCCGCCACAATTTCGCGCAGGCGCTGGTAGGTATCTTCCAGGCTCAGGCCGGGGCGTAGGTTGCCCAGGTCCACGAGGCGCAGCGGCGCATTGCCCCGCTGCAATCGATAGAAGCGCTCGCGCACGCGGTTGGCCCCGTGCTGGCCGGCTGGTGGTGCGCCGGCCGCCGTACCGCGCCATTCGTCGAGGCCAATCAGCGCTAGGTCGGCCGTGCGCCAGTCCGGAAAGTCTTCGACGAAGCGCGTAGCGTAAGCCGCTACGGTAGTTGAGGCGGGGGTGGGGCCAGTCAGCTCGTCGGGCAGCGGGTCAAAAAAGAGGGCCAGGTTCATTAGCAAGCGCAGCGGGACGCGGTCAAATTTACGCCCACCTTCGTCCAGATTCAGTTTTCGGCTCCCCACTTGGTCGGCAAGCAACGATTTTTTACTGAAAACCCTGTTTCTTTATCCTCTAATTCCCACGCCGACTTCGCTCCGCCTCCGCTTTATGTCTGTTCGCCGCTCCTTCGATATTCTAGCCAATCAACTCGCCACATTTCCGAAGGCTGACGCGCTGGCTGCCAAGCTTAATGGCCACTACGTACCGCTGAGCAGCCAGCAAGTACAAGACCAGGCTAACTTAGTCAGCTTAGGGCTGCTAGCATTAGGCCTAAAAAAAGGTGATAAAGTAGCCATTATCAGTATGAACCGGCCCGAGTGGCTGCTCGCCGATTTCGGCATCGCCCAAATCGGCGCTACTAGCGTGCCGATGTACCCAAGTATCACGGTCGAAGATTACAAGTATATCTTCACCGATGCCGGCGTGCGTGCGGTATTTGTGGCCGATAAGCACCTGTACGACAAAGTAAAAGAGGCGACGGCAGGGCTAAATATTCCGGCCGAAAACGTTTTCACTTTTGATAAAGTAGCCGGTGCCCGTCCTTTTGAAGAGTTACTGGCCTTGGGCCGGCAAGGCAACCCTGCCGACCTGGAGCCTCTAAAGGCTGCGGTGCAGCCCGACGATTTGCTAACGCTCATTTATACCAGCGGCACCACGGGCAGCCCCAAAGGCGTGATGCTGAGCCACGACAACCTGCTAAGCAACTGCCATAACTCGGCCCGCTACGTACCAGTTGGCAAAGATGACAAAGCACTGAGCTTCTTACCTTTGTGCCACATTTTTGAGCGTATGGTAACGTATCTCTACATGATTCACGGCGTGAGTATTTACTACGCCGAGAGTATGGAGACTATCGCCGACAACCTGCGCGAAGTGCATCCCAGCATCTTCACTACCGTGCCGCGCTTGCTCGAAAAAGTATATGACAAAATCGTGGCGAAGGGCCACGAGCAAACCGGCATCAAGCACAAGCTCTTCTTCTGGGCATTGGACTTGGGCCTAAAATACGATACTCAGAAAGACCAAGGCTTCGTTTACAACACCGAACTGGCGCTCGCCAACAAACTCATTTTCAATAAATGGCGCGAGGCACTAGGCGGCAATTTGCGCTGCATCGTGAGCGGCGGTGGCGCGTTACAACCGCGGCTGGCGCGCGTGTTTTGGGCGGCAGGCATTCGGGTGATGGAGGGCTACGGCCTCACCGAAACCTCGCCCGTAATTGCCGTAAACGGCTACGAGCGCGAGAATAACATGATTGGTGCCGTAGGCCCACTCATTGATAACATGGAGGTGAAAATCGCCGCCGATGGCGAGATTCTAACGAAGTCGGCCTCTGTGATGAAAGGCTACTACAATCAGCCCGAACTCACGGCCGAGACAATCGACCAGGATGGCTGGTTTCACACCGGCGACATTGGCGAGTTTGTCAATGGCCGCTTCCTGAAGATTACCGACCGCAAAAAGGAAATGTTTAAGACGAGTGGTGGCAAGTACATTGCCCCACAAGTTATTGAGAACAAGGTAAAAGAAGACCCCTTTATCGAGCAGTTGATGGTGGTAGGAGCCGACCGCAAGTTTCCGGCCGCGCTCATCATTCCGGCCTTTGATGAGTTGAAAAAATGGGCCGCCAAAAACGGCGTAACCGCCCAATCGAACGCCGAATTGGTAAAGGATGAAAAGGTAGTCAAGTTCTACCACGAGTTGATGCAGAAATACAACCAGGGCTTCGCGCAGTGGGAGCAGGTGAAAAAAGAAGTATTGCTACCCGAACTCTGGACGGTAGAAAGCGGCGAAATGACGCCCACTATGAAAGTGAAGCGGAAGGTTATTACCGAGAAAAATCAGGCCGTCATTGAGGAGTTGTATACCCGGGCCGAAAAAGAGCAGCGCGGGCGCGTAGCGCATTAAAAAGTAGCTTAGACTTTGTAGTCCGAGCGCGCAAAGCGCGCATTTTGGGTGCGGGGCCGTCCTCACGTAGAATGCGCGCTTTGCACGCGCTCGGACTACAAAGTCTAAGCTGCATTTAGTATGCAAGCCTAACAAATTTCTTCGTATGTTTACCGCACTTTCGCTGCGATATGAAACCTGAAGAAACCGTTGATTACAACATCAAAGTAGCCTGGCACGCCATTTCGCGCATGTACAATACGCAGGCAGCCCGCTACGACATTACCACAAGCATCGGCTTTGTGCTGCTCAATATTGACCAGGAACTGGGCACGCCAGCTACCAAAATTGCGCCGCTGCTAGGCCTCGAAACCCGCTCGCTCACACGCATTTTGCGCAGCATGGAGGAGAAGGGTCTTATTTATAAGCAGGCCGACACGCAGGATAAGCGCTCGGTACGCATCTTTCTCACCGAGCTAGGGCTAGAGAAAAAAGAGGTTTCGCGCCAGACGGTACGGCACTTCAACCTGAAGGTGCGCGACAAAATACCGCAGAACCAGCTGGATGTTTTTTTCAAAGTAGCCGGCCAGATTACGAGCATGATTGAGGGTAAAACGCTTTTTGATGACTTTGAATTGAAGCCCTTGCGCAAAGAGCCATCGGCTTAGAGAAGGATAGCCTTTTATTCCTTCCTACCCTCGCCTGGAAATAAAATATCCCACCCAACGCGGGCTGAAAGTCCGCGCTACTTTATATGAAACGCATAATCAAGAAAGTTGCCGTGCTGGGCTCCGGCGTGATGGGTTCGCGCATTGCTTGCCACTTCGCCAACATCGGCGTGCCGGTGCTACTGCTCGATATCGCGCCGAAGGAATTGACGGCCGACGAGGAAAAGAAAGGCCTGAAGCTGGATGCGCCCGCCGTGCGTAACCGCATTGTAAACAGCGCGCTGCAGGCCGCCGTGGTGGCCAATCCGTCGCCGCTGTACCGCAAGAGCGAGGCGAGCCGCATCAAGACCGGCAACTTCGATGATAACCTGAAGGAAATTGCTACCTGCGACTGGGTGATTGAAGTCGTCGTAGAGCGGCTCGACATTAAAAAGAGCCTCTATGAGCGGGTAGAGCAGTTCCGCAAAAAGGGCACGCTTATTACGAGCAACACTAGTGGCATCCCGATTCACTTGTTGGCCGAGGGCCGCTCGCCGGATTTCAAGGAAAACTTCGCGGGTACACACTTCTTCAACCCGCCGCGCTACCTGAAGCTGCTCGAAATCATTCCTACCCCCGATACCAAGCCGGAAGTTGTTGATTTCCTGCTGCACTACGGCGACTTGTACCTAGGCAAAACGGTAGTTTTGGCCAAAGACACGCCCGGCTTTATTGCCAACCGCGTGGGCGTATTTGCCCTACTCGACGCCATGCAGACCATGCAGAAGTTGGGCCTGACGGTGGAAGAAACCGACAAGCTAACCGGCCCGGTTATCGGCCACGCGAAGTCGGCTACGTTGCGCACGTCGGACGTGGTGGGTTTGGACACGACTATCAACGTGGCTAATGGGCTAGCCCAGGGCTTGCCGAATGACGAGGCCAAGGACGTATTTGTGCTGCCCGACTTCGTGAGGCAGATGGGCGAGAACAAGTGGCTGGGCGACAAGACCGGCCAGGGTTTCTACAAGAAGGTGAAGGGCGAAGGCGGCAAGTCGGAAATTCATGCTCTGGATCTCAACACGCTGGAGTACAAGCCTAGCCAGAAGGTGAAGTTTGCCACGCTGGAGCTGACCAAGAGCATTGATAAGCTGGCCGACCGCTTTAAGGTGCTGGTGAGCGGCAAGGACAAAGCGGGCGAGTTTTACCGCCTGAGCTTCGGCAGCCTGTTCGCCTACGTGAGCAACCGCATCCCGGAAATCGCGGACCAGCTCTATAAGATTGACGACGCGCTGCGCGCTGGCTTCGGCTGGGAGCTAGGGCCCTTTGAAACCTGGGACGCGCTGGGCGTGCAGGCCGGCATTGACTTGGCTAAAGCCGCTGGGCGCACCGTGGCGCCTTGGGTAGAGGAGATGCTAGCCGCTGGCAACCAGACCTTTTACAAGGTAGAAAATGGCACGCGGAAGTTCTACGACAAGGAGAGCCAGCAGTACCAAGCTGTATCGGGGGTAGAGAACTTCATCATTCTCGACAACCTGCGCGCCAGCGGCAAGGTGCTGTGGAAGAACGCCGGCGCGTCGGTTATCGACCTCGGTGACGGCATTCTGAACGTGGAGTTTCACTCGAAGATGAACTCGCTGGGGACTGACGTAATCCAAGGCCTTTTGAAGGGGGTAGAGCTAGCCGAAAATGGTTACCGCGGCCTCGTGGTGGGCAACGATGCGCCGAACTTCTCGGCTGGCGCCAACCTGGGCCTCGTGTACATGCAGGCCCTGGAGCAGGAATTTGACGAGCTGAACCTGATGATTCAGCAGTTTCAGCAGGCCATGATGCGGATGCGCTACAGCAGCATCCCGGTGGTGGGCACGCCGCACGGCCTCACACTAGGCGGCGGCTGCGAGCTCAACCTGCACTGCGACCGCGTAGTAGCTTCGGCCGAGTCGTACATCGGCCTCGTCGAGTTTGGCGTGGGCCTGATACCCGGCGGCGGCGGCACCAAGGAAATGACCTTGCGCACCGCGGCCAAGTACGAGGAGGGTGAGCCCGAATTCAACCTACTGCGCAACACCTACATGACCATCAGCACGGCCAAGGTTTCGACCTCGGCGGCGGAGGCATTCGACCTGGGCTTTTTGCGCCGGGGCGACGAGATTGTGGTGAACCCCAACCGCGTAATCGCCCAGGCCAAGGCCGCGGCCATTGAGCTAGCCGACGCTGGCTACTCGCAGCCCAGCCAGAAAATCAATATAAAGGTGCACGGCAAGGGCGCGCTGGCCATGTTTAAAACCGGCGTGTACGCCATGAAAGAAGGCAAGTACATTTCGGAGCACGACCAGAAAATCGCCGACAAGCTCGCCTACGTGATGTGCGGCGGCGACCTCTCCTCCCCCACCGAGGTAAGCGAGCAGTACCTGCTGGACTTGGAGCGCGAGGCGTTCTTGAGCCTCTGCGGCGAGCGCAAGACGCTGGAGCGGATTCAGTCGATTCTTACTACTGGCAAGCCGCTGCGTAACTAAAGCCCAGATTTTCGCAAGGTTAGCAGAGGTTTTGCAAAATTTAATGACAGAGCCTACCCCCTCCTAACCTTGCAAAACCTCGCCTTACCTCGTGAACCCTTGCGCTAAAAAAATATAAACTACTATCATGGCTAATACCGCATATATCGTGGCCGGCTACCGCACGGCCGTTGGCAAAGCGCCGCGTGGCGTCTTCCGTTTTACCCGTCCCGACGACTTAGCGGCCGAGGTTATCAAGCACCTCGTGAAGTCGGTGCCGGCCCTCGACCCCAGCCGTGTCGATGATGTGATGGTGGGCAACGCCGTGCCCGAGGCCGAGCAAGGCCTACAAATGGGCCGCCTTATCTCGCTGCTGGCTCTACCCATCAATGTGCCGGGCCTTATCGTGAACCGCTACTGCGGCTCGGGCGTGGAAACCATCGCGATGGCGGTGGGCAAAATCACGGCCGGCATGGCCGAGTGCATCATCGCAGGCGGCACCGAGAGTATGAGCATGGTGCCCACCGTAGGCTGGAAAACCGTACCTAACTACAAGCTCGCCACCGAGCACCCCGACTACTACATGGGCATGGGCCTCACCGCCGAAGCTGTAGCTAACGACTACAAAATCAGCCGCCAGGACCAAGACGAGTTTGCCTACAACTCGCACCAGAAGGCCATCAAAGCCATCAAGGACGGTAAGTTTGCTAAGAGCATCGTGCCCATCACGGTAGAAGAAACCTACCTCGACCAAGCTACCGGTAAGAAGAAGAACCGTTCCTACGTAGTCGATACCGATGAAGGCCCCCGCGCCGATACCTCGCTGGAGGCGCTAGCCAAGTTGCGTCCCGTATTCGCCGCCAACGGCAGCGTGACGGCCGGTAACTCGTCACAAACCTCCGACGGCGCAGCCTTCGTGCTCGTGATGAGCGAGAAGATGGTGAAAGAACTGAACCTAGAGCCCATCGCCCGCATGGTCACCTACGCCACCGAGGGCGTGGACCCGCGCATCATGGGCATGGGCCCAATTGCGGCCGTGCCGAAAGCCCTACGCCAAGCCGGCATGAAGCTGGAAGACATCGACTTGTTTGAGCTGAATGAGGCTTTCGCCTCGCAGTCGCTGGCTGTGGTGCGCGAGCTAGGCATCGACACCGAGAAGCTGAACGTGAACGGCGGCGCCATTGCGCTAGGCCACCCGCTGGGCTGTTCGGGCGCCAAACTATCCATTCAGCTCTTCGATGAGTTGCGCGACCGAGGCCAGAAATACGGCATCGTAACCGCCTGCGTAGGCGGCGGCCAGGGTGTGGCGGGTATTTATGAACTGCTGAAGTAGGTACAGGTACTCATTGGACAGATGTCCAATGAGTACCTAATCAGTTTACTAGTAATCACTAACTTATGGCTACGACTCGCACCCGCTTCCTGCGGTTAAACGGCTCCATGCCAATTATTATTGGTTTGCTTGTTTTACTAACAAGCCTTGCCAGCGGATATGATGGGATAGTTTACATCGGCTTAGGCATCTTAGCTATTCTATTTTACGGCATAGCTAATCTCGGCCTGCTATTCGTAACGATGAAAAACGAGGATGACCATCCTTATTTGAAGATTCTATGCTTGGCCTCTACCCTGGCCTACTTTGGGTTGTTCATTTGGTTTTTTACGGGTTTTCGTGATTCCATGAGCCACTTCCACCCTTCTATGTCTCCTTGAGTGCTTAAGACTGATAGCCTTACTACAAGGAGGTAGTACTGCTCAATACATTCGCCCAAGCACTACCATAAGTTTTATATTCACAAAAGAAACACCTCGACTTTTCGGGGTTTTCTTTTCACTAAGTAGTCGGCACGCCTAACATTTTTTGTTTATCTTGCAACACTAAAATCGCCGGCCGCGTGTTCCCTAAATACTCGGCTAGCCTAACACTTTACTTTTCAACTCTCACCCATTCAACGTCATGGAAGTATCGAACAAAACCGCTCCGAAGGGCGGCGAATTTATCATTAAGCCTACTGAGGCTCAGGATGTCTTTACGCCGGCCGACTTTACGGAGGAGCAAAACATGATGTACCAGACGTGCCTGGACTTTGTGGCCGCTGAGGTACACCCGCTGCTTGAGCGCCTCGACAACCATGAGGAAGGTCTCATGCGCGGCCTGATGGAAAAAGCTGGTCAACTCGGTTTGTTTGGCGTGAGCGTGCCCGAGCAGTTTGGTGGGCTGGACATGGACTTTCCGACCGCGCTACGCGTGACAGAAGGTGTGGGCGGCGGCAACTCGTTTCCGGTAGCTTTTGCGGCGCACACGGGCATTGCCCTGCTACCAATCCTATATTTCGGCAACGACGAGCAAAAGAAAAAATATATTCCAGGCCTCACCGATGGTAGCTTGATGGGCGCTTACTGCCTCACTGAGCCCGGCTCGGGCTCCGATGCGCTAGGGGCTAAAACCAAGGCCGTACTGAACGCGGAAGGCACGCACTATGTGCTTAACGGCCAGAAAATGTGGATTACCAACGCCGGCTTTGCCGACGTGTTTATCGTGTTTGCTAAGATTGATGGCGAGCAATTCACGGGCTTTATTGTAGACAAAAACACGCCCGGTCTGAGCCTCGGCAACGAGGAGCACAAAATGGGTATTCGTGGTTCTTCGACGCGCCAGGTATTCTTGACCGACGCGCTAGTACCGAAGGAAAACGTGCTGGGTGAGATTGGTAAAGGCCACCTTATCGCTTTCAACGTGCTGAATATTGGCCGCATCAAGCTGGCGGCGGCTTGCCTGGGTGGCGCTAAAGCCACAGCTACTCAGAGCGTAAAGTATGCCAACGAACGTGTGCAGTTTAAGCTGCCCATCTCGAAGTTTGGCGCCATTCGCTATAAGCTGGCGCAACAGGCCATTCGGATGTACGCCGTGGAGTCGGCTATCTACCGCGCCGGCGAGGACATTTACCGCAAGGAGCAAGAGTTGCTAGCCAGCGGCCTCGGCACCAACGAAGCCTTGCTGGGTGCGGCTCGCGAGTTTGCTGTGGAGTGCGCCATTCTGAAAGTAGAAGGCTCAGAAGTACTTGATTACGTGACCGACGAGGGCGTGCAGATTTACGGCGGCTACGGCTTCTCATCGGACTACCCGATGGACCGCAACTACCGTGACTCGCGCATCAACCGCATTTTCGAGGGCACCAACGAAATCAACCGGATGCTGGCCGTCGACATGATTTTGAAGAAGGGTCTGAAGGGCGAAATCGACCTTATGGGCCCGGCCCAGGCCGTGCAGCAGGAACTGATGAGCATCCCTAGCATGGGGGAGAGCGACGATTCAACTTTCGCAGCCGAGAAGAAAGCCATCGCCAACATGAAAAAGGCGGTACTAATGGTAGCTGGTACGGCTGTGCAGAAGTACATGAACTCGCTCGCCAAGGAGCAGGAAGTACTAATGAACATCGCCGACATGGCCATCAAGACCTACACCGCCGAAAGCACCCTGCTGCGCGTAGAAAAGGAAATCGCTGCTAAAGGCGAAGAAGCCATGAGCCGCCAGCTCGACATGGCCCGCGTGTACCTCTCCGATGCCATTGACCTCGTAGAGAAATCGGGCCGCGAAGCCATCGCTAGCATGACCGAAGGCGATGAGCAGCGCCTGATGAGCATGGGCCTCAAGCGCTTCACTAAGCCCGACCTCTTCAACGTGAAAGATGCTCGCCGCCGTGTGGCCGCTGGCCTCATTGAAGCTAACGAGTATTGCTACTAAAGCCACTTCCTAAGTAAAAAGGCTCCGTAGGCGATTCGTTCGCCATTTCAGCATGCCGCATTTTCTTTTGACCCAACCAAAAAGGCCACCCAACTGGGTGGCCTTTTTGGTTGGCGTTAGCCTTGGCGAATCGTCCATGAAATCCAGGCAATTCACTAACAAGTAAGTTATTAAATATTCTATTTAATCTTCACTTCGTTTAGCTGCAAGGCCGCTGATTTTTTGCTTGGACGGCTAATGCCGATGATGGTTTTAGGAGCTAGCCACGTCGTGAAGTCTTTCACGTAAGCCAGCTGCTGGTCGTTGGCTACGTTGAGTTTGAGGCGCTGAGGAGCGCCGACCACGCCGGTTGGCGCCTGAATCTTACGCAGGTAAAGGTCTGACTTACTGTCGATGGTTTCCAGAGTCACTAGCTGCACTTCTTCACCAAAAACGGCAGCGCGGTAGCCGATGCCAGTGTAGCTGTCAATAGCCGGGGCCACCTGGTCTTTGGCTACAATGTCGTGCCAAGTAGGCGTCAGAAAGGGGCTGTAACCGAACAAGTACAGTTCGCGGGCGTGCACCGGCATCTCAGGCCCGCCTTCCTCAAAGTGCCGCTCGGCAATGACAACCAGGTTTTTATCCGTAGTCAGTAGCATATCGGCTAGGTAAATATCAGCTAGGGTCTTCACCTCCATACCAGTAGCAGCAGTTATCTCACCCAGGAACGCCGGCGCAAAAGGCACCTCTTCGGCCAGCTTCAGCTTGCTTTCGGCAAAATCGAAGCGTACCACTTTCAGGCCGCTGAGCTGACCGGTGCGGTCGTTGGCACACAGCGCGGCGGCGTAAAGCTGCCCATCGGGTTGGAGGCTAAACTTGGCATCGCGAATAGTAATCGGCTGCCCGCCGAAGGTACCGCCCACCGGCACACCCATTACCTGAATAGTCGTAGCTACTCCTACTCGGTCGGCCGTGGCGGGGTAGCGGCGCACGGTTAGCTTCTTCATTCCGTCGCCGAGCAACGTGACGTACTGCGCCCCATCGTTGGCTAGCAGAATGTTAGGCGAAAAAAAATCACCCTGATCCCGAAAGTCATAAGTCCGGTCAAGGACTTTATTCAGCTTCTGGTCATAAAGCTTGCCTTCCAAAGTACGCACTTGTTCTTCACGGGTAAGGTAGCGGTAGGCAAGCAGATGATTTCCATCGGGCGAAAGCCGAACCACAGGCCGACGGTCGCCAGCCGGAGCCGACACTACTATTACCGGTGCGCCTTTCTGGCCCCCAGCCAGAGCAAAGGGTTGTACCGTTAAGTTTTGGCTGTTTTCGTCGGCATGATGGACTACCACCCACACCTGCTCAGCATTGCGGCCGAAAGCCTCCACGGTTTCGCCAGGAGCCACAGGTAGCGTGGTACTCCACTGCTTTTTAAGGCCAGCATCGTAGCGTTCCACGGCGTAGGCGCTGCCGCTTTGGTGGGCCAGAATGACGAAACCACTGCCATCAGCCAGGGCCAAAGTCTTGTGTGGAACCCGTTGGTTGTAGCGGTCCTCGCCTTGCTCAGGCAGGTAGCTAAAAGGGGTTGACTTAATTTTTTGAGCCTGGGCGGGTAGGATCACGCTGCCGAAGCAGCTGCAAGCCAATATTACTATACCAACTGAAAAACGCATACGGAACAGGGTAACTAAGAAGGACGCCTAGCGCCCCGGAAGCCCAAAAATACCTCGGCCAAGGTCAGTAGACTAGTACTCATTTATAGCTCACTACAAGAGCGGTCGGCAAAATGCTTGTAACTTTACCAGCAATGAACGCCTATCTCAAGATTCTTAGCGCTTAGTGCAACTATTCTTATTATAGAACGTTCAAGACGCGCGACCCGAAAAAGTTAAATTCTACTCTGACTGCACTACTTTTCCCACCCAAGTTTTAATTTTTGTACATTTAATATTTAACCAACTGGCATTTATTTTGAGGTAGTATCTGCCACTACCTACACATTATGAAATCATTTCTCAAACTAGGTTTGTTGTTCGCCCTGATTGTGACTGGCCGATATATGCAGCTGGCTACTCCCACTGCCACCACGGGCCTCACAAAAACGCCTGTAGCGCTGTTTGCTGCGGATTCTGCTACTAGTCTAACGATAGCGCGCTACGTCAATAGCCAGCCAGCCCAGGCTATTCCAGTCAGCCAACAACAGGCTAACCAACCAATGACCTGGTTCTAGCGGTGCCAAGCGGTTTCTTATAAAGAAGTCGCTTTTTTTATGCACAATTCCAAGCTAGCTGATGCGACTCCAATTGACAGCTGTAGCTGGCAAGCTTTCGATGTGCCTTCGAATATTACCATGGTCGGGCCGCGCCAGTTCAGGGTCCTCGTTGAGGATTGCCTGGGCGGCGGCCCGGCTTTCGGTCAAAATGCGTCCATCTTTGGCTAGGTCGGCAATTAGCAGGTCGAGCACCCCACTTTGCTGGGTCCCCATCAGGTCGCCGGGCCCACGCAGCTTCAAGTCGATGTCGGCTATCTCGAAGCCGTTGTTGGTTCGCACCATTGTTTCGAGGCGAGTACGGCTGTCTTTGCTCAGCTTGTAGCCCGTCATCAGAATGCAGTAGCTTTGGTCGGCACCGCGCCCTACCCTTCCCCGCAGCTGGTGCAATTGCGAAAGGCCAAAACGCTCGGCGCTTTCAATTATCATTACAGAGGCGTTGGGCACGTTCACACCAACTTCGATAACGGTGGTCGCCACCATTATCTGGGTTTCCTGCTTTACAAAGCGCGCCATTTCGAAGTCCTTTTCCTCGGCTTTCATGCGCCCGTGCACGATGCTGATTTGCAAGTCTGGGAAGGCTCGGCTTACGCTTTCGTAGCCGTCCGTGAGGTCTTTATAATCCATCGTTTCGCTTTCCTCAATGAGCGGATACACGATGTAGATTTGCCGGCCCAGCGCCACCTGATCGCGCACGAACTGAAACACCTTCAGTCGGTTAGCATCATAGCGATGCACCGTCACAATAGGTTTGCGGCCAGCAGGCAGCTCGTCGATCACACTTACATCGAGGTCGCCGTAGAGCGTCATGGCCAGCGTGCGCGGAATGGGTGTGGCCGTCATCACGAGCACGTGCGGAATCACGTAGGGATTCTTCTGCCACAGCTTCGAGCGCTGCGCCACCCCGAAGCGGTGCTGCTCGTCCATGATAGTTAGGCCCAGGTTGCGGAACTGTACCACGTCTTCGAGCAGCGCGTGGGTGCCTACGAGCATCTGCATGGTGCCATCGCGCAGCTGCTCGTGCAAGATGCGCCGCTGCGAGGTGCGCGTGCTGCCCGTGAGCTTGCCCAGGTTGAGCCCTAGCAGGTCAGCATACACTTTTAAGCCCTGGTAGTGCTGGTCAGCTAGGATTTCGGTGGGTGCCATTAGGCAGCTTTGGGCACCGTTGTCGGCAGCCATCAGCATCGAAATAAAAGCTACAATGGTTTTGCCCGAGCCCACGTCGCCTTGCAGCAAGCGGTTCATTTGCTGCCCGTTGCAGAAGTCCTTGTATATCTCATGGATAACCCGCTTTTGCGCGCCCGTGAGGTCGAAAGGCATCACGTTTTTGTAGAAATGCACCAGGGTGGGCACCTCACTAAAAATTTGGCCTGCTAGCGTCACCTTGCGCTGGTCCTTCTGGCGCAGCAGCTTAAGTTGGATGTAGAAAAGCTCCTCAAACTTGAGCCGAAACCGCGCCTTTTCTAGCAGCTCGGGGCTCTGCGGAAAGTGAATTTGCTGCAGTGCCGTGGCCTTGTCGAGTAACGCGTACTGCTGGATGAGGTCGGGCGACAATGTCTCCGTTACCTGGGGTAGGGCAATCTTGAGCAGGTCACTCACCATCCGCATTATCGCCTTGCTGTCGATGCGGTGGTAGTTTTTGAGCTTCTCGCTCGTATTATATACAGGTTGCAAAAAGCTTTGTCCCGGCTTCTGCTCGCTCACTTCCTCCAGGTCGGGGTGGGCCATCTGCGGCCGGCCGTTGAACATTGTTGGCTTGCCAAAGACAATGTATTCCTGGTGGTTCTTAACGACTTTTTCTAGGTAATTCACGCCCTTAAACCACACTACTTCCAGCTCGCCACTGGCATCGCCCACTTTGGCTACCAGGCGCTTTTTGGCCCCTCCCCTATCACTTCGCGCCCACGCAAGATGCCTTTTACCTGCACGTAGGGCAACTCATCGTGCAGGTCCACAATGTTGTAGAACTGGGTGCGGTCGAGGTAGCGGAAAGGGTAGCGCTGAATTAGGTCGCCGTAGGTGAACAGCCCCAGCTCTTTGCCTAGCAACTGTGCCCGCTGTAGCCCTACCCCCCGCAAATACTCCAGCTTGGTTTGAAAAAAGTTACTCATCTCTGAAATAGAACGAGACTATATTATATAAAAAGCTAAAAAAGAACGCCATGCCCATCTGGCGTCCGCTTGCTGAAGCATCGTGCTCGCGCCGCTGAATTATTCACCTAACGATTCGGGCGCAATGCTTCAGGAAGAGAACGCTAGAGGAGCATGGCGCTTTATCAAAGCTTATTATTTGTATTTCAGCGTATTAAGCATCTGCATCATGTCGTACTTCACGTACTCAATCACTGGGGCCAGCGAGTCGTTGGCCGTAGCCGTGCGGAAGTAGAGCGCGGCCCGGAAGAAGTGCTTGGTGCTGTCAGTGGTATAAAACTGAAACTGGCTCGGCACCTCACCTTCCAGCTCAAACACAGAAGCACGCATTCCGTTGGGCGTACGCAAGATTTTCTCTTCAATCGAGGTAGCCTTAATCTGGTGCTTGCCCGTGAGCTTACGTGCGTCTTCCATCATCTTGTTGTAGAGCTGACGGTTGCGCACCACATTGGTGTAGGTTATCTGCACGTTGGCATGCAGCTGGGGGTAGTAGATATTCAGCCAGTCGGGCTGCGCCATGTATGACGAATCGCGCAGCACTTTGGCACTCTGTGAGTACTCAAAGGTGTAGGGATGGCCGGCCGGCAGCGTGCGGTAGCGGTGCGGCGGCAAGTCGATGCGGTTGTAGCCCTTGGGCTTAGGTGTATAGTCGGGGGCCGACGAGCAAGCGGCCAGCGACCCGGCCGCCCCACTCAGCGCCATTGCCCAAACCCAGAATCGAGAAGCACTCATACTAGCTAATAACAGAGGAAGCTCAAAGTTAGCAGGCTCCTACCTCGCCCAACGCCAAAAAGCCCCGGCTTGGTGCCGAGGCTTTAGGTTTAGAAGCAGCCAAGAGCCATTTCACCGATTTAGAACGGAAGCTGGTCTAGTTCTGGCTCCAGGCGTAAGCTCACGTTTTCGGGGGGGGTAGGGCTCGCAGCGGTGGCACTGCTGCCGCCCGGCCGGCCACCCAGCAGCGAAATTTCTTCCGCAATGATCTCTGTGATGTAGCGCGTCTGCTGGTCCTTGTCCTGGTACTGGCGGGTGCGCAGCTTCCCCTCTACGTATATCTGGCTGCCTTTCTTGAGGTACTTCTCAGCCAACTCAGCTAAGCCCCGCCAGGCCGAGATATTGTGCCACTCGGTGCGCTCGACCCGGTTGCCCTGCTTATCCTTATAATACTCGTTGGTGGCCAGCGTAAAGTGCGCCACGCTGGTGCCGCCTTCCAAATGGCGTACCTCGGGATCCTTACCCAAGTTACCTACCAAAATCACTTTATTCACTCCAGCCATACTCTTGCGTTTTAATAACTTGCTCAGCAGCCAACCACAGCTGCCATTAACAGATTAAAAGTACGAATCAGCATTCGTTTTTGCAAATATTTTTAGTATAATAAGCTAACTAAAATAGTTATGCATTCTTGCTTCTAAAAAAAGGGTAGGGCCCTACACAACAAGCGCCTACCCCCTCCTTTTTATTTAGCACCAGCCAAGTACTTGCTGATTAGTACTGGCTTTGGCAGCTCCTCTATCTCAGCGGCCGAGTAGGCTTGCAAACCGGTATCACGCAGAGTAGCGACGGGTAGCGCGGCGGCCAACTGCACCGCATGAAAGCGAGCCTCCAGCTTCTGGTGACTGAGCACGTGGCGCAGAGCCGGGGCGGGGCGGTCCTCCGCTACGCGGCTGGTGTCGAGCTGGCCCCCCAGAGCTGCCACATGGCGTAGCACCTCGGCGGCAGGCAGGTCGGTGCTATCTGTTTCGGCCAGAGCAAAGTCGTAAAGGCCCTGCCAGATATCGCCCGCCGGGCGTGCCTTCAGGTACAGCTGCTCACCATAATGCAGCACTAAGTAATGAAAATACCGGGTGCGCGCCGCCTTAGCTTTACTCTTGACGGGCAGTAACGCCACCTGTCCGTGTTGAAAAGCCCAGCACTGGCTTTGCAGCGGGCAAAACAGGCAGTCTGGCTTATTGGGCGTACACTGCAACGCCCCGAACTCCATGATGGCCTGGTTGAATTCAGCTGCGTGGGCAGGGGGTAGGTGCAGGTCAGCCAGCGCCTGGAATTCTTTGCGTGAACTAGGCGCCGCAATGTCGGAATGCAACCCGAAAATGCGCGCTAGTACCCTAAATACATTGCCATCGAGCACCGCTACCGCCTCATCAAAGGCAAAAGATGCGATAGCCGCAGCCGTGTAAGGCCCTACCCCCTTTAGCTGGCGCAAACCGTCATACGTGGCTGGAAAAACGCCGTCAAATTCGGCCACTACTTGTTGGGCGGTGTGGTGCATGTTGCGGGCGCGGGAGTAGTAGCCCAGGCCCTGCCAGTGCCGCAACACCTCTTGTTCGGGGGCGGCAGCTAGATTTTGCACCGTGGGGTAGGAGGTCAGAAAATCAAGGTAATAGGGCAGCCCCTGCGCCACGCGGGTTTGCTGCAGAATAACTTCAGAAAGCCAAATAGCGTAGGGGTCGCGAGTGTGGCGCCAGGGCAAGTCGCGCCGATGGCGCGGGTACCAATCCAGCAGGGCCGGAGCGAAGAAAGGATTGGAGGGAACCGGGGCCGTGGCCGAGACAGTTTTAAGCAAAATAATGAGTCAGAATATTTTGGCCAAAGAGAAACTTGGAGGTTTCCATTGGCCGAACAAAATTTAAGGAGTACCTTTGCGCTCCGTTTCGAATGGCGAACCACTTACCGGGCAAGGAATTACGTCGAAAACGGTTGATTATCCGCCCGATATTTTTTTTCACTTTTAGTACCCCCCCTTACCAACGTGACCAAAGCTGAGGTAATTTCCGAAATCTCGCAAAAAACCGGCATTGAGAAAGCCGATGTGCTGACGACCGT